>ENA-OXEG01001109-OXEG01001109.1-human-gut-metagenome-genome-assembly--contig:-NODE-1109-length-13978-cov-8.001293_pt1 | contig 13978 bp, 17 predicted proteins | sample MGYA00249355_ERZ652243 | MGnify/ENA primary metagenome ERZ652243 (study PRJEB26925, sample SAMN05826944) | human gut metagenome | biome: ENVO:2100002; feature: ENVO:00000062; material: ENVO:00002003... | reverse complement strand
GATGTAGCTCCGTCTCGTGGGCTCGGAGATGTGTATAAGAGACAGGTATTTAACTGCTCGAAATATAATCCAATCTTATTTTGTTCATCATAGGATGGAATAGTTACTTCAAGCTCTTTTATTATCTGAGCAGATAAATTTCCTTGCCCTCCTTGAAGATATGTATCTGTGATTTTATCCTTCTCTTTTCTAAACCATTCCACTAAAAAATTTGCATTTATATCATCGTTTGGTACTATTGCTAAAATCGCTTGATTTATTGCACCATCAAGCTTTGCACGGCTTACCTCTCCGCTTGTAGCACCATACAATGCATATAAAATATCCCCTTCATGAACCATTTTTGCTGATGAATTTTTCATACCTAATTCAGTAATAAAAAGTTCTGTTTTGTCACTGTAAATTTCGCCTGAACGAATGAAAGGTATATCGCCATCATAGTACTCTGTATAACCCGATTTAGGTGTCCCACCTGAATATGAAGTTGTAATATTACAAACCTTACGCTGTTCCCAAGCGAAAATGGCTTCCGTATGCAAGCCAACATGACTTACGCTGGTGAAGAGTGATGAGGTGGTCGAAGTTGGCAAAATACTCTCCTATTTTTTCTTGTTCTTCTACTGATGGCATTAAAATCCGCATCATTTGTGACGGCTTCAAGGTAAAATGCCTCATAGTTCCGCCAGCCGAAGCAGTATCAACATAAGACTTGGCATTAGTTGTTTCAAAATATGTTTTCAAATATTGTCCTACTAACTCCCTTGATTTAGATGTTCGTGCATATAAAACAGCTCCGCCTTGTACATAAATTGGCTTTTTATCAGTAATTAAAAGACTTTTTCCAATCTCACCTCCGCCGTTAAAAAGAACATCATCCTTGGTTGGTGCACCTGTTCGATTTTTATAAAACTCATATCGTTCTTGGGAGATAAATAGCACACCATCTGTATTCTCGTTTGTAACATCACTGGCTCTAATATATGGAACGCCTGATTCTGACCATTCAGAATTGGGAATTCTTGCACTGTCTTTAATCTCACAAACCTCTCCGAGCTTACGCTGTTCCCAAACATATGGATCATATTCTTTCTCTCACCATCATCAAAGCGTAACCAAGTAGATTTTGACCTTGCCATTTCATCCGATTAAGCCGGTCTGGGTCATGCATTGATAAACCAATCCCCCATACCCGATCTTTCACTGCACACTCTGCCAGAATTGCTTTTCCCGTTTTTTTCAATTTTTCCCGCAATTCAGAATTTTGTGAGAACTTCGCCAAGAGTCCCTCATAAACAATAATCTGTCGAACACCATTCCACATATTTTCGTCATATCCAGTCACATTCCTTCCAAAAGCCTTGATCTTCGCACAGTCCTCTGTAGCAAGAATCTGCTTTGCAACCTTATCATCCTTAAAGCATACTGCCTTACTGTACATCATATACTGTTCCATTGAAGAATACCCAATACCATTAATAGAAAACGTAGATGGATACCAGTTACTCAGGTATCCATTTTCTTCGTTTTCGTTATGAAAACAAACTATTGCCATTATACCACCCCAACTTTTTTCACTGCCAAATCAAGCTCCAGGTCATGAAGTCCTGTATAAGCTTTTTTCAAAAAGGAAACCGGAATTTTTTTAACTACCTCCGCACTCGGTAAGTTATAATACCACTGATAATAGGCATAGAATTCACCAATCCAAAATGGCATGAATCCTTCCATCGCATTGCCATCTCTCAAATGATAGTTTTCTGTCTTATTAAAATAATTCCAAAGTTCCTTTGCATCCATCGTATTGACATAAGCTTGGGCTTCATCAATACTTTTTCTTGTTTTGCTTGCCATATAAGTATTGATAAATTCCTTCGTATCCTTATCAGGATACATCTGTGCAACAAAATCAAAGAGCTTTCCTTGATTTTCTACCACATCATTTAAATACTCCTCTGCATATGCCCGCATTATCATCACCTCAAAATAAAGTACTGAATACTTTTGTAACCTTATTTGCATCAGAGTCAACAAGATCACGCATATTTTTTCTAGCCATCACGTCTCTCTGATTATATCTATCATTAAACTCAGCATATGGAACAATACGCAAGTCATCGCTCTTCTCCGTCAGATTCGCATACGCTTTTTCTGATTTGATGCAATACTGGATTCCCAAACCACCCAGTGAAAGAAGTTCTTCAAGAATATCGATATCAATATTATCCCGAACAAACTCCTTCGCAATATAAAAATAAGACGCATTTGCTCTCCACCCTCGAATAACGTCATATTCGTTTGTATCTACTCCGTATTTTTCAATAAACTTTGCTGCAAGCATGCGATATCGTTTAGAATCCGCTGCATCCCTATGCTTCATCAATTCAGCAAGCCATGAAAGTACATCCTTCTGCTGAAAATCTAAAATTTTTAATCCATCTGTTTCAAGTTCATACTTGTGAACCCAGCCATTTATTTCATTTGGGCGGCAAACCGCCCACTCCTTAGCAAGTTCAATACTTTCCGTGAGATAAAAACCTTTTCCATAATCGTGTTTTTCATCCCCACCACCGTATTTCGGCACAACAACCCGATCCGGAGTCCCGTGATAAAGAATTATTTTTCCCATTTTCTACGTTCCTCCCTTATACAAACATCTTTCCAAGCATAAATTTCTTGATATTTTGGAGATTTTCTAACTCTCGCTGGTGAAGAGTGATGAGGTGGTCGAGGGTAGAAAAATAAGTTCCAATTTTCTTTTGTTCATCAATTTGCGGAAGCATAAACTCCGTTTTTAAAAAATTATCATTATACAATCTCTTGATAGTAGAGCCTTCACAAGACCACTCTATGACACTATATAAAACCTTTAAAAAGCTGTTATCTATCTCATTTCCATGTTTAAACCATACGATATTTGAATCTTGAAAATATTCATTTTTTCCAGTAAACTCAACGGTTCTGCCGATACTACCAGACGCAGAGATTAAAATATCACCCTTGTTCGGATATGGATATTTAACTTTATATTCATCGAATAATTCTCTTGAAATAAATGCGTCTGGTACACCACCAAATGTACCTATCTTATAAAAAGGCACTTCACCTTCATCAGATGTCTGTTCTTTAAAAATTCTCTTACACATGGCAACTGAACCAACATCACCGAACTTACGCTGTTCCCAATCATCAGTAAATCCTGAAAATCGAATTTCTGGAACTTTTTCCCCATTTTGCGGAAACATTTTTTGAAGCATATATTTTTTCAGCCTTTTTGTTTCATCACACTTTCGCTGGTGAAGAGTGATGAAGTGGTCGAGGTTCTTAAAATAGTCACTTATTTTTTGTTGTTCTTCTACAGATGGAAGCGTTAGTGTCACTCCAAAATACCCTTCTGTTGTCATACCTGTGAGAGCAGTTTGTGTCGATACGCTGACAAGATATTTTCTTATGTCGTGAAGATAATTTAATTCCAACGTTGCCACATGAGAATTGACAATATTTTTATCCAATTTTACTCTTCTTGTATGCCATGCAAACGCACTGCCTGCGCCATTTTTCCCCACGCAAACTGTTCTTGCAATCCCTTCCGGTACAAGTGACGATTCTCCATAGAGAATATCGTTTTCGTCTAATATGAACTTGTCATCATTGACTGGCCCTAATCGATAAATTTCTCCATCGAAAATGTCTCTGTCATATATATTCCCAACGCCAATTACGTTAGTGCCTTCGCCATAATCTTCTTTACTAATATAGATCCCTGCATTATGGTCAATAACCAAATCTCCCAACTTACGCTGTTCCCAATCATCCTGATATCCTTTAAATCTAATTATAGGTTTTGCCATATCCATTACCTCTCCATCCTTCCAATCAGCTCATTTAATGAAGACATAATAGCCTCATCTGATGATGTTAGCTCTTTTAAAAGGGATACAAATTCTCCATGCACCTGTTTCAGCTCATCATCCGTCTTTTCCATATCTTTTAAAAGTGCATCAAGATCGATTTCTTCTTCTTTCTCAAAATTATCAACATATCGCGGGATATTCAGATTGAAATCATTTTTTTCGATCTCATCAAAGCTTGCTAAAACTGCTTCTCCTTCTACAGTTTCTCTCTTGCTGTATAATGCAAGCACTTCATCAATATGGGCATCCGTCATCTCGTTTTGTTTTTTGCCTTTATTAAATTTCTTAGAGGCATCAATAAACAGTACATCCCGTCCATCTCTGTGTTTCTTTAACACAATAATACAAGTCGGAATGGACGTATTATAAAATAAGTTTGCCGGAAGACCGATTACCGCGTAAATATTGCCGGAGCGCAACAATTTCTCTCTGATTTTTCCCTCAGCTGCTCCTCTGAAAAGGACACCATGCGGAAGCACGATCGCCATTGTCCCACTGCTTTTCAGATGATACAAGCCATGCAGCAAAAAAGCATAATCTGCTTTTGATTTTGGTGCCAGTACACCATAATCACTGAAACGCTCATCCTGTAAAAATCCTGCCGCCGCGCTCCATTTTGCAGAATAGGGCGGATTCATAAGAACCATATCAAAATCCGTTTCTTCTCCAGTCGGCCAGTCTCCATCCAGTGTATCACCGTTTCTAAGCTTTTGGTTCTCCGCGGCAATTCCATGCAAAAACATGTTCATTCTTGCCAAATTATATGTTGATGTATTCAATTCCTGTCCGTAATACTTAATGTACTTTGGCTTAGCCGCATACTTTTTTGCATTTAATAGGAGCGATCCTGATCCCATACACGGATCATACACAGACAGTCCAATCTTATCTTCCTGTCCCGAAATAGCGATTCGTGTCAGGATTTTCGATACAGCTTGGGGCGTATAGAATTCTCCTGCTTTCTTTCCAGTTTCAGATGCAAACTGCCCAATCAGATATTCATATGCATTCCCAAGTATTTCTGCATCTGAATTCAGTAAATCGGCTTTATCAATTTCTTTTATAAGACTGGCAACTGTATCGCTCTGTTTCTGATCTCCTGTACCTAATCGATTGGAATATAAATCAATATCAGCAAACAAATCAGCAAAAATAGGATCACTCTGCTCAATATTGTTGAAGCCTTTTTGCAACTGCTCCCGGTTAAAAGAATTATTTCTTGCTTCCTCTGCAAAATGCGTATATGTAAGTTCTGGTTCCATCACATAATGGCATTCTTCTGCAAGCTGTTTTTTTAATTCTTCTGAACTTTCTTCGTCATTCAGTGCCTCTTTGTATGCCTCTACTGCATCCTTCAGTGTAGATGGTTTTTCATCGTAAAGCAGATCATATACCTTGATCAGGAAGGAATCAGAAAGATATTTATAAAACACTATCCCCAGCAGATAATCTTTATACTCATTTGCGTCCATTTTTGAACGTAAGATGTCTGCCCCACTCCATAATACACTAATCAGATCTTTACTATTTTCAATTTCTGTCATTTTCTTTCCCTCACATGCGTTTTATCTCTTAAACATTTTACTTTTTATGATGCCAGAGTCGAAAGAGCTAAGCTCACATGAGCTTCCTATAGATAAGTGAAAGTCTTTTTATCCGACATCTTTTTATCATTGTAGCACATTCCCTGTTCCTTGTCAGGAAACAAAAATGCAGTGCTGTATAACACACTGCATTTTTGCTTTCCAAAATACATTTTTACTTTTCCACAATCACCGGTGTAGACAAAATACCGACCTTCTGCAGCACATATTCCTCCGACCAGCCATCATCCTGGGTGCGCCAGCTGCCGGGATTCAGGAATCTGTCATCCTCTCCAACCATATGGACTGCGCCAAAGGTATTGACGCGGTTTCCAAACAGCACCAGATCGATCGAATCAGCCTGTCCAACTTCCAGATCATAGGGTGCAAATGTCGTCTCACCCAACCGTTTTCCATTTTTTTCTATTGCAACGAGTGCGCCGCGATAATGAGGAATATGTACAACAGCGCCATTTGCTCCGATCGATACCGGCAGATGGTAGGTAATATTTCCACCATAAAAAGGAAGTCCCTGGGGTACGATATCCCCAAAGCTTAACGCTCTGACAGGTGCTATCACAACACCGACTCTGCCTTCGATACGCACGCCAAAATCACCCAGCAGATAGCACCATTCCAGACCGATTCTGTGCGTGAAAGGAACTGTCGCTTCCACTATATTTGTGCCTTTCTGAAGTGTGCCGATTTCAATCGTCCCGATGCAGTGATCCGTATACCAGCCGGACACCTTTTCGTTCACTGTTTTCCCATTCAGTTTTACAGATGCATGCTCCGCTTCCTCCAGTGCCAAACGTACCGGTACTTCCACTTCACTCTCTACCGTAAAGCGAAGGGTCGCAAAATGTTCCGTCTTTTCCTCCGGCAATACCCATGGCTGGGCAACTTCTCCGCCGCGCGCCGGGAAACCGAGCTGACTGCGCAGGACATTGTCTGCCCGCAACAGCTCCTGTGCAGGCTGATATGCTCCGCCGTCCATACAAAATTCCGCACGATCCAAAAGAAGAACGTTCGGCTCACTTAAAGTAACAGCAACACGATTCGGAAGGGCTTGCGGCGCTGCGCCGGACGCAAGGAGCTGTTCCCGGAGGGCTGCAGCTAAAGCAGAATCGCCGCATACTGCGCAGCTTTCTGCCGTGCTGGATGCGCCAGATACCGCCTGCATCGCGCCAGGCACGCCAGCTGCTTGTGTTGCATCGTTCGCATCAGCCGCCTGCACGCTGCCGCTCGTCTCGCCCACCGGCATCAGCTTTAACAGCAAGCTGCTCTGATTATAAAAGATATGATTTACAACCGTCTGCGCCCCTCTTTTTGCTGTCTTCACATCCCGGATTCTTCCGGTCATGGTATCGTATTCTTTCACCGTGAACCTGCCGTTTAACACGATGTTCACAGGATCCTTTTTCACAAAATCCGGATTTCCTGCAGGCTCTCCCACTGCAATAAACAGCCAGCTGCAGTCCTGATCTATGCGCAGCTGATAGATGTAATGGTTTGTCAGGCTGCCCGTCTCATTTTCCAGGCGCAGTGTGCGATACGGCTCAACCGCTTCCAAAAGCGCCGCTTTTTCAAAGACGATCTGGCTGGACAGTGCTGCAAGCTCTGCTCCATCGTTACTGGGAACTGCATCTGTCATAGTCGGTGCTTCTCCCATCAGGATCAGCTTACCGCCCGCTCTTGCAAAGGTTTTCAAACGTTCTATTGTCGTACTGCGCAGCGTTTCACAGCCGGGAATGATAACAGCATCATAGGACATTGCACCGACCTTCAGCGGGTTTCCTGCTTCCGTACACAAATCAGGCAGAAGCGATTCATCCAGAAAGTCAAAGTCACAGCTGCCAAACAACAGCCAGCGGGTCACATTCTGGAACCGTTCCTCCATCTGCTCCCGGATCGATCCGGTCTGGGACTCCGGTCCCCAGTGAAGCCAGTAGCTTTCGATTGGATGGATGACGCCGACACGCACAGCTGCCTTCCCACGTGTCATTGCTGTATTTACTCTTGCAAAATGATCTTCAACTGTTTTATATTCCTTACACCACGGCGACTGATAATTGATGCTCGCCGGATAATCCCGCTTTGCCTCCCCCTTCATAGAAACCCAGGACAGATGCGGCACACGCAGTGTAATGCCCAGCGCCGCCTGCCAGTCTCCCTGCAGCTTATGGCGTCTGAAATCAAAGCTCCAGCTCGTTACACCATAAAGCTCGCTCATTACGCCTTCACGCCCAAACTGATGAGATGCAGACTGTGCCTGCTTTGCCGTCGTGTATTCATGGCTGTCACACAGCATGTCGATACCGGGCAGTTCAAAGCTTCTGTACGCACGCATCGCCTCGCCCAGTGCTGCAGTCTGACTTCGCAGTGTTGGCTCTTCCATCATATGTCCGGTCAGCGCGATATTGTGCTTTTTGCACCATGCTCCAACATTGTCTGCAAACGCGCGGGTAAAACGCTCCGTCACATGATCATGATAATGATACCGGATCGTGGAAACGCTTCTGTCTGCTTTTTCCCAAATCAGCTCAGGGAGCTTTTCCAGAATATCCTCCTGATACATTTCCTGATAGGTCTGAGCAAAATCCTCTGTCCATGGCAGGATCACATCCCGTTTTTCCTGCGGAAACTGCAAAAGTGTTTTATGAGAGAACTGTGGCTCATCCGTAAAGATCGTCGGCACAGTTTTTCCAAACTCGTCCCCGATCTCCTTTGCATAAGCCTCGTGGGTGATTTCCAGGAAACGATCCATTGCCGCTTTGTCCAGCGTATTTACATAGGTCTGATGGTTGTACCAGGTGCTCGGCAGCGGGCGTTCCAGATAAGCGTACCAGCAGGTTCCCCGGGGCTGCATCCCTTCCTCCAGTTTTTTACCGGAAACCAGATAACCCTTTTCGTCCAGAACGACATCGTAAACCTCAAGCAGCCTGCCATTTAAGGTTCTTGCTGCTCTCGCACTGGAATCTGTCTGCATCTGTGCCTCTTCCCCTGCTTCATAAGGCTTGTTTGTAAACAGAAGATACTGCGCACGGTATTTTTCCTCCTTCGTCACAAGACCTCCCGCAAATCCGGATGGCCAACGATCCTCATCATACAAATAAACCTGTAGGTTTTCCTGCTTTGCTTTTGCCAGGCAGCCTTTGATCCGATCCATAAATTCCTCGCTTAAATACGGTGTTTCCAGACCGGTACGCGGATGCAGATGTGCACCGCCAAAGCCCATCGACTTTAAGACCTCCATCTGTCTGTCGAGCTCTTTTTGCTCCAGCCTCGTATTCCACGCCCAAAAGGGAGCTCCCCTATACTCCGCTGTGGGCTGCTTAAACAAGCTGTCTTCCAGTTTCTCTGCCTGATTCTTTTTGTACAGCATTTAACCGCTCCTCCTCTTATGTTTTCCCCTTTATCTTTATCGCTTATTTCTGCTGCATTTTTCTGATCGCTTCCAAAATGGCAGCATACGCTGCTTCCGGACTGCCGCAGGAAGAAACTGCGCATTCCATTGGACATAATCCGGTATTTTGACGATTTCGGATGTTCTCTGTCAGTTCGTCTGCTTCTGCAGGTATGTTGTATTCCGTCAAAAGCTCTTTCGCACCCCTGCTCATCACAGGTGCATACACCCCGGCTGCTCCAAGCTTCACATATAAAAATGCCGCCGCGCGTCCGACGATTTTATCCGCCGCGTAAAATCCGCTCAAATCCTTCCCCTCCCGGATGCGTGTCAGCAGCGGACGCAGACCTGCTTCCTTACTCGTCAAAAGCTCGTCGTCCCTGCACCAGACACAGGTATAATTTCCCTGTGCAAAAGTTTCCTTTGCTTTCTTCATTGCCTGATTCATCTCTGCTGTTCCTCCCCTTCCTCTTTGCTCAAGAGACATACCATTTCTATATGTGCGTCATTGTCCAAACTCAAGCTCATATCTTCCGCAATGATTGGAGCTTGAGCTGATTTTCCGTATCCTCGATTTTATCATACATCTTGTAAAGCCGGTCATCAAGGTCTGCTTAGCGTTTAATGTAGTGCTTATCATCCGGGTCAAGAGAATCAATCTCCTCCATCAGTCGTGCCTTTACGGAATAACTCTGCCGAAGCTGCTTTTCATGCGCCGCGATCTCCTGTTCAATGACAGAGGTATCCACCTTCATGCTGATCTTTTCCTGCAGCATGGCGGCGAACTTCGGATTGCTTACCAGCTTTACGATAACCTCTACAACAGTGCTGTCCGGCAGCTCTTCATTTTTTCTCAGGGTGCTGCGGTAAAGCGCACTGGTGTACTGGGTACCACGATCGGAGTGAAGCACTGCACCTCGAATAAGCGTTACAGCGGCTTTTGAAAAATCTGTATTGATTTTTCTGCGCGAGGTGCTATAATCGGTATATACCGAAAACAGAAGGAGGAAAGCGTCCATGCCAAGACCGCCACGGTGCCGTCGTATTTGTGGCGCACCACAAGTTGATACCTTCTGCCCCAACGGGTGTGAAGATACCGAGCCGATCCTGTTGACGCTGGACGAATACGAGGTTATTCGGCTGGTTGACTTGGAGCAGCAAACCCACGAGCAATGTGCCGCACAAATGGATATTTCCCGCTCTACCGTGCAGGAGATTTACGAAAGCGCACGATGCAAAATCGCAGCGTGCCTTGTCCATGGGAAGCCGCTGCACATCACCGGAGGAAACTACCGCATCTGCGGAGGACAGGAGGCAGCCCACTGCGGCCGCTACTGCCGTATGCAGAGAGCTAACCCAGAAAAATCCAGCAAAAATTGTAAAGGAGATTCCATTATGAAAATTGCAGTTACCTATGAAAACGGTCAAATTTTTCAGCATTTCGGCCACACCGAACAGTTCAAGCTTTATGAAGCTGCGGACGGCAAAATCACTCATGCGAAAGTCGTTGACACCAACGGCAGCGGTCACGGCGCACTGGCAGGCTTCCTGATGCAGAACGGCGTGGACACTTTGATTTGCGGAGGCATCGGCGGCGGTGCGCAGGCAGCACTGGCCGAAGCGGGCATCAAGCTCTACGGCGGTGTCAGCGGGGACGCTGACGCAGCGGTGAACGCATTGCTCAGCGGAAATCTGGGCTACGATCCCAATGTTCACTGCAATCACCATGACCATGAGCACGGCGAAGCTGGTCACACCTGCGGTGACCACGGCTGCGGTAAGCATAGCTGCCATTGATATGGAACGCACACTGACACAACTTCCGTTCTGGTCATCCTTGACCAAACAGGAGCAAGAAACGCTGCGCCGAAGTGCCTTTGTCCGTCATTATGAAAAAGGTGCGTTCGTACACAGCAGCGACAACGAATGTCTTGGAATGCTGTTCGTCCTTTCCGGCGAGATTCGCACCTATCTTCTCTCCGAGGAGGGGCGGGAGGTAACGCTGTTCCGCCTGTATCCGGGCGAATTATGCGTGCTTTCTGCCTCCTGTGTGATCAGTCAGATCACCTTTGATACGCAAATGACTGCCGGAATGGATACGGACGTTCTGATTATCCCTGCAAATGTCATTGCTGCACTCAAGGAGAAAAATCTATATGTCCGCTGCTTCCTCTATGAGTTGGCAACAAAACGATTTTCTGATGTGATGTGGGCGATGCAGCAGATCATGTTCAAGGGATTGGATCGGCGGCTGGCAGAATTTCTCCTTGCCGAAGCGGAGCGTACCAGCTCCGACACGATACGCATGACCCATGAGCAGATCGCCCAGCACATCAGCTCGGCACGGGAGGCACACGGATGCTCAAAAGCTTCTCGGAGGACGGACTGGTGGAGCTGAAGCGTGGTGCAATCACGCTGCGGGATAAGAACAGACTAAATCGTCTAAAATAAAAAGGAATGTGACTTCGTCACAGAAGAAAATCATAGATTTGCTACAATAAAAGCAAAAAAAAAGGAAGGAGTATCCACCATGAAAGAAACGAAATACGCAGGAACTCAAACCGAAAAAAACCTGATGGCTGCCTTTGCCGGTGAGTCCGAGGCACGCAACAAGTACACCTATTTTGCATCCAAGGCCAAGAAGGAAGGCTTTGAGCAAATCGCGGCACTGTTCCTCAAAACCGCTGATAATGAGAAGGAACACGCCAAGCTGTGGTTCAAAGAACTGAACGGCATTGGCGACACCGCAGAAAACCTTCTCTCCGCCGCTGAGGGTGAGAACTACGAGTGGACGGATATGTACGACGGCTTTGCCAAAACTGCCGATGAGGAAGGCTTTCATGAGCTGGCGCAGCGCTTCCGCCTGGTCGCCGCCATTGAAAAGCACCATGAGGAGCGCTACCGTGCCCTGCTGCACAATGTGGAGATGGCGGAGGTCTTTGCCAAGAGCGAGGTCAAGGTGTGGGAGTGCCGCAACTGCGGTCACATCGTCGTGGGCGAGAAGGCCCCGGAGGTTTGCCCCGCCTGCAACCATCCCCAGAGCTATTTTGAAATTCACGCAGAAAACTATTAAAGAAAGAAAAGGAGAATCATCATGGAGCAGAAGTTTTACATTTGCAAGCATTGCGGCAACATCATTGCCAAGGTCAAGGATACGGGCGTTCCCGTCATCTGCTGCGGTGAGCCGATGAGCGAGATCATCCCCGGCACGACCGACGCGGCCGTGGAGAAGCATGTCCCTGTCTGGACAGTGGAAAACGGCATCGTCCATGTCAAGGTCGGCTCCGTGGAGCATCCCATGCTGCCGGAGCACTACATCGAGTGGGTCTCTCTCCACACCAAGCAGGGCAACCAGCGTAAGGAGCTGCACCCCGGCGAGAAGCCCGAGGTCTGCTTCGCTCTCTGCGAGGGCGACGAGGTCGAAGCGGTCTACGCCTACTGCAACCTCCACAGTCTGTGGAAAGCATAATTCATCCTCTTAAAAATCCGGTGCTGAAAAAAGCACCGGATTTTTTTATCAATGTAACCTCGTCACAGAAAAAGACTTTGTCCTGCGGTATGATAAAGCCACAATCAAGAAAGAGGTGGCGAACATGAAAATCAAGCTCAATCCCGATCAGGAGATTGTCAATACCATCCGGGAAGGACTCAAGCGCACCGGCGGATACTGTCCCTGCCGCAGAGAACGCACAGAGGCAACCAAATGTATGTGCCAAGAGTTTAAGGATCAGATTGCCGATCCTGATTTCGAGGGCTACTGCCACTGTATGCTCTATTACAAATCCTTGCAGGATTAAGGGGGAACGCTGTGCTGTCGAAGAAACTGGCTGCCGTAGATAAAACGCGGTGCGTCGCCTGCGGCGTGTGTGAAAATACCTGTCCACTGGGGGCCGTCAAGGTGCGCTGCGGCTGCTACGCCGCCGTGGAGGTGGAGCGCTGCGTAGGCTGCGGCAAGTGCGCAAAGCTCTGTCCCGTCGGCTGCATTGAGGTAAAAGTGAGGGCTGACGCATGAAAGCAAAGCATTGGTACGATTACCTGTGGGTATATGCCATCATCTATTTTGCACTGGGCTTTTTCAATATCCTGTTTGCATGGCTGGGCATGATCGATTTTCTTCTGCCGCTGTTCTTAGCCATCTTTGGCGGGAACAAATTCTTTTGTAATCACCTCTGCGGACGGGGACAACTGTTCAGCAAGCTGGGGACAGACCTTAAATGCTCCCGCTGCAAGCCCACGCCCCGCTGGATGTCCTCCAAGTGGTTCCGTTATGGCTTTTTGATCTTTTTCCTGACGATGTTCGGCAACATGGTGTTCCAGACCTATCTGGTGGCGGCGGGGGCCGCCTCTCTGCGGGAGCCGCCTCTCTGCGGGAGGCCATTAAGCTGTTCTGGACCTTCCGTGTGCCGTGGGGCTGGACTTACACAGCCGGTACAGTCGCTGATTGGGTGGCACAGTTCAGCTTCGGCTTTTATAGCTTGATGCTGACCTCGCTGCTCATCGGCCTCATCGTCATGGTGCTCTACAAGCCCCGTACATGGTGCGCCTTCTGCCCCATGGGGACAATGACCCAGAGTATTTGCAAGCTGAAAAACAAAGACTGACAATATACAAACGAAAGGAGCCTTTCTCATGGCTGAACTGAAAATTACTGCTGCGAATTTTGAAAACGAGGTACTGCGTTCCGACAAGCCCGTCCTGCTGGATTTCTACGCGGACTGGTGCGGACCATGCAAAATGCTCGCTCCCGTGCTCCACGAGATCGCTGAGGAAAACGCCGGCACCCTCAAGGTGGGCAAGATCAATGTGGACGAGCAGATGGAGCTGGCAATGCGTTTTCAGGTATCCAGCATCCCGATGCTGGTCGTATTCAAGGATGGAAAGGCCGTTGCCAAATCGGTCGGCTATCGGCCTAAGTCGGAGATTGCCGCAATGGTGGAGGGCGCAAGATGAAAGTTGTGATCGTAGGCGGTGTGGCGGGCGGTGCTTCTGCCGCTGCCCGCATCCGCCGTTTGGATGAACACGCCCAGATCATCATGATCGAGCGCAGCGGCTATGTGTCCTATGCCAACTGCGGTCTG
>ENA-OXEG01001103-OXEG01001103.1-human-gut-metagenome-genome-assembly--contig:-NODE-1103-length-14020-cov-9.545650_pt1 | contig 14020 bp, 12 predicted proteins | sample MGYA00249355_ERZ652243 | MGnify/ENA primary metagenome ERZ652243 (study PRJEB26925, sample SAMN05826944) | human gut metagenome | biome: ENVO:2100002; feature: ENVO:00000062; material: ENVO:00002003... | reverse complement strand
TGTAGCTCCGTCTCGTGGGCTCGGAGATGTGTATAAGAGACAGATACCAGACAGATAACCTTCTTGATTTTGATAACGAAATAGAGTCATAATACAAACTCTTTATAGAACATCTAAATAATAAACAACATGAAATCAACACTTATCGTAGGGATCGGTGCCTCGCTTCTTACAGCCGGTATCGCAAAAGCCCAACAGAGACAAGACATTACACCTAGAACGCCAAACGTATTGTTCATCTATGCGGATGACTTGGGATATGGAGACTTGGAATGCTACGACGGCACGCAAGTGAAAACCCCGAATATCAACCGGCTCGCCAAGAACGGTATCCGCTTCACCAACGCTCACGCGACCGCCTCTACCAGTACGCCCTCCCGATATTCCATGCTAACCGGAGAGTACGCATGGCGCCGCCCGGGAACGGACATCGCCGCGGGAAACGCCGGAATGATCATACGACCGGAGCGTTATACGATAGCCGATATGTTCAAGAACGCAGGATACGCCACGGCCGCTATCGGCAAATGGCACCTTGGCCTAGGAGACAAAGCGGGAGAGCAAGACTGGAACGCCCCACTCCCCACCGCCCTTGGCGATCTGGGATTTGATTATTCCTATATCATGGCGGCGACGGCAGACCGCGTCCCCTGCGTATTCATCGAGAACGGGCAGGTGGCGAACTACGATCCGGATGCCCCGATCTATGTCAGTTACCAGCAGAACTTTCCCGGAGAGCCGACCGGAAAAGATAATCCGGAATTATTATACAACCAGAAGCCTAGTTTCGGGCACGACCAATCCATCGTAAACGGAATCAGCCGTATCGGTTACATGAAAGGTGGCGGCAAGGCGCTTTGGAAAGACGAGAATATCGCCGATTCTATCGTGACACACGCCATCGATTTTATCAAGGAGAATAAAGAGAAGCCTTTCTTCATGTATTTCGCCACGAACGACGTGCATGTACCCCGCTTCCCGCACGACCGTTTCCGGGGAAAGAACCCGATGGGCGTGAGGGGCGACGCTATCGAGCAATTCGACTGGAGCGTAGGCCAATTGATGAAAACATTGGATGAGATGGGATTGACGGAAAACACCTTGATCATCTTGTCAAGCGATAACGGACCTGTCGTAGATGATGGTTACGCGGACCGGGCCGTGGAGCTACTAGGCGATCATAAACCCGCCGGACCGCTTAGAGGTAATAAATACAGTGCCTTCGAAGGGGGAACCCGTATCCCGGCTATCGTACATTGGCCAAAGGAGATCAAGCAAGCCGCCGTATCAGATGCGCTAGTGAGCCAGATCGACTGGTTCGCCTCCCTTGCCTCACTGACGAATTCCCGTCTTCCGGAAGGAAGCGCGCCGGATAGCTATGATTATCTGGATACTTGGATCGGGAAAAGCAAGGAAGACCGCCCGTGGGTAATCGAGCAAGCGCTTAATAAGGCACTTTCCGTCCGTACGAAAGATTGGAAATATATCGAGCCGAGTGTAGGTTCCGCTATCATGGAATATGAGAAGATTGAGACCGGATATTCCCCCGAGCCTCAGTTATACGACATGACGAAGGTCTACGAGGAAGGAAACAAGGCCTTGCAACATCCGGAGATCGTTTTCCAATTGCAGGGAATCTTAAAAGGAGTTCGGGATCACACAATCAAGGCTAAATAATGGAAAGAAGAAACTTCATTAAATCATCCCTCGGAATCGGTCTGGGTGCGACACTTCCGGGGATGACGCATAGCAAAAGCGGGAAAGAGGCAGAGACCGCCGTCTCTCCCGCCATGCCCGTAAAGAGCGGTAAGCCGCATATCATCTTGATCATGACCGATCAACAACGGGGCGACGCCCTCGGCTGCATGGGAAACAAGGCGGTGATCTCACCGAATATCGACCGGCTGGCGCAAGAAGGCTCGTTGTTCGTGAGCGGATATTCCTCCGCTCCAAGTAGTACTCCGGGACGGGCCGGTTTATTGACCGGGATGTCTCCTTGGCATCATGGTATGCTGGGATACGGACGCATGGCCTTGAAGTATCGTTACGAGATGCCTCAGATGATGCGGAATCTGGGGTATTATACCTTCGGGATCGGTAAGATGCATTGGTTTCCGCAGAAAGCGCTTCACGGATTCCACGCGACCTTGATCGACGAGAGTGGCCGGGTGGAAAGTCCCGATTTCATCAGCGATTACCGGGAATGGTTTCAATTGCAGGCACCCGGCAAAGACCCGGATCTTACGGGTATCGGCTGGAACGACCATGCCGCCGGTGTCTATAAGTTAGACGAACGGCTTCATCCTACGGCTTGGACCGGACAGACCGCTTGCGAGTTGATCCGGAACTACGACAACGACAAGCCCTTATTCCTCAAGGTATCATTCGCCCGCCCGCATAGTCCTTATGATCCGCCTCAACGTTATCTGGATATGTATAAGGACGCGGATATCCCGAAACCCCATATAGGAGATTGGTGCGGACAATACGCCGAGCCGAAAGATCCTCTCCAAGGAGCATCGGATGCCCCATTCGGTAATTTCGGGGATGCGTATGCCATAAACTCCCGTCGCCATTATTACGCCAATATCACCTTTATCGACGATCAAGTAGGGCAAATCATCCAGACCCTAAAAGACAAAGGTATGTACGACAATGCCCTGATTTGTTTCACGGCGGATCATGGCGATATGTTGGGCGATCATTATCATTGGCGGAAAACCTATCCGTACGAGGGTTCGGCCCATATTCCTTATATCGTAAAATGGCCCGCCGGTATATCCAAATCCATACCGGACGGAAGCAGCATAGAACAACCTGTAGAACTGAGAGACTTCTTGCCTACCTTTATCGATATCGCCGGCGGGTCGGTTCCTCCCGATATGGACGGGCGGTCTTTACTCAAGCTGATCCAAGGCCAGCAGGAACAATGGCGCCCCTATATAGACATGGAGCATGCCACTTGCTATAGCGACGATAATTACTGGGCAGCCCTTACCGATGGGAAGATTAAGTATATCTGGAATTTCCACAACGGAAGCGAGCAGTTGTTCGATTTACGGGAAGACCCGGGAGAGACACATAACCTTAGTGAGGACGCAGCCTATCAGAATAAGTTGTCCGAATTACGCAAGATGATGGTAGAGCATCTGTCCGAGCGAGGAGACTCATTCGTGAAAGACGGTAAATTGATGACTCTCGATACGACCCTATTGTACAGTCCCAATTTCCCGAAATAAGGGACGAGCGAGCCTCGTCCCTACAGTATCTTACGTTTTTTACCTTTTTTTTATCGCGGAATGGATGTATCTTTGCCCAAGAAACTAGAAGAGACTCAACTTAATGCTAGGAATCGTTAGTAAAGGAATCATTATAGGTGTATTGGTTTCGGCCCCCATGGGCCCCATCGGTATGCTCTGTATACAAAGAACACTAAATAAAGGACGTTGGCACGGGTTCGTCACCGGATTAGGGGCCGCTCTATCCGACGTGATTTATGCGGCACTGACTTGTCTGGGCATGGGAGTTGTGGTCAACTTCGTGGAGGCGAACCAAGCGCCCCTGCAATTGATCGGAAGTATCGTTCTCGGCATTTTCGGGTATTATATCTTCCAAAGCAACCCGACTAGGAACCTAAAGAAACACCGAGAAAAAAAATTATCGTTCACCCAAGACTTTATTACAGCTTTTCTACTTACCTTTAGCAACGTGTTAATCGTCTTGCTCTATATCGGATTATTCGCCCGGTTCGGTTTCGTGTTACCGGAACATTCGTTTTGGCTGCTGGTATTGGGCATTGTTTGCATAGGGTTAGGGGCCGTTCTTTGGTGGTTCGGCATAACATATATTATTGGAAAACTGAGAAAATGGTTCAACGTTAGAGGTATTTGGTTACTGAACCGGATCGTGGGCTCTGTCATTATCGTATTGTCTATTATCGGTGCCCTATCGGTTTTATTGACCTCCTACTTACAATGGCCTTTACTTCAAATCTATAGTTAAAATGAAAAGACTGAAAGTTCCTGTTATCCCCGTTCTGGATGTACTCGATATAACATCCATAGAACCGATTCTTGAGGTGCAATCCCAACGTGAGTTCCTCACCCATGCCAATTGGCATGAGTATCCATATAAGCCGATCACCGCTTTTAATATAGCCCGGACAGAGAAAAATCTATATATACGATATAGCGTGCAGGGTAATTCGCTAAAGGCGTCTTATGAGATGGACAATTCCTCGGTCCATAAGGATAGTTGCGTGGAGTTCTTCATGAAAAAGGAAGGTGACTCGCATTATATGAATTTCGAGTTTAATTGTATCGGGACTTGCGATGCCGCCCGCCGTACCTCACGGGATATCAAGACGTCGCTTTCGCAAGAAGAGTATAAAAGCATCATAAGACTCCCATCCGTGAGAAGAAGGGCATTCGAGGAGATTAAAGGTATTCATACATGGAACTTGATCGTAGTCATACCACTCAAGTTGATGGGGTTAGATCCTAGTAATCTGCCGGAGAAAATACTAGGGAACTTCTATAAATGCGCCGATGAGACAATGAATCCGCATTTCGTAAGTTGGAGTCCGATCGACCTTCCCGAGCCTAATTTCCATTGTCCTGAATTCTTCGGGGAGATCTACCTGTAGTATAGACGTAGCGTGCTGCATGCAGCACGCTACGTCTATACAGGCAAGCCTATGGCTATTTATTATTCTTACCTAGTTTCAGCTCAATGACGAAGGCTATTATCAAGCCGATTCCCCCGAACAAAAGAACCGAAGCCCCATAAGCCGTACCCGCTACCTCATGCCTGTACCAACCATCATCATAATAAGAATTTGTCGCCATACACATATTAATAATAAAGCCTACCAACAAACCTAATCCGATTCCCGCCAAAAGGCACCCGGCCTTTAAGCTACTGAACGAGAAGTTTCGCATGTAGTTAGGCAGTCCCAATTTACCATCGAAAGCAGAGGCATCCAGTTTATCACCGATCTTCTCGATAATCGCCAAACGTTCCCTCTTGCGAACAAACAACTCAAATAATCCGTAAATACCTGCACAAACGATTCCGACAACTAGCGGAACAGAAATAAAATCCATCATAACTGTATAATTTTAATTGATTCATTCATATTGTTTGCTAATTTGACGCAACAGTTTCCCATAGGTTACACCTCCGGGCTGAAAAATATTTTTTATTTTTGTTACCGCAAGTTGTAACCTATTTACCCGGCTTGCGTCCATTAAGTACAATGGAATTGTATACCGATACATATTACATACAAAGGATACAAGCAGGGGACGTGGCATGTTTCGCTTGCCTTTTGGACAAGTATAGCCGTCCGATTCACTCGTTGATCCTCAAAGTGGTACGAAGCCAAGAGGAGGCTGAGGAGTTGGCGCAAGATACGTTTATGAAGGTATTCAAAAACCTAGCCTCATTCAAAGGGGATTGTAGTTTCTCCACATGGATTTACCGGATTGCCTATAACACGGCGATATCATCGGTCAGGAAGAAGAGATATGAGTTTCTAGCGATTGAGGAGACTACACTTGAAAACGTATCGGAGGAGGAGGTCACGAACCTGTTCGGACAAACCGAATCCACGGAACAGGTTCAAAGATTGGAAGTCGCCCTTGAACAACTTCTACCGGACGAACGGGCCTTGATCTTGCTCTTTTATTGGAAAGAAAAGACAATAGAAGAACTGGTCTCTATCACCGGCTTGACCGCCTCGAATATTAAAGTCAAGCTACATCGCATCCGAAAAAAATTGTTTGTATTATTAAAAGGAATGGATCATGAGTAAGATAAACACAAATAAGGAACAACCCGATTTATTGGGGGATTTATTCAAACGCATACCGGAGGAGGAGCTTCCCGCCTCGTTCCGTTCGAACGTAATGCGACAAATCATGCTTGAGTCCGCAAAGGCGAAGAAACGTGACGAACGGTTCAGCCTGTTAGCAGCGATCGTGGCCTCGCTTATCATGATTTCCCTTGCGATCGTATCTTTCGTATATATGGAGATACCCAAGATAGCCGTCCCCACAATAAGCACATCGGCCTTGGCTTTCTATTTATACATAGGGGCCATCACGCTCATACTTCTATTGGCGGATTATAAATTGAGGAATCTATTTCACAAGAAAGGATAAGCACGAAGCGAGCTCCGTCCGTATACGAGGAATCTATGGACAAGGAACCATTCAGCCGCTCGGCGATCAAAAGACAGATAGAAAGTCCTAAACCCGCACCGGGTTTGTAATCATCCAGCTTCTCAAAGCGATTGAATACCGCAGCTTGTTTTTCAAGGGGAATACCGGCACCCGTATCCGTAACGGCTATGTATACCTTTTCCCGATCCGGCGCAAGTTGGAACGATAGGTTAATCTCACCTTTCTCCGTAAATTTAGCGGCGTTTGTCAACAGGTTTGTCAACAGTTGTTGCAGGCGCAGATTATCTACATGTACCACGATTGGTTCCCCTGCGGGAGAAAAAGTCAATTTAACCCCATCCGGCATCCGGTAGCGTACACTCTCCAATGCCATTTGGCAACACTCCAAAAGCGGATAATCCTTGATATTGAAATGAAGGTCTCCAGTCTCCATCCGGGATAAATCCAATACGTCGTTTACCAGATTCAACATCAAATCCGTATTATTCCGGATGATAGACGAATATTCCTCCCGCTCTTTCGCATCGGTAGAAGGTTCCACCAGCAAACTGGAAAAACCTACGATCGCATTTAACGGGGTCCGGATCTCATGGCTCATATTAGCGAGAAAAGCGCTTTTCATCAGGCTGGCCTCTTCCGCACGGGCTTTCTCCCTCATCAATCGTCTTTGGGATTCCAAAAGCAAGTCTTTCTCTCGCTGTAATTGGTTTTTCAAGGATCGTAGATGGCGGTAGTATAAAAACGAGATATAGAGGAGGATCGATAACACGACCGATATGGATAGGATAAAGATCAACAAATCTTGTTTCCGGGCGATACGTCGCCCGGCCTCCTCCAACTCTGTTTCTTTCAATTCCTTTTCGTGCAACTCATGCAAGGTCCGCAATTGATTTACCTGCCGAAGAAAAGAAGTTCCCCGCCTTTTCGTCAGCGTTCTATAAAGTTCATCATATAGAGCCATAACCTCCTCGAGTCGGCCCTGCTCCTTTAAGATATCCGCTTTGAACTGAATATCTTCGGGTAATCGCTCTGTCTCCAACACTTCATTTATATAACGCAGTGCCAACGGGATATCTCCAGCCGCCTTATAATAACGAGCCTTAACCGCTAGATAAGTATTGATTGCATAGTCCTCCTCTACCAAACTATTGCCGACATAGGAAGAGGCTTTATCCAACGCTTTCTTGGCATTTGCCAAATCTCCTTTCGAAAGATAAAAGCTCGTGTAAAAAGAATAAAGCAGCCAATACTCCCGCTCTAGTAGCAAAACATCACCTTTTTCTTGATTAATCTCATATTGCTCATCCAGCAGGGCTTTATATTGTTCCAAGATTCGTTCCGTCAACGTATATTGTTTCGTTCGGACACTACTTTCCAATTGATAAGAAATTAACCGGATTTTAGTATCCATGATATCGGGAACATCTTTTATATCCTTCAATAAATCCAAACCTTCCTGAAAAGAGACTACGGCATCGCTATCCCTACGGATACGTTGGTAAATCAGCCCTAAAGTCTCCGAACAGCGAAGCAAGCCGTATTTATGATTCAGATTGCTCGCCAACCGATACAGATCCATCGCCTCACTCATTGCCAACTCATAATTCCCTAGCCAAAGGAGATCTTGACTGGAATAACTCTTCACCTCAAACAAGACATACGGATATTCATGGCGGGCCTTCGCCATAGAATCTACGATATTACAGCAATAGACCAAACTATCACGCTTAGACTGATTGTAATAATACTCGGCCATACCTTTCAATCCCCTATATGCGATAGATATGGAATCCACCGCCATCGCGTTCTCATAAAGACGTTGATAATAATCTTTCATTTTGGGCTCTTGCCGATAAAGCAAAGCCAACCGCTGCAATATGGGTAAAGTAGACGCTATCGTCGGGCAGCCCGGTAATACCCTCTCCAAGCTGTCGATCTCTGTAAAACGATCCTTGCCGGGAGGAGGCGTGGAAGATTTCATCGAGCCGCAAAATACAAGGGAGATCATAATAACCACCCCTATACGTATGGATATCCCGTTATCGAATAGATTCATCAGCCTCATATAGGGGTTTCAATTAAATTCGTTGGATGTATAAAGACAAACCGGGCACCGCCCTTATAAGAGACATCTACGGATAAAGAACCTTTAAGCTGTTCCGAGATGATCTGGCAAACAGAAAGTCCCAAACCGGTACCTTGAACAAAGTCGTCTAATTTCTCAAAACGCTCGAATATCTTCTTACACTTATCCTCAGGGATTCCACAGCCCGTATCCGTAACGAAGAAACGAACCTCACCTTTGCTCTCATCCACGGCAAATGAGAGATTAATCTCTCCCTCGGAAGTGAATTTAGCGGCATTCGACAACAAATTTGTCAACAACTGCTGCAAACGCAAGGCATCCGTTTTTAAAGTATAAGATTCTGGCGAGGAAGTAAACGTCAATCGAACCCCGGGTTTTACACGATGACGAATCGAATCCAACACTTTCTGACAACAAGAAACCAGATCATTAGGCTTAACGCTGAACTTGATCTTGCCGGATTCCAGACGGGATAAATCCAGAACATCATTCACCAGATTCAACAGCAACTCCGAACTATGATTTACCTCCCCGGCAAACTCAATCTTTTCCTCCTCACTATATTCGCTAATCGCTAATAATTCAGAGAATCCGACAATAGCATTCAACGGCGTACGTATCTCATGGCTGATACTAGCGATAAAGGCACTTTTCTTCTTGTTCGCCGCCTCCGCCTCTTTCGCCACGACACGAAGCTGCTTCTCCGAAGCGATCAAGGAGTCTTTCTCTTGAAGCAACTCATTTTTCAACCGCTTGGTATGCATATAAATACGCCATAATATATAAAGTAAGCCCGTCAAGACCAATAGAAGACCGATAGATACAGCGATCTGCCTCTGCTTCAAAACTTCTTGCTCTGATCTCAACTTCAACTCTCGATCTTGCTTTTCCAAATCATTCAAGTCATTCAGGATGCGGAGTTGTTCGATCTGCCGGTCAAAAGCTTCCGTATTGATCATTTCCGTCTTATTAATGATCTCCTCATAGATAGCGATCGCCTCTCGCAATTGACCGGACGATTGCAAGACCGCCTTCTTCATCTCCAACTTATCCAGATCACGGTTGATTTTTAAAGCCAGATTGACGGCGGACAACGCATGCCTATAATCTTTCTTCTTCCAATAATAAAATGATTTTGTCCGGAGATATTGAGCCTCCACCCTATTCCCAAAAGAACTATCCAAATAAGCGGTTGCCTTATCCAGATACGTCTGTGCCTTTTGCAAATTCCCTTTCATGGTACATAGCTCGCAGAAATAACAATTTACCAAACAACGATAACGATCTACCGGGAAAATCGTCCCTTCTCGATCATACCTCCTCTCCAATGAATCCAATAAAAACTCATACTGTTTCAAAAGCGCCTCTGATTCGGATAAACGCCCTAACAGTAGGGTCGACTCCAACATATTAGATAAATACATAATCCGAAAACTATAGCTCGCCTTCTCCTCTTTCAATAAATACAGGCCTTTTTGGAATATCTCTACCGCATCGCTATCTCTTTTAATCCGTTGGTAAACCATTCCTAAATCACGATAAGCCCGCAGTAAACCATAATCGCTCTTACTATCCCGGGCCAGATCCATATATCGCATGGCCCTATCCATAGCCAACTCATAATTGCCGGACCATAGATAATCCTGACAAAACAAGCTACCGGATAAAAACAACCCTCTGGGACTCTCATGCCTTTTTGAGGCCAACGAATCCAATTGCCCCACCCAATATAATAGGCTATCCCTATTTTCCACATTATAATAATAACGACTCAAGCCAGCCATCGCATCGTACACGATCCCGATGGAATCCAAAGGCATCGCGATATCGATTATCTCTTTCAACGCCGGTACCTCCTCCGGCAATTGCCAGTACAAGCCGATTAATTCTTTAAGAAGGGGTATCTTATCCTGAGGTTTTTGGATACACGATAAAGATTGGCGTATGCTATCCGCACGAAATTTACTCACGGCATTCTGCGCACTTGCGCTCACCGCAAACAAAATCCACACTATTCCTATAAAAGTATTGACGCTGGACTTTCTTAAAAATCCTCTACTCATTGATTTATCGCTTACAATTCGCAAACTTACAAAATAAATATCAATAAAAATCAACAGTTTTCCGTAATTACAGCCAACACGGCCCAATTGAATGTTTTTACCCCTCAAAACTCTTGTCAATCAGAAAAAAAGCATTACCTTTGCCCCGATTTTTGAGAGATGACAACATAAAGTCTAACTTACTAATTAAAACAAACTTAGTATTAACAATTAAAGAATGGAAAATTTAAAAAACATCCAGCCGGTTGAAGATTTCAACTGGGACGCTTTCGAGCAAGGCGAGACTTACACCGAAGTAAGCAAGGACGATCTTGTAAAAACGTATGACGAGACCCTGAACACGGTAAAAGACAAAGAAGTGGTTATGGGTACCGTTACTTCTATGAACAAACGTGAAGTTGTTGTAAACATCGGTTTCAAATCTGACGGTGTTGTTCCTATGTCCGAGTTCCGTTATAACCCGGATTTAAAGATTGGTGACGAGGTAGAGGTTTACATCGAGAGCCAAGAAGACAAAAAAGGACAATTGATCCTTTCACACAAGAAAGCACGCGCTACACGTTCTTGGGATCGTGTTAACGAGGCTCTTGAAAAAGACGAAATTATCAAAGGTTACATCAAATGTCGTACGAAGGGCGGTATGATTGTTGACGTATTCGGTATCGAAGCGTTCTTGCCGGGTTCTCAGATCGATGTGAAGCCGATCCGCGACTACGATGTATTTGTAGGTAAGACTATGGAATTCAAGATTGTTAAGATCAATCAAGAATTCAAGAATGTTGTTGTATCTCACAAGGCTCTTATCGAGGCAGAGTTGGAACAACAGAAGAAAGATATCATCTCCAAATTGGAGAAAGGACAGGTATTGGAAGGAACTGTCAAGAACATCACTTCTTACGGTGTATTCATCGACTTGGGTGGCGTAGACGGTTTGATCCACATCACAGACCTTTCTTGGGGACGTGTTTCTCATCCGGAAGAAATCGTTCAGCTTGACCAGAAGATCAATGTTGTTATCTTGGACTTCGACGACGAGAAGAAACGTATCGCTCTTGGCTTGAAGCAATTGACTCCGCACCCATGGGATGCTTTGGATACGAACTTGAAGGTTGGTGACAAGGTTAAGGGTAAAGTTGTCGTTATGGCTGACTATGGCGCATTCATCGAGATCGCTCCGGGCGTAGAAGGTTTGATCCACGTTTCAGAGATGTCTTGGACACAGCACTTGCGTTCCGCTCAAGACTTCATGAAGGTTGGTGACGAGATCGAGGCCGTAATCTTGACTTTGGATCGTGACGAGCGTAAGATGTCTCTTGGTATCAAGCAATTGAAGGCTGATCCTTGGGAAAACATCGAGGAGCGCTTCCCGGTAGGTTCTCGTCATGCGGCTAAGGTTCGTAACTTCACAAACTTCGGTGTATTCGTAGAAATCGAGGAAGGTGTTGACGGCTTGATCCACATCTCTGACTTGTCTTGGACGAAGAAGATCAAACATCCGTCTGAATTCACTCAGATCGGAGCAGAGATCGAGGTTCAAGTATTGGAAATCGATAAGGAAAACCGTCGCTTAAGCTTAGGCCACAAGCAATTGGAAGAGAATCCTTGGGATGTATTCGAGACAATCTTCACGGTTGGTTCTATCCACGAAGGTACAATCATCGAAGTATTGGATAAGGGTGCCGTTATCTCTTTGCCTTACGGCGTAGAAGGTTTCGCTACTCCGAAGCATCTTGTAAAAGAAGATGGTTCTCAAGCTCAAGTAGATGAGAAACTTTCATTCAAGGTAATCGAGTTCAACAAGGAAGCTAAACGTATCATCCTTTCTCACAGCCGCATCTTTGAAGATGAGCAAAAAGGCGCTAAGGCAACTTCTGAAAAGAAGGCATCCTCATCAAAACGTGGTGGTAAAAAAGAAGAGGAATCTGGAATGGTAACCGGTCCGGTTGAAAAGACTACATTAGGTGACATCGAGGAATTGGCAGCTTTGAAAGAAAAACTTTCTGGTAAGTAATTGATCCTTCTTTGAGATATAATAAAAGGAGATATCTGATTCAGGTATCTCCTTTTTCTATGTTATTCCTACTGCGGCTTATTTAAGAAAAGCATTCTTCCGTGACACGTGTCTCACATGGCTCGGAAATACCCAACAAATCATTGATCTCCTTTCTTTTCTCTAAATCCGTAAAATAAGCCTCTACAACTTTATAAATATCAAAACCTCCCGTAGAACCGGCTGCCAAGTTTAGTGACTCGACTAATTTACCTGTAGCTTTATGAATCTCAGCTTGTTTCAGCAAATGAAATTCATTCCCGTGAATTAATTGATTCTTTCCCATGATGTTCCAATTTTAGGTTATACAATATATTACAAAGGATTTCTATTCCTGTCCTAAAGATACAAATATCTTATATATGACCTAATACTTTTATCTATTTTTAAATCGGTTCATCTATTTTATCAGTCGAAAGGGAAAGTATATCTCTACATTCCATTAATTTTGCCAGAAAACTAAAATGAAAAAGTTAGTAATATTCGATCTTGACGGAACATTATTAAATACGATCGCGGATTTAGCCCATAGCACGAACCATGCGTTGCGGCAAAACGGCTTTCCGACGCATGACGTAAAGGAGTATAACTTCTTCGTAGGAAACGGCATCAACAAATTATTCGAACGTGCGTTACCCGAAGGTGAAAAGACGGAAGAGAATATACTAAAGGTAAGGGAAGAGTTCTTGAAGCATTACGATCTGCATAACACAGATCGCAGCGTTCCCTACCCCGGTATCCCTGAGTTATTAGCCTTGTTGCAGGAAAGAGGGATAAAACTGGCGGTCGCTTCTAATAAATATCAAGCCGCTACCCGTAAGCTCATCGCCCATTTCTTCCCTTCCATACAATTTACGGAGGTTCTCGGACAGCGTGAAGGAGTAAAGGCGAAGCCAGATCCCAGTATCGTCAATGAGATCGTAGAACGAGCGAGCATATCCAAAGAGTACGCTCTTTATGTCGGTGACTCGGACGTAGACATGCAAACCGCCATCAACAGCAAAGTGACCTCCTGTGGGGTAACATGGGGCTTTCGCCCTCGTACGGAATTAGAGAAATACGCACCCGATCATATAGCGGAAAAGGCAGAAGATATACTCAAGTTTATCTAAAAGACGACCTAAGCCTGTCGTGCGAGGCAATCCTTCCCGTTCTTGTCTCGCACGCTTGTCCTTAACCTGAATTACTAATATTTCCTAACACATATTCCATCCAGCTCTCACAGCCCTTAGAATACAAGTTATCCCTAACATCACCTCAACCGTATTTGCAAAAAAGTATTAGACCTACAAACAAAAACATCCAATAGCGGTTATTTTTCAAGGTATCATTTAAACCAAACTTTAAAAAACGCCAAAACGAGACCTATATTTCTGTAATATTATACCAAACAACCACTAGATAAATATAGTAAAAGACGAAGTTATAATTTTACATAAGAAACATAGACAAAAAGAATGTCGGGAAATATTAAAAAAATAGTTGAGCCGAATAGTGGTATTGATTATTCTTTGGAGAAGGACTTCAAGATCTTTACACTTTCCAAAGAACTCCCTATTACCACTTACCCTTCTTATATAACTAAAGTTTCCCACCCCTTAAAACACTAACTTTTCTCATTTTCCTTTGTCTGTCT
>ENA-OXEG01001083-OXEG01001083.1-human-gut-metagenome-genome-assembly--contig:-NODE-1083-length-14221-cov-9.849005_pt1 | contig 14221 bp, 10 predicted proteins | sample MGYA00249355_ERZ652243 | MGnify/ENA primary metagenome ERZ652243 (study PRJEB26925, sample SAMN05826944) | human gut metagenome | biome: ENVO:2100002; feature: ENVO:00000062; material: ENVO:00002003... | reverse complement strand
TGTATAAGAGACAGGGTGGGGGAGATGCTCGTGCGCTCGGACACGCGGCAGGCCGCCATCGAGAGCAACAACGGCGGCCGCGGTTTCGCCCGGGCCGTGCAGGCACTTGCGCCGGGCGTGCGCGTCGAGTGGTTCCACCAGAGCGGCAACAAGGAGGCGCGCATCCTCTCCAATTCGGCCACGGCGCTCCACCTCGTGCGTTTTCCCCGCGGCTGGAACCTCCGCTGGCCCGAACTCTACGCCCACCTGACGACCTACCGCCGGAAGTTTCGCGCCAACCGATGGCACGACGCGGCGGATGTCGTGACGGGCATCGTCGAGCGCGAGGCCGCCGGCCGGGGGCAGAAACGGGTCCGCGGCATCCGGTTTTTGTGAGCGGACAATGTGAAGTCTGCGTTAAATATGTTCCCGCGCGGAACCAAACGCTCCGATTTTCCGTACCTTGTACCCCGTTACGTCACTTATTCTTTTAAGTAAACAGCATGAAATCATTGAAAATCGGAAATTTATGCGCCTCCATGCCCATCGTTCAGGGCGGTATGGGCGTAGGCGTCTCCCTTGCGGGCCTGGCATCGGCCGTGGCCAATCAGGGCGGTGTCGGCGTCATCTCGTCGGCCGGTCTCGGGGCGATCTATAACAACTATTCGAAGGACTATCGCACCGCCTCGATCTGGGGGCTGAAGGAGGAGCTTCGCAAGGCCCGCGAAGCGACGAAGGGCATCATCGGCGTCAACGTCATGGTCGCCATGTCCAACTTCGCCGACATGGTGAAGACCGCCATCGCCGAGAAGGCCGACATCATCTTCTCGGGTGCGGGGCTTCCGTTGAACCTGCCGTCGTTTCTCACGGAAGACGCCAAGACCAAACTGGCTCCGATCGTTTCGTCGGCGCGCGCCGCGAAGGTCCTGTGCCAGAAATGGTTCTCGGAATATAAGTACATCCCCGACGCCATCGTGGTCGAGGGTCCCAAGGCGGGCGGCCACCTGGGTTACAAGGCCGACCAGATCTCCGACGAGCACTATTCGCTCGAAGCCATCGTTCCGCAGATCGTGGCCGAGGTCCGTGCTTTCGAGGCCGAGCACAACTGCAGCATTCCGGTGATCGCCGGCGGCGGTATCTATACGGGCGAGGACATCTACCGCATCATGGCGCTGGGCGCCGACGGCGTGCAGATGGGGACGCGCTTCGTCACCACCGACGAGTGCGACGCCGATCCGGCTTTCAAGCAGAGCTACATCGAGGCGCACGAGGAGGACATCGAGATCATCCAAAGCCCTGTCGGCATGCCGGGCCGGGCCATCCGCAACTCGTTCCTCGATCGCGTGAAGGAGGGCCTGAAGGTCCCCAAGGCGTGCCCGTTCGACTGCATCAAGACGTGCGACGTGACGCACAGCCCCTACTGCATCATGCTGGCCCTCTATAACGCTTTCAAGGGCAAGCTCCGCAACGGCTACGCCTTCTGCGGCTCGAACGCCTGGCGTGCCGAGAAGATTCAGTCGGTCCGGGAGCTGATGACATCGCTCCGCACCGAGTACGACAGCTTCGCCGCGAAATGCGAAGGCTTCTCGCTCCGGGAAAAACTCTTCGGCGCGAAGTGATCCGCCGCCTCCCAATAAAGACAAACCCCTCCCGGCCATTTGGCCGGGAGGGGTTTGTCTTTGCCGGATGTCGTGCGTCATTTCGCCGCGGCGTAGACGAGTTTGAGTTTGGCGAGCTGCGCGTTTTTCTTGTTGGTGATCTCGATGCGGTAACGCAGGTTCTCCCGGGCGTCGATCAGTGTGTAGGACCATGTGCCGTCGTCGCCGTAATCGAGCGTATACTGCGGTTCCGAATCGTCGGCGCCGAACAGGTCGAGGCTGACGTCGTTCTGCTGGCTCGTGGGCAGGTAGTGAACCTCCGAAAGAACTTTGCCGGCGATGGCCGGGAATTCGACGTATGCGCCTAATTTGCTGAAAAACAGTCCTTGGGCCGGATCCGGAATGGAGGGGCTGAACTGTTTGTTGTCGAGCCAGTAGAATTTGCCGCCCTCGTCCGGATCGACGAAAATGGCAAATGTGTAGCCGCCGATCGTGTACTCATGGCGCCCGGTCGTGAAGTTATCCGTCGAATAGGGCGGCAGCTCGGGGGTGGCGACCGAAGCTCCCAGCGTAAAATCGGCCACCAGGGTTACCTCGGACGGCAGCACCGGGGTGATTTCGTCCTGGCTGACGCTGACGGTTTTCACTCCGTCGACGCTCGTGGCCGCGATCTCGATGCTGCCCAGCTGCTTCACATAGCCGTCCCAGTTGCCCGCGGCGGCGGTTACGCGGACGGTAGCGTCACCCGTGCCCTCGGTCTTGTCGAGCGTGAAGCCTTCGCCCGAGGGGACGGCCTTCCACGCGGCGGTCGTAGTGATGGTGAAGGTTTCGGACTCCCCGGCCTCGCCGCCCAGTACGAGGGCGTCTGTGCTGACGGTCAGCGTCGCGGTGTTCTTGTCGTTGTCGTCGTTGCAGGCGGTTGGGCCGGTGACGGCGAAAACTGACAGCAGCAGCCCCGAAAGGACCCGCATGAATCTGGATGTTTGCATAAATTATTTTTTTTGTGAGTGAGTAGCTTACAACTCCTCGAGCCGCGCCACGGGCGAGACGTCGAGCGACGAGAAGTCGCCCCGCAGGTAGCGGTAGTAGCCCGCCATGGCGATCATCGCCGCGTTGTCGGTCGTGAACTTGAACTCCGGAAGGAACGTTCGCCAGCCGCGCCGGCGGCCCGCTTCGGCGATGCCGTCGCGCAGGCCCGAGTTGGCCGAGACGCCGCCCGCGATGGCGATGTCGCGGATGCCCGTCTCCTTCGAGGCGCGGATGAGTTTGTCGAGCAGAATCTCGACGATGGTCCCTTGCAGCGAGGCGCAGAGGTCGGCCTTGTGCGTCTCGATGAAGTCGGGGTCTGCGGCCACGGCGTCGCGCAGCGTGTAGAGGAACGAGGTTTTCAGGCCCGAGAACGAATAGTCGTAGCCCTCGACGCGGGGATGCGCGAAGCGGAATGCCTTCGGATCGCCCTCCTTGGCCAGACGGTCGATCACCGGACCGCCCGGGTAGGGCAGCCCCATCACCTTGGCGCACTTGTCGAAGGCCTCGCCCGCGGCGTCGTCGATCGTCGTGCCGATGATCTCCATTTCGAGCGGGGAGTCCACGCGCACGATCTGCGTGTGGCCGCCGCTCACCAGGAGACACAGGAACGGAAAGTCCGGATGGGGCAGCGTGCGGTCCCGAAGGTCGATGAAGTGCGAGAGGATGTGCCCCTGAAGGTGGTTGACCTCGACCATCGGGATGTTGCGGGCGATCGAGAGGCCCTTGGTGAACGACACGCCCACGAGGAGCGAGCCGACCAGTCCGGGGCCGCGCGTGAAGGCGATGGCGTCGATCCGGTCGGCGGCGACGCCCGCCTCCTTGAGCGCCGTGTCCACGACGGGGATGATGTTCTGCTGGTGGGCCCGCGAGGCCAGTTCGGGGATCACGCCGCCGTATTTGACGTGAACCGCCTGCGAGGCGATGACGTTCGACAGCAGGACGTTGTTGCGGAGCACGGCGGCAGAGGTGTCGTCACACGAGGATTCGATGCCGAGAATTGTAATATCCATCCGGAATTATAATTGTTTTTTAACTATTTTCGCTAAATTTGCAGGTTATATAGGAGTCCTGATGCGCAAAGGTATAAAAATATTGGGAAAGGTGTTCTCGGCGGCGGTTTTGTTGCTGATAATTGTTCCCGTGGCGCTCTCGCTGCTGCTCGACATTCCCGCCGTGCAGAACTACGCGGTGCACAGGGCCGCGCGCTTCGTCTCGCGCAAGCTGGAGACCACCGTGTCGATCGACCGCGTGGACATCGGCATCTTCTCGAAGGTCAGGGTCAAGGGCTTCTATGTCGAGGACTACCAGCGCGACACGCTGCTTTACGTCGGGAAGCTCGACGCCTTCATCACGAGTTTCGGCATCTTCGGCGGCGGGCTGGAGCTGAGCCGCGGCGAGATCGCCGACGCGAGGCTTTACCTGCGGCAGACGCCCGGCGGGGAGATGAACATCAAACAGATCGTCGACCGCATTTCCGACCCCGACAAACCCAAGAAGGGCAATTTCCGCCTCTCGCTGAAGAAGGCCTCGATCGAGAACATGGACCTCTGCCTCGAACGGCTCGACCATCGCGATCCGGAGCACGGCATCGACTTCTCGCACATGCACCTCTACGGCATCACGGCCCGCGTGGACGATTTCACGATCGACGGGCAGGCCATTTACACCTCCATTGTGGCCTTTTCGGCCCGCGAACGCAGCGGCTTCGTGCTGAACCACCTGGCCGGGCGGTTCTACATGACGCAGGGCTGTCTGGGCTTCGAGAACGCCTCGATCATCACGCCGCGTTCGAACGTCAACTTTCCGTTCGTCTCGCTGGCGGGCGACTCGTGGGCGCAGTACAAGGATTTCATCGGCGAGGTGCGCATCGACGCCTCGATGCGCAATACGACCGTTTCGACCGACGACATCGCCTTTTTCGCCCCGAAGCTGCGCGACTGGCATGTGGATTTCACCGACGTAAACGTCGAGGTCGCCGGCGTGGTGTCCGATTTCACGGGCCGGATCAGGAGCATGCAGATCGGCGAGGGGACGACGCTCGTGGCCGACGCCTCGGTGAAGGGGCTTCCCGACATCCGGAAGACCCGTTTCGACCTGTCGGTTCCCCGCCTGCGCTCCACGGCCCGGGCCGTGGACGAGCTGGCCCTCGGCATCGCGGGCCGCAAACTCTCGGACAAGCTGGTCGGCGTGCTGGGCAATTCCGGGCAGATCGACCTCAATGCCCGTTTCCGGGGACTGCTCTCGTCGTTCGACATGCAGCTGGGCGCCGCGACGGGCGTGGGCAACGTCTCCTGCAACCTGAAAATGGCCCCGGTCAAAGGGGGGCTGAGCAGCGTGCGGGGCGATGTCGAGACGCGCAACCTGCGTCTGGGCGAGCTGCTCGACCGCCGCGATCTGCTGGGCAACGCCACCCTCACGGCCTATGTCGACGGTGTGATCGGCAGGGGCGTGGCCGACGCCAACGTCGTGGGCAACGTCACGCAGCTGGGATTCAACGGCTATGTCTACGACTCGCTGCGGCTCGACGGCCGCCTGCGCAACCGCGAGTTCGACGGACGCATCACGGCCCGCGATCCCAACCTCGACTTCGACTTCTTCGGCACGGTCGACCTGAACGACTCCGTGCCGCGCTACGACTTCACGATGGACCTGCGGCACGCCGATCTGGCCCGGCTGCACGTCAACCGCCGCGATTCGGTGTCGCAGCTCTCGGGCCGCATCGTCGCTGCCGCCGGAGGGCGTTCGCTCGACGATCTGAACGGCCGCATTCAGGTGACCGACGCCCGCTACCGCTACAACGACAAGGAGATCGCGGCCGCCAGCATGACCGTCACGGGCGAGAACTCCGAGCGGAGCAAGTTCGTGGAACTGCGCTCGGACTTCGCCGACGTCACGTTCCGGTCGAAAACCAGCTACCGCACCGTCTTCGAATACCTGCGCCGGAGCGCGTGGAAATACCTGCCGATGCTGGGCGGCGAAAAGTGGGAGGAGACGCCTTCGGAACGCAAGGCCGCCGTGGCCAACGACTTCTCGCTGCTGTCGGTCAACATCCGCAATTTCAACCCCGTGGCCGACGCCGTGTCGACGGGACTTCAGATCGCCGACGGCTCGTCGCTGCAACTGTTGTTCAATCCGGCCAGCGACCAGTTGTCGCTCAAGGCAGCGTCGGAATACATCGAGCGCCGGCGCATGCTCGCCACGCGCCTTTCGGTCAACGCCTCGAACCGCGGCGACTCGCTGGCGGTCTACGCCTCGGCCGAGGATCTCTATGCAGGGGTGCTGCACCTTCCGCGCCTCTCGCTGACGGGCGGCGCGCGGCAGAACCGCGTGCAGCTCTCGGCAGGCTTCGACGACACCCTGCGCCGCGTCTCGGGACTCGTCGGGTTCCGCGCCGCGGTGGCCGACGAGCACGGACCCAACGGCCGCGTCGTCGATTTGCGGATTCTTCCCTCGCACATCACCCGCGGCGACAAGACGTGGCAGATTTTCGCCCGCAAAATCCTGCTCGACACCGCGCAGGTCGTGATCGACAAGTTCTACGTGATGAACCGCGAGCAGGAGCTGCTGCTCGACGGCGTCGCCTCGCGCAGCCGCGAGGATTCGGTGACGCTCTCGCTGCACAATTTCGACCTGGCGCCCTTCGCGCAGGTCGCCGAGCGCATGGGCTATTACATCGAGGGGCGCACGAACGGTTCGGCGGCGATGAAGTCGGTGCTGCGCGGCGGCGAGATCACGGCCGACATCCTGCTCGACAGCGTGGAGGTCAACGACATTCCCGCGCCGCCGATGCGCCTCGCCTCGCGCTGGGACTTCGCCCGCAGCCGCGCCGGAGTGACGGTCTCCGACCGTATCAGGCGCGACACGCTGATCCGCGGTTTCTACGCTCCCGACCGCAACCGCTATTTCGCCCGGCTGGACGTCGACAGTCTCGACATGGCGCTGCTGGACCCGATCCTCGCGGGTGTCGTCTCCTCGACCGAGGGCATGGCCTCGGCCGGCCTCACGTTGCAGGGCCAGGGCCGCAAGGCCGATCTCGAAGGCGAAATTCGGGTCGCGGGGCTGAAAACCACGGTCGATTTCACGCAGGTGACCTACTCGATGCCCGAGGCCGTGCTGAACGTGAAGAACAACCGGTTCAGGGCTTCGAACGTCCCGATTTTCGACCCCCGGGGCAACCGGGGGCGGTTCGATTTCGACATGAGCCTCCAACACCTTTCGAATATCTCCTACGACGTGCGCGTGGCCCCGCAGCAGATGCTGGTGCTCGACACCGACTCCGACAACAACGACATGTTCTACGGCAGGGTCTTTGCCACGGGCGCGGCCCGCATCTCGGGCGACAAGGGGGCGGTGAACATGGATATAACGGCCTCGACCGACGGCAACTCCTCGTTCGTGATGCCGCTGTCGAGCAAGTCGAACATTTCGAACGCCGATTTCGTGGTCTTCGAGCAGCCCGAGCAGGCCGATACGCTCGACGACGTGGCGCGCAAGAAACTCTCCTTCGAGCGCAAGCACCGCCAGAAATCCGACGCCGGGAGCCAGATGAAGATCACCCTCGCGCTCGACGTGCGGCCCGACGCCGAAGTCGAACTCGAAGTGGCGGGCAACACGGTCAAGGGGCGCGGCGCGGGCGCGCTGAACCTCCAGATCAACCCCAAGGCCAATATTTTCGAGATCTACGGCGACTATACGATCGCGGAGGGCAGTTTCATGCTGTCGCTCCAGCAGATCATCAACAAACGCTTCACCATCGAGAGCGGTTCGTCGATCCAGTGGACCGGGTCGCCGATGAACGCGATGCTCGACATCGACGCCGTGTACAAGGTCAAGGCGTCGCTGCAACCCCTCCTGCAGGGCACGGCCGACCTCGGGGGCGACCGTTCGGTTCCCGTGGAGTGCGTCATTCACCTCGGCGAGCGGCTTTCGAACCCCACGATCACCTTCGACGTGCGGGTTCCCGGCTCCGATCCCGAGACGCAGAGCCTGATCGCCAATGCTCTCTCGACCCCCGAGACGGTCGACACGCAGTTCCTCTACCTGCTGCTGTTCAACAGCTTCATGTCCGAGAACTCGTCGCAGGCCTCGTCGAACATCGGCAGCTCGGTGTCGGCGGCCACGGGACTGGAGTTCGTGTCGAACATGGTCAGCAACTGGCTTTCGTCGTCCGACTACAACGTGGTGATCCGCTACCGGCCCAAATCGGAACTGACGAGCGACGAGGTCGATTTCGGGCTGTCGAAGAGCCTGATCAACAACCGGCTGTTCGTCGAGGTCGAGGGCAACTACCTGATCGACAACAAGCAGGCCGTGAACAGTTCGATGTCCAACTTCATGGGCGAGGCCTACATCACCTACCTGATCGACCGGGCCGGGACGCTCAAGCTGAAAGCCTTCACGCAGACCATCGACCGCTTCGACGAGAACCAGGGTTTGCAGGAGACCGGCATCGGCGTCTACTTCAAGGAGGATTTCGACAACCTGCGCGACCTGCGGCAGCGGATCAAGGAGCGTTTTACGAACAAGAAGCGCAAGGCGCGGCGCATCGCCCGCCGTACGGCCCGCGCGGCCGAAAAGGCGGCCGAAGATGCGGAACGGAACCGTCTGCGCGAACCGGCGGATACGCTTTCGCCGTTCGGATACGTTAAAGAGGAAGAGGATGAATAGAAGGTGAACTTTGCGGTTAAGCGAGAGCAGAGACTGCTTGAAAAGTGAAAGGTGTCCCTGCGGTGATTGAATCCGACTTGATGCCGGAGCCGTGAAACAACGACCCGACTAAAAGCGCGGGCGGAGGGGCCGGGGCGCGTGCGCCCCCGCGGGCGCAGACTGCAAAACCGGCGCTCGAAAACGAAATTGGAAGGATAAAATTTGTAAACTTAAATATTTCTAAACCATTATGACAACATTTTTGCAGGCTGCCGAGGCGGTGGCCGTAAGTGAGGAGACCCGTATGGGCTTGTGGACCCTGTTTACCAAAGGCGGCTGGCTGATGTGGCCGCTGCTGGCGCTGGGGGGCGTGACGATCTTTATCTTCGTGGAGCGTTTCATGGCCATCCGCAAGGCTTCGGTGCTGGACATGAACTTTATGAACCGCATCCGCGACTACATCTCCGACGGCAAGATCTCGACGGCCGTGAACCTCTGCAAGAAGACCGACACGCCCATCGCACGCATGATTGAGAAGGGCATCGAGCGCATCGGACGCCCGATGAGCGACGTGCAGACCGCCATCGAGAACGTCGCCAACCTCGAAGTCTCGAAACTCGAAAACGGCCTTCCGTTCCTGGCCACGATCGCCGGCGGCGCGCCGATGATCGGTTTCCTCGGCACGGTGTTAGGTATGGTGCAGACCTTCATGGACATGTCCGCCGCGGGCGGCACGGTCGACCTGGGGCTGCTGTCGAGCGGCATGTACGTGGCGATGGTGACCACCGTGATGGGGCTGATCGTCGGCATTCCGGCCTACTTCGGCTACAACTACCTCGTGGCGCGCATCGAGAAGCTGGTGTTCCAGATGGAGGCCAACTCGATCGCGTTTATGGACATTCTGAATCAACCCGTTCAAAAATAGCGCGTTATGGCAATCAAACACGGATCGAAAGTCGATAAATCGTTCTCGGCCTCGTCGATGACCGACCTGATGTTCCTGCTGCTGCTGTTCCTCTTGATCGCCACGACGCTGATCAACCCCAACGCCCTGAAACTGATGCTTCCGAAGAGTTCGAACCAGTTGAAGGACAAGGCGATGACCACGGTGTCGGTTCAGGATGCGGGTCACGGCAAGTATCGTTACTATGTCGAATTGCAGGACGTGGGTTCGATCGGCGGCGTGGAGCGGGCGCTCAAGGCGCGGCTCGACGGGCAGAAGGACGCTACCGTCTCGCTCCACTGCGACAAGACCGTTGCGGTGGATGAGGTGGTGAAGGTTATGAACATCGCCAAGGACAATAATTATAAACTTATTTTGGCGACTTCGCCGAAATAAGTTCAATGAAAAATGAAAAATTAAGAATTAAAAATGAAATCCGTGCCACCCTGGCGCAGGGGCAATTTTTAATTTTTCATTCTTAATTTTTAATTGGGAAACCAATGTATTACTACGATCCCGATAATAAATCCCCGCGACGGTGGGCGATGATCGCGACGGCAGTCTACGGCGTGCTGCTGGCCGGCTCGTTCGCGCTGGTGTCGTTCGATTTCTCGCCGGTGACGGACAAGCCGGGCGACACGATTCTCGTCGACTTCACCGAGCCGCCCGTTCCCGAGCCGCCCAGACCGCCCGTGAAGGTGGCCAACGAGCCGCGCGTGCACGATGTCGCGGCACCCGTGGAGCAGACGGCGCAGGTTGCGGGCAAGGACCCTGTGACGCAGACGCCCAACCCCAAGGCGCTGTTCAAGATGAACAAGGGCGGGGCCGACGAACCCGACAATGCGGGCAATCCCCGCGCTCCCGAGGGCGAGGACAAGGCCAGCGGCACGGGCCCGGGACTGAACCCCGACGGACTGGACCAGCTGGATCAGGGGCTGAAAGGGCGCGGACTGGTGGGCGACCTGCCCAAGCCGTCGTATCCCGGCGAGAAGGGCGGCAAGGTCGTGATCCGCGTGACGGTCGACGCTTCGGGCAAGGTCACGGGGGCTTCGTTCGAACCCAAAGGCTCGACGACGGACGCTGCCGAGCTGATCGAGGCGGCGAAAGCGGCGGCCCGCAAGGCGCGATTCACAGAGAGCCGCGCCGCGGTGCAGGGCGGCACGATCACCTATATTTTCCGCATGGAGTAACGGGTGTGTTTGAGAAACCCGCGTCGGGTCGGCCGGGTCGGCGCCCGTTTTTTACCCGGTTTCCCGCCGCCCGCTGGTATGATATTGGATAAATACAAATTTTGGCTATGCGACATATCCTGTTAACCCTCTCGGCCTGCCTGGCGTTCGCTGCGGGCTATGCCGAAAAACCCGTAAAGGGGGCGCACCTCCGGCTGGAGAACGCGACCTATAATTTCGGCGACGTGTCCCGTAAGGGCGGCGACCTGGTCCGCGAATTCCGGTTCGTCAACGACGGTACGGCCCCGCTGGTGCTGGTGCGGGTCATCACTTCGTGTTCGTGCCTCAAGGCGTCGTTCTCGAAGCGTCCCGTGGAGCCGGCCGATTCGGGGGTGATCCGCATCATCTACGAACCCCACAAGAGCGAGCCGGGAGCCTTCAACAAGGTGATCCAGGTCTACTCCAATTCGGTCGACGGCCGCGACGTGATCACCGTGCAGGGCAACTCGATCGAGGGGCAGCCCCGCGGAAAGGTCAAGACCGAAAAGGTGAAAGTGAAGTATAAGTAAGAATATGAACGAGTCATCGGCATCCCGCAGTGCTGTCGACTGCCGCTTTTGCCGCCTTTGGCGTCGTTGGCAAGTCTGACCCACCCCCAAACCCCCGCCTCGGCGGGGGCTTATGGCAGGGCGCTGTCCGGGACCGAATGACATAATGAACCGAAATATGGCAATTCTTTTTTCAAACGCGACGGTGCTGCCGATGACGGCCGCCGGGAACGCCCCCCGCACCTTTGCGGGCTGGGTGGGCGTCGACGGCAACCGCATCGCGCTGGTCACGGAGTCGGAAACGGCCGCCGCGGAGTTCCGCGCGGCGCACCCCGGGCTTCGGGAGTTCGACTGCCGGGGCAAACTCGTGATGCCGGGGCTGGTGAACACCCACTGCCATGCGGCCATGACCCTGCAACGCAGCCTTGCCGACGACATCGCCCTGATGGAGTGGCTCCACGACTATATCTGGCCCTTCGAGGCGCGTCAGACAGCCGACGATGTGGCGCTGGGCATGACGCTCGGCGTGGTCGAGATGCTGCTGGGCGGCGTGACGTCGTTCGTCGACATGTACTATTTCGAAAACCGCTGCGTGGAGACGGTCGAACGGCTGGGCATCCGCGCCATGCTGGGCTGCAACTACTTCGATTCGAATGTCGACGAGGTGATGCCCCAGGTGGAGGAGGCCGTGCGGCTGGCCGCCGGATGCGACCGGGTGCAGATCGCCCTGGCGCCCCATTCGCCCTATACCGTGTCGCCCGAGAACCTCCTGCGCGGCAAGCGGCTGGCGGATAAATACGGCCTGCATCTGATGATCCATATCTCGGAGACGCAGGACGAGGTGCGCATCGTGCGCGAAAAGTACGGGAAAACCTCGGTCGAACACCTCGACGGGTTGGGACTGCTGGGGCCGAAGACCATCGGCGCGCACTGCATCCACGTGACCGACAGCGACATCGAGACACTCGCCGCGCGGGGCGTCGCCGTGTCGCACAACCCGCAGAGCAACATGAAAATATCGAGCGGCGTGGCGCCCGTCGAGCGGATGCGCGCCGCGGGTGCGCTGGTGACGGTCGGCACGGACGGAACCTGCTCGAACAACGATCTTGACATGTTCGAGGAGGTGCGCACGGCGGCCTTCCTGCAAAAATCCGCGACGGGCGATCCCGTGGCCCTTCCGGCCTGGGAGGCGCTGCGGCTGGCGACGGTGAACGGCGCGCGGGCGATGGGCTATGCCGACGGCGAACTGGGCGTCGTCCGCGAGGGCGCGCTGGCCGACCTGATCGTCGTGGACCTTCAGAAACCCCATTTGCAGCCCGTCAACGACGTGGTGTCGAATCTGGTCTACTGCGGCAAGGCCTCGGATGTCGATACGGTGGTCGTCGACGGACGGATCGTCGTCGAGAACCGCTGCGTGGCGGGCGTCGACCTGCCGGCGCTCTATGCCGGGGTTGCGGCGGCCGTCGCGCGAATTAAAGCCGGCCGATGACCAGATGCGGAGGGGCGCGGTGCGGGGCGTCCCGTCCCGCAGATCCGGCTCGCAGCCGGGTGGCATCGGAATTGCGTTGAACCACCTGATTATAAAAACTATCGAATTATGGATCACAAGGTAACTTTCGGCGGCAAGCCCGTGACGCTTGTCGGCAATCGCTGCAAAGTGGGGGAGACGGCCCCCGTATTTACGGTCACCGATGCGGGTCTGCAACCCGTGTCGTCGGACGTTTTCCACGGCAAGGTGCGCATTTACAGCGTCTTTCCGTCGGTCGACACCCCGGTCTGCTCGTTGCAGAACATCCGCTTCAACCGCGAGGCGTCGAAACTGGGCGACGACGTGGTCGTCGTGTCGCTGTCGGTCGACCTGCCCTTTGCGCAGAAACGCTTCTGCGCCGCCGAGGGCATCGACCGCGTGCATGTCTTCTCGGATTACAGGGAGCTGGATTTCGGCATGAAGTACGGCTTCGTGATCGACTCCCTGCGCCTGCTGGCGCGCGGCGTGGTGGTCGTGGACCGCGACGACGTGGTGCGCTACGTGGAGTACGTGCCCGAGGTCACCCACGAGCCCGACTACGAAAAGGCGCTGGCCGTGGCGCGCGAACTGGCGAAGTAAGCCGCCGGGACGGCCGAAAAAAAGCGGACCCTTTCTCGGGTCCGCTTTTGTCATTTCCGGAAATCCGGGGTCAGGGCTTCACCAGCGACCGGCTCCGGCCCCACATGTTGCGAGCCGCCGTGACGAGAACGGCGAGGAACGAGGCGGGGATGAGCGCGAGGATCAGCGGCTGCCAGCAGAGGGCAGGGCCTTCGGCGTAAAGGATGACACTGGCGGCATAGTGGATGAGTCCGACGGTCAGCCAGGCCGTCAGCGTCACCGACCCGATCGTGATGTTGAGCCGCGAGGGGGAGTAGCGGCCCGCCTTCTTCGAAAAGAGGTTGCCGTTCATCTCCCAGGGGCGGCACAAGGCTCCCAGCCGATAGCGCTCCGGAATTTTCAGTCCTTCGGCTTCCTCCTGTTCGATCTCGAATATGTAGCGTTCGTAGACCTCGTACCAGGCTTTCGACCCCTTGGCCATCATGATCCAGATCAGGGCGAACGACGTTCCGAGCAGCGCCACCGCGCAGGCGGCTTCGTTCAGCGCCAGGAAATTGGCCGCTCCGGGTCCGGCGGTCAGGATTTCGGACGCCAGCGCTCCGTAGACGGCGAAACAAAAGACCAGAAAAATGGAAAGAAGGAACGATCTCCGCCACAGGTTCGTGGCTTCGAACCGCCGGCATTGGTAGAATCCTTCTCTCAACTCCTTTAAAGAAATATGGTAAATCTGTTTTGGTGAATAAAAAGGAAAATATAGTCGTTGCGTAACTACTTTTTTCGCAGGTAGACCGTCGCCGTGCGCGAGGTGTTGTAGATGCGGATATGGGGCTGCCGCTGTCCGTCGCCCTTTTCGGCGTCGAACGAGAAGTGTTCGGCCGCCATCGACTGCCGCTCCTGTCCGCCGAAGCGGTTTTCGTCGGTCGAGAGCACCGGGACGTACTTGCCCGGGGCCTGCACCGGAAGTTCGTAGTCGGGGATCGAGGCCGAAGGATGCCAGTTGAAGACGAACAGCAGGTCGCTGTGCGAGAAGGCCATCGTCTTGTTGCGCTCGTCCATCAGCAGATTCCACGGGTAACCGTCGGCAAGAACCTTGTATTTTTTCACCAGCCGGATCATCGCGCGGTCGAAATCGCCCAGCCACGCATAGCGCAGGAATCCGTTTTTTGCGAGCGACCACTGCCGCCGGGCGTGGGCGTAGCTCCAGCCGTTGCCCTCGCGCGGGA
>ENA-OXEG01001065-OXEG01001065.1-human-gut-metagenome-genome-assembly--contig:-NODE-1065-length-14374-cov-9.726797_pt1 | contig 14374 bp, 13 predicted proteins | sample MGYA00249355_ERZ652243 | MGnify/ENA primary metagenome ERZ652243 (study PRJEB26925, sample SAMN05826944) | human gut metagenome | biome: ENVO:2100002; feature: ENVO:00000062; material: ENVO:00002003... | reverse complement strand
TATGCAAACGATTTATATATTAATGACTATCTATTTTTCATGGGTATAAAGCCAAAAGAACACTCTGTCGAGGATAGTGTTCATCTTTTAGATGTGGAGCAAATAGAATTCAAGAATGTATCATTTACTTATCCAAATTCTAACATTCCAGCACTTAAAGATGTAACTTTCACAATTTCTCGAGGCGAACATATAGCGATAGTTGGAAATAATGGCGCCGGGAAAACGACAATTATTAAACTATTGCTGAAGCTATACACTCCTCAAGCTGGAGAAATTAAAATCAACGGCATAAATATTAATCGCTATGATATAACGTCATTAAGGAAAGCGTTTTCTGTACTGTTTCAGGATTATACCTTGTATCCTTTTTCTATCAAAGACAATGTTGCGCTGGGAAGGGTGGTGTCTTCTGATCAAATTGAATATGCCTTACAATCCGTAGATATGTTGGAGAAAATTAGAGATCTTCCGGCGGGCATCAATACATCACTTACAAGTCAAATGCTCGATTCTGGGATTGAGTTTTCTGGAGGAGAAAGCCAAAGAATTGCGCTCGCTCGAATATATGCGAGTTCTAGTGATTTTATTGTACTTGATGAACCAACAAGCAACCTTGATCCATTTATTGAATATAAGCTATATAAGATTTTATTGAGTTCTCTCAATAGTAAGACTGTGATTATCATCTCCCACCGTCTTGCATTTTCTTATAAAATGGATCGTATTTTATGTTTTTGTGATGGCACCTTGATAGAGGATGGATCTCATGAAGAATTACTTAAACAAAATGGGTATTATTCTCAGCTATATCGACTCAGTACAGAAAAATATATTATGGATATAGAGGATGATTAGAAAAGGATATCCTTGAATACTTTCCGCAGGGTTTATAGCTGCCAAGTTTGGTTTTTCATGACGCCTCTTTTCACTGATGCTGGCTGCTCTCTCTGTATAAAGGATTTCATAAAATTGTCATTGGTGATTTTCATTCGGCCGAAATTGGCTGAATAGTTGAGTATCTCATAGTTTTATGCTATAATTAAACTGAACGATTGAGGTTAGGAGGAAAGTTCTATGGTTGATTGTATTATCGGCGTATTTATTGATATTGCGGACTGCTTCCTCAATATGGGGTTAGACAGGCTTATTGATAGGTTCGCCAAAAAGAAAAAGAAAAAGACAGGCTCAAACTTATCGAGCCGTGAAAAGTGAAAAGCTACTGAACACTAAGAATTAGGCTGTTGACTTGCGCCGTTTACGCGCAAAGTCAACAGCTTTTTTATCCATTAGCATACATTCTCAGAGGCGTTGTCGTATCCCTGGACGAAAACGGGGCTGATCTTGTGCCGGAAAATTTCAATATCGAAGTGAAGAATATGTCCTTTGGATACGGGGAAAAGGAGGTATTACATCTACAGCGGCTACCGCAAGGCGGGGTACTCGAAAAAATACCTTGCGGAGCATGAGGGCGACATCCTCATCCACAAGGCGGCGAAGAAAGCCTTTGATGCGTTCGGCCTGGAAAAGCTACCCACGGTCAGGAGCCTGAACGAAGAATTTGCAAGGCTGCTGGCAGAGAAAAAGGCGGCCTACGCCGAGTACCACCGTGCGCAGGAGCGGATGCGGGATCTGCTGATCCACAAGGCAAACGCCGCCTGTCTGCTGGGGCCGGCCGAACAGAACCGGCAGACCACCGAGCGGCTGCGCGAGGAAAAATAGCGATGGCACATCGCGCAGCCACAGATGAAATCTGTGTTGCAGGGGGTATGAGGAACGCCCCATCAAGCAAAAGGCGGGGACTCGTCAGAGTCTCCGCCTGGTGTCTTTTGGCTCCAAAAGACCTTGCTTGCCAAAGCCTGATGTGTTCTCGCTACACAAGCTGTGCGTGTTCATTAAAAATTTACAGGTTTGTATGCAGACATGGCTTGCAATGCCCATTGGGTGCGAGATACAATTAAGAACAAAGTAGATTGTCACATACAAGGTGAATCTGCGCAGAAAGCACAAAAAACAGGAGGGCATCCGCGTGAGAAAGTCTATGCCGGCAGTATCCCTTACTATTATAGTTCTCAGCTTGATGGTATTCCTATTGAGCAGTTGCAGCGGGTCAACCGGGACAGAGCAACATAAAACTGCTGAAAACAGCGCCTTTCAAGAGCTTTACAATAGAAGCATCGTGGCTAAAGAGTATGCGGACGAGCGCATCGATGAATTATTGCAGTCACTTTATCCTGACTATACCGTTAAGGAAACCGCCTATGGCTTTGTAACAGCCGAGAATCCCTATTATCTCGTCCGCTATAAGTGCAGCGATGGTGTTCAGGATTTATTCTATGGATACAGGATAGCGGTGGACAATAGCGGCAGCCGCACGATTATCGAGGAAGGAGCCGATACAGGAAGCACACTGCTTGAATGACAGTGTGCTTTTGTCTGTGCCTTTTAGACTATGAGAAATCGGAACTTGACCGCTCACGCTGTGAATGAAAAAAGGAACAAGGGGCACATAACCCTTGCCTTGAAAATATGAAGTATGCTTGCGAAAGAAAATCGGTTGGGATGCGAACTGCTCAGCGGGGGCATACAAATCGGAGATGAAGTCCGCTTTTATGAGATCGTCATAGGCATGGATTATGACGTTACCGGAACGATTATTCGAGCGGAAAGGGACAAAGATCATTTTTCTTTCACCTTCGAGAGCGACAAAAAACTGCCCTCATTACATTTGAAGGAGTGCGCACTGAACAGGCTGTCGCTTTAGCCATACAGAGAGATTTGGAATGCAGACGCCACTTGTAGGCTCAGTATCTTGCCTTGTGCTGAACGATGAAAAGCTTTTGTTCGGAAAGGAAAACATAAGGCATCTGCGCGATGCACTGGGATAGCAGAGGGATTCTCTGTGAACTTTATGTAAAAACAGAACGTGTCAAGCATTGTATATTGAAATCCCTGCGCGTTTATGGCATAATGTTGCCTGTAAGTGCTGTGCCGTCGGATTTGAGGCAAACTGCGTACAGGCAGGCTGCCTTTTATTTTATCCACTGGTTAGAGTAGGCTAACCTGTGCGCAGAACTGGAAAGGTGGAATGGACCAATTTGCATAAAAGTGTCTAACTATGTGTCGGAGGCGGTGGATTGGTATGCAAGAAGCACAATATGATTTTCTTCATGGGCAAACGGATCGCAGCGACTTTTTCTCCCCCGCAATGCAGCAGCTTTGTGGCATTATGAAAGACAATCAGGTTGCTTTGCCAAGCGACATTGGAGAAGGATATTTCCGCTATATTTCACCGTGCCCCAATATCGAGATGTATATCTGCGATGTAATGTTTTACAGGGACACAGTATTGCGGGAGCAAGTGTATAAGGATTCTTTTTCCGTCATTTTCTCTCTTTCCGACGCATTGGAGTGGAAGTCTTCGGGCAGAAACAAAAAAACGTTGTTGGAAAAGGGAGATTGCTGCGTATACGGCAGCGGTCTGTTTGATGCGGAAAATATCTATGAGGCAGGACAGAGATATATAGGCGTTGGGCTGAACCTGTATCCCTGTCGGTTTCGGTCTGTGATGGATGGCTTGCAGAAGAAAAAGGCTTGCACCGCCTTTAACGGGGGGAAAAACCCGCCAAAACATAGAATCACCGCTACCATAGAAGCTACAATACGCCAGATATTGCAGTGTAACTACAATGACTGTGCAAAGTCATTGTATCAGGAAGGAAAGATACTGGAACTTGTTGCAGCCTTTGCGAACGAGATGATGGATCAGAATTCTGCTGCTGTGAAGGGGTCGTTGAGCTGGGCGGATAGCGAGACGTTACTTCGGGTCAGGCGACAGATAGATGAGGGATTTTTGGAACCCGTGACCATCGCGGAGCTCTCCAAACAGCACTTTATGTGTGAATCCAAACTTCGTGAGATATTTCGAAAGCACTATGGAATCACCATATATCAATATATGTTAAATCGCCGCATGGAGCATGCCTGTGAACTGTTGTCTGCGCCCGATGCTCAGGTGAAAGACATAGCAGGGTTGGTGGGGTACAGCAACATCAGCCATTTCAGCGACGCCTTCCGAAAAAAGTTTGGATGCACTCCGAGTGAATATAAGCGGAGCTTACCATTCTGAAACATAAAAGCAAAGACACAGGTGTATTCTTTTGTGGTTACTTGGATGGAAATTACAAAGATTGCATCTTCCCTTGAAAAACCAGGATGGTAGGCAGCACATTTCGAGGAAGAACTTGTCCAGTGGAAACCATATCATTTGAGATGTGAGCTGCTCAGCAGCGGTATACACATCGATCTTAGTGCTGGGCGGAATTAACCGTACGCGCGGGGCTGCAAAACGAGCCTACGCACAAGTAAAACTTTGACCGCTGAAAAAGCAGAGCGGCGGGACAGATAGAGTCTGTCCCGCCGCTCGTGTTTTAAGGGCATATTGGCTTGATGAACCGGAAGTTACAGCGCCGCCTTTTTCCATTTTCTGATCTTAGTTCTAAAAGTTCCGAAAGGAGCAACAGTATTAACGTGAATGAACCTGTAAACTTCCCATACAGCTGCTTTTGTAGCATCATCAGCCCATTTTCTCATATGCGGCTTAAATAATTCATCCGCACTGAGCGAATCAATCATTGCGCAGATAGACTTGACATTTTCGTTCAGTTCGGCTTTCAACTCTTGAAGAGACAAATGAGCGTAGGTATCCGTGAACCACCGATACAGCTCGCCAAGTTGGTTCCATTTGAATTCGTCCGACGGCGTCTTTACTTGAAGCCCCTTCCTTTCATCTTCCTCCCATTTAAGAACCAATGTTGTCCAACCCACCTGATAGGCAAGGTTTTCTGCCGGGGTCCGGTCAACCTCATCAACCCTCTTATCTTTTAAGGCTTCTGGTATGCTGTCAAACTCCGAAATATATTTTTCAAAAGTTTTATTGATTTCAGCTTTGAGTTCTTCTTTGCTTTTGTATACTCGCAAAAAACCACCTCCATAAATTCCGGTTTGTCTATTGAGCAATGATTCTGATTATAGCATAGCTTTATGAATTATTCTATTACTGCACTGAGCATCATGGCGCTTTAGGGGAAAGACATGGCGTTTTCGGGGGGATTTTTCCTTTCGCCGACTGTATAATGGTAGGCGGTTAGAAAACGTTGACCCCACACGGTTAAAAGACTCAGCTGTTCTGTTATTTCGCTATGCGCGCCCGTTGGTTAGCTTACTCTAACTAAAGATTTATTACTCAGGAGGTCATCAGAATGAAAAAATTCGCAATGCTCATGTTGTGCCTTGTGCTTGTGTTTGCTCTTGCAGCCTGTGCTGGAACGGATACCACGCCGCAGGGATCGGTTTCGGATACCGTCACGGTAACGGATATGAAGGGCGAGGTCACCATCCCGGCAAATCCACAGCGCATCGTTGATGTAGCTGGCTTGACAGAGGAACTTCTTATTCTGGATATGAAGGTAATTGCCTCGGCTAATACCAGCATGTTCGATGGGGTGTCTGTCCCCAAACATCTGACAACGCTTTTTGCCGAAAAAGGTATTGAGGTTGTCGGCAATTACTCCGGGGCTTCTTCTACCGGAGACCTGAACCTCGAAAAGATCGCGGAGTTAAAGCCTGATCTGATCATTATGAATATTCGCCACGAGAAGGTTTATGAACAACTCGCGGCTATTGCTCCCACGGTCATGATCGATGATGACATAAGCTATGTTAACTGGCACGGAAGATTTAAGCAACTGGGGCAGTGGTTTGATAAAGAAGCAGCCGTAGAAAAATGGCTTGCCGACTACGACGCCAAAGCTGCAGAGCTTGCGGTGAGAATCAGGGATATGATCGGGGACGAAACCTTTGCTGTATTGGAGGCCAATTCCGTTCATTTTGGTTCCTATTACATCTATCGCAGCGGCGGGCCGGGTGAGCTTGTCTACGATGAGCTGAAACTCACACCATCAGCCGGCGTACCGGAGAATGTCTGGGGTGAAGTGGTCGATGCGGAATACTTTTCCCTGATCGATGCAGATCACATCTTCTTCTTTAGCGACGACGGCAGTGCTGGAGACACGGGGAACCTTGCCGTGTGGAAGAATATGAAAGCGGTCAAAGCCGGCAACGTTTACTTTGGTATCAATGAGGAGCAGTATAATATGGCTTTTACGGCGATGGGAAAGGAACTCTATTTGGAAAAACTCGCAAACGCGATTCTGAACCATGGGGACGTTGAGTAAGGGAACAGGCGCGGTTGCGGGAATATCGCAGAGACAAGGGAGATACAAACGCTCCGCGCCGGCTTTTCTGATTATTCTTGCCGCATTGGTGCTGCTGCTTGGGTTCTCAATGGTTCTCTCCGTCTGCACCGGCATTGCTGGCGGTAGTTTCAAGGTCTTTGCGGAAACGGTTATGTCCCCCGCTAAGGCTTCTGATGTTGGAATGATTATGTTGGAAATGCGTATGCCCAGGGCGCTGGCTGCCGGGCTGACAGGAATGGCCTTCGCTCTCTCCGGCGCTGTGATGCAGGGAATTACCAGAAACCCCCTGTCGGACGCCGGCCTTCTGGGGATCAATGCGGGAGCCGGTTTCTTTGTTGCACTGTCCGCAATTCTGTTTCCAGCCGCACCAGACATCGTGAAAACATGCGCCGCCTTTGCCGGAGCCGCTCTTGCGGTATTCATGGTCTACGGTTTCGGTGCCGGCAAACATAGATCCGAATCTTTCCGGTTCATTCTGGCAGGCGCTGCTGTATCAGCCCTGCTTACCGCGTTGAGTCAGGCGGTTTCTCTGGCGTTTGGAATCGTGAAAGCCCTTTCTTTCTGGAGCGCGGGCAGTTTGTCCGGTGTGACATGGCAAAGCTTGAAAATGCTATCCCCGGTGATCCTCTCAGCCGGTGCGCTTGGTTTGCTTTTATCGAGCCAGCTATCAGCTCTGGCACTGGGAGAAGATAGCGCCGCCAGCTTGGGTGTAAATGTCCGCACGGTCAGGCTTTTCGGTATGCTTGTGGTGTTGCTGCTTGCGGGAGCCAGTGTATCGCTCGTGGGAGGCATCGCATTTATCGGTCTTATCGTACCGCATATATCCCGACTTCTTGTGGGCGGTGATTATCGCAGGCTGGTTCCCGTGTCTGCGCTCATGGGCGGCGTTGTGCTGGTGCTGTCGGATATTGCGGCGCGCATGATAAACGCCCCTTTTGATACGCCTGTCGGCGCACTGGTATCCATCCTCGGCGTGCCCGTCTTTTTTGCGCTTACTTTCAGGAAGGAGGGCATGGTCTTATGAAAAAGAAAACCAGGCAGCTCCTTATCCTCAACGGTCTTCTTATCCTGATTGTGGCTGCGGCTATCTTATCCGTTAACAGTGGTTACGCAAGAATTCCCTTCTCGACTGCGGTTCACAGCATATTCCAACCGCATATGGAGGGAACCTCCGTAGTCGTAGCGCAGTTTCGCGTTCCGAGGATCGTCCTCGCCGTTCTATGTGGGATGGGTCTGGCACTTGCCGGATGCGTTATGCAGACTGTCACGGGTAATCCGCTGGCCGATCCGGGGATATTGGGCATAAACGCAGGGGCGGGATTTGCCGTTATGCTGTTCCTGACATTTTTCCCTGCACTGCATATACGTACCATGGCATACCAGCCGATATTTGCCATAGCGGGCGGGCTTTGCACAACGGGACTGCTGTATCTTTTTGCAAAGAGGAACGGAAAACTCCTCCCGATATATTTTCTGTTGGGCGGCATCGGTCTTGCGTCCCTATTTTCTTCTTTTATGCTGATCATGGCCGCGAACATGGACAACAGCAGCTATCAGCTCGTGGCAAGATGGCTGGCAGGAAATATTTGGGGAACGAGCTGGCATCAGGTTCTTGCCCTGTTGCCCTATATGCTCATACTGGTTCCTTTTCTTCTTACAAAGACGAACATACTGGATATTCTGCTCTTAGGAGAGAATACTGCCATTTCTCTGGGGATAGCCGTAGAGAGGGAGTTGAGACTGCTCCTGATTGCATCGGTGGCTCTTACCTCTGCCTGCGTTGCCGTCAGCGGAGGGATCGGTTTTGTGGGACTGGTAGCGCCGCATATAGCACGAAGGTTGATCGGAGGCAGACACCACGCCCTTATGCCTGCCTCCATGCTGCTGGGGGCGCTGCTGCTGCTTTTGGCAGACACGCTGGGACGGTCTGCCTTTCAGCCGAGGGAGATCCCGGTTGGTATCGTGATCTCCGTGCTTTCAGCTCCGTATTTTCTGTTCCTGCTCCGCAGGTATTTTTAAGGGAGGATGTCTATGCTTTCACATATGCAGGCAAAGGGTTTGTCTGCCGGATATAACGGGGAGGCCGTCTTCAGGGGGCTTGACTTAAAAATCCCTGAAGGCAGCATAACCACCTTGATAGGCTCCAACGGCTCTGGAAAATCCACCATACTGAAGACACTGTGCCGGATCATTTCCCCGGATTCCGGCGCAGTATACCTTGATGGCGAAGCGATCCACAGAATGCCGACAAAGCGTGTTGCCCAGAGACTTGCGCTGCTGCCGCAGGGAGCGCAAGCCCCTGCCGGCATCACAGTCGGCGACCTTGTGGAATACGGGCGTTTTCCTTACAGGTCGGCGCTAAGCGGTCTCGGCGAAAAGGATCGGGAGATCATTCAGTGGGCTCTTGCCAGTACAGGCATGAGTTCCCTTGAACATAGAGAAATGGATAGGCTTTCGGGAGGTCAACAACAGCGGGCATGGATCGCCATGGCGTTGGCTCAGAAAACAGGATTGCTGTTTCTGGATGAACCCACGACCTATTTGGACATCTCGCACCAACTGGATATATTGTACCTTCTGCGCCGCCTCAACCGGGAAAATGGTGTTACCATCGTAATGGTTCTTCATGATTTAAATCATGCCATCATGTTTTCAGACTATTTGGTGGCGATCAAAGACGGGACACTGCACAGCGCAGGTACGCCGCAAGAGGTTATTACCCAGCAGGCGTTGCGGGAAATCTTTGATGTAGAAGCGGAGGTCATTACACATCCGGTATTAAACGTTCCGGTATGCCTCCCCTTCAGGATAACGGAGCAGAACAAAAAAACAGGAGGTTCGAACACATGAAAAAAGGGGTGCAATCAGTGCTGTTCTCCGTGCTGGTGGGTGCGCTGCTGCTGTGCGCCGGATGCGGCAAATCGGGAGACATCTACACGGCGGGCGTTTATACGGCTTCCGCTGAAGGTTATTCCGGTCCGGTTACCGTAGAGGTAGAGTTTGACGGGCGCAGCATATTGTCTGTACATGTCCTATCTCACAGCGAAACAGTAAATATCTCAGACCGCGCAATAGATGAGATCCCTTCCCGGATCGTGGAGGCGCAGACCTGGGATGTGGATGCCGTTTCATCTGCAACATTTACCAGCGATGCCATTCGTGAAGCGGTCAGAGATTGCCTCGCGCAGGCGGCACTCCGATGAACCATTTGCGTTGCAAAGGATATTTTGCGGTGATAGAATGGGTGAGATGAAGGGCAAGTCAAAAAATCAGCCATAGCTGCTGTTTTAAGTGCTTTTCCAGCGAAGTGCCGCAGGTATTTCGCTGGAGATTCCATATATGGCTGTATGAACTCCCTTCTATGCGCAAAAGAATATCGCGAATCCTCCAGGCAAAGGTATATGTGTTTAGTATAAAATGTGTCACTCCCATTGACAAACCAAATCTATGCGGCTATAATATACCAGTGGTATGTGCTGCTGGTATATTAGGAGGCGTAGGAGATGGAACGAACGGAAACCCAGAGGAGGATCCTCGAAGTTGGGAAAAAAGAATTTCTGGAAAAAGGCTTCAAGGACGCATCTCTGAACCAAATTGTCGCGGAGGCAGGCTTCACGAAGGGTGCATTCTACGGCTACTACCCGGATAAGACCGCTCTGTTTGAAGATCTTGTGGGCGAGACCGCAAGCGAGCTGCTCACCCGCTTCAAGGCAGCACAGGACGATTATTTTGACCTTGTCCCGGAGGGAAAAGCAAAAGACAGTCTGGCACTCTCCACCCAGCACCTGCACGAGCTTGTCGCGTTCATGTACGACCATTTCGACGAATTCAAGCTGATCCTCTGCCGGGCGGAAGGAACAGGCTACGCGGATTTCATCGAGGTGCTGGTGGAGCTGGAGGTCGATCGATCCGAAGAATACTACGCCCTCCTCAGAAAAAACGGTATGCTCTCCGGGAGCATGACTCGTCAGCTTCATCACATGATCACAAGGGCCTACTTTACGGCGGTGTGTGAAACCATCGTCCACGATATGCCGAGAGAGGAAGCCATGAAATACGTCGATGAACTGGCTATCTTTTTCCACTCCGGCTGGAGCGGACTTTTAAGGCTCGAATGAGCCTTAAAAAAATAACTGTCGGTTAGTCATCTCTAACCGGAGCGGCGTATCCTCCAACAAACCTATATCTTTTAAGAAAGGAACACGGAATATGAGCAAACAGAAGAAAGAAAAGCAGCCGCCGGTGCTGGGCAGGCTGCTGGCATATGCCGGAGGGCATAAGTGGCTGTCCGTCTTGGGCTGCGGGCTGTCCGGCGTTTCGGCGGCGGTCGGTATTTTCCCGTTCGTCTTTGTCTGGTACGCAGCCAGAGGCATTTTAACGCCGGGAGGCGGCGTTCCGGCAGGGCTTGCCCGCTACGGCTGGTATGCGCTGGCGGCGGCGCTTCTGAGCGCGGCTGTGTATTTCGCCGGGCTCATGTGTACACACCTTGCGGCCTTCCGGGTGGCGACGAATATGCGAAAGGCGGCGGTCGCCCATCTCGTTGACCTGCCGCTGGGGTACTTTAACGCCAACCTCACCGGGCGGCTTCGCAAGCAGATCGACGACAACGCGGCGCTGACAGAAACGCTCCTTGCCCATACCATCCCCGACGCGGTGGGCGGGATCGTAACGCCGATACTGGCGGTGGGGCTGCTCTTCGTCTTTGACTGGCGCATGGGGCTTGCCTGCCTGATCCCCATGGTCATCGGGCTTGTCTGCCTGATGACCATGATGACTGGGACGGGCATGAAGTTCTTTGAGGAATACCAGCGCGCCGGAGAGCGTATTTCCGCCGAGGCCACAGAGTATGTCCGGGGCATCCCGGTGGTGAAGGTGTTCCAGCAGACGGTTTACTCCTTCAAGAGCTTTCATGCCGCCATCCTCAGCTACCGCGACCTTGCCAGCGGCTACGCCATGATGTGCCGTATGCCCTACACGCTGCTTACGGTGGTGCTGAACGCCATGTTCCTGTTTCTCATGCCCTTGGGAATGGTTCTCATCGGCGGCGCGGCAGACGGCTGGGCAGTGCTGGCCGATCTGGTGTTTTACATCTTCTTCGCGCCCCAGCTTGCCTTTATGATGGAGCGGCTGATGTACGCGGTCAACGCACAGATGGAGGCCGCCGAGGCAGTGAACAAGCTGGAGGCCATATTGAAGGAGTCGCCCCTGCCCGAGCCTGCGGCGGACAGCGGAAGCAAGCCCGCAGACAGCGGCATTTCCTTTGAGAATGTCACCTTTTCCTATGACGGCCCAGACAGGCCGGCGCTCACAAATGTCAGCTTCCATCTGCCGCAGGGGGAGGCGTGGGCACTGGTGGGCCCCTCCGGCGGCGGCAAGACCACCATCGCCCGGCTGATCCCGCGCTTTTTCGATGTGCAGGCAGGGGCAGTGCTCTTGGGCGGACGGGATGTGCGAAGCATCCCCACCGCGGAGCTGATGGAGCAGATCTCCTTCGTCTTTCAGGAGGTGCGCCTGTTTAAGAAGAGTATCCGAGACAACATCCGCGCCGCTCGGCCGGACGCCACGGAGGCGGAGATATTACACGCGGCGCAGCTTGCCCAGTGCAGCGATATTCTGGAAAAGACGCCGGGCGGGCTGGACGCCGTGATCGGCGCCAAGGGCGTGTACCTCTCCGGCGGCGAGATGCAGCGCATCGCGCTGGCCCGGGCGATCTTAAAGGACGCGCCCATCGTGGTGCTGGATGAGGCCAGCTCCTTTGCAGACCCCGAGAACGAGGCGAAGATACAGAAGGCATTCGAGGCGCTGATGAAGGGCAAGACCGTGCTGATGATCGCCCACCGCCTGTCCACGGTGCGGAACATGGACCGCATCCTCGTCATCCGGGACGGCGAGATCGCCGAGGAAGGAAAGCACGACGAGCTTCTTGAAAAGGGCGGCGTATACGCCGCCATGTGGGAGGAGTACCAAAAGGCCGCGCAGTGGAAGGTAGGAGGTGCAGCATGATCGAACGCATCCGAAAAAAATACGCCATGACGGAGAAGGGCGCAAAAGACTATGTGGCCGCCGTGTTCTGGTCCGTACTGGTCAACATCAGCAAAATGCTGCCGGTGGGCGTGCTGGCCACGGCACTCTCCGGTATCGTAGAGGCACTGACAAACGGCACCGACCCAAGGGCGGGGCTTACGCGTTTTCTGGTCGCGGGTGTCCTTGCCCTCGCCGCGCTCTTTGTGACCTTTCTGATCCAATACAAAGCCCTATACGAAGCCACCTACCGGGAGAGTGCCAACCGCCGCATCCGGCTGGCGGAGGTGCTGCGCCAGCTTCCGCTGTCCTTCTTCGGAAACCGTGACCTGACCGACCTGACCACCACCATCATGGGGGATACGGAGACGCTGGAAAAGGCCTTCTCCCACTTTTACCCCGCCATGCACGGCGCGCTCATCTCCACGGCGCTGATTTCCGCAGGCATGCTGCTTTACGACTGGCGGATGGCGCTGGCTCTTTTGTGGGTGGTGCCTGCGTCGCTGCTGATGGTATATCTCTCCCGGCGCATGGAAAAGCGGCATATAACGAAGGGTCTCGTCACCCGCCGCGCGGCCACCGACGCCATGCAGGAGGTGCTGGAGTGCGCGCCGGAGATCAAGGCATGCAACCAGAAGGCGCGGTATATCGCCGACCTGAACCGCAGGCTGGACGAGGTGGAGCAGGACACCATCCGGGGCGAGCTGTTCACAGGCTCCGTAGTCACGGCGGCACAGTCCTTCCTAAAGCTGGGCATCGCCACCACCGTCCTCACGGGGGTGACACTCATGAGCCGCGGCGACCTGTCGCTGATCCCGTTTCTGATGTTCCTTATCGCCGCCACCCGGGTATATGACCCCATCGGCTCCATGTTTGCCAACATGGCCGCGGTTTTCGCCTGCGAGGTGCGCATCGAGCGTATGCAGGAGATCGAGAACGAAAAGCGCATGACCGGCATGACCGAATATGATCCCGACGGCTGCGACATCCGCTTTGAGCATGTGACCTTTGCCTACCGGGAAAAAGAGGACGTGCTAAGAGACGTTTCCTTTACGGCGAAGCAGGGGCAGGTGACGGCGCTGGTGGGCCCCTCCGGCGGCGGCAAGTCCACGGCAGCCAAGCTGGCAGCCCGTTTCTGGGACCCGGCGGAGGGAACGGTGCGGCTGGGCGGCGTGGATGTGTCCACGGTGGACGGCGAGGCACTGCTGAAAAACTACGCCATCGTATTTCAGGATGTGGTGCTGTTTGCCGACACCGTGATGGAAAACATCCGCCTCGGCAAGCGGGACGCCACCGACGAGGAGGTGCTGGCGGCGGCGAAGGCGGCGCAGTGCGACGCCTTTGTATCCAGGCTGCCGGAGGGCTACCATACCCTGATCGGGGAAAACGGCTCCCGGCTCTCCGGCGGCGAGCGGCAGCGCATCTCCATTGCCCGCGCCATCTTGAAGGACGCGCCGGTGATTTTGCTGGATGAGGCCACGGCCTCGCTGGATGTGGAAAACGAAACGGCGGTACAGGCGGCATTGTCCGGGCTTATCCGGGATAAGACGGTGCTCATCATCGCGCACCGCATGCGTACCGTCATGAACGCCGATCAGATCGTCCTGCTCTCCGGCGGCCGCGTGGTTGAGATGGGCTCTCCGGCCGAGCTGCTGAAAAAGAACGGCCTGTTCCGCCACATGGCGCAGCTCCAGAGCGAGAGCATGGAGTGGACGGCGTAGAAAAACCTGAAGAGAACAGGATTCTGAGTACAATATTGGAAAACAAAGTGTCGAAAACAAGGAGGAGTTTATGAAAGAAACAAATAAATGGTCTGTCAGGGATGTGATCACCACGGTGCTGCTTTCGGCGGTGCTGATCGTGATCCAGCTCGTCGTCAATATGGTCTGCATGGCCAACGACTTTGTCAGCATGGTGCTGTCGGTGGGGATCACCATGTTCCTCTGCGCGCCGGTCTATATGCTCATGGTCAGCCGGATCGGCAAGCGGTTTGTGACGCTGATCTATATGACGCTGCTTGGCGTGATTTTCCTGCTGATGGGAAACTGGTTTTTGCTTCCCTACTTTATCGTTACAGGCATCATCTGCGAGGCGAT
>ENA-OXEG01001061-OXEG01001061.1-human-gut-metagenome-genome-assembly--contig:-NODE-1061-length-14448-cov-6.069409_pt1 | contig 14448 bp, 7 predicted proteins | sample MGYA00249355_ERZ652243 | MGnify/ENA primary metagenome ERZ652243 (study PRJEB26925, sample SAMN05826944) | human gut metagenome | biome: ENVO:2100002; feature: ENVO:00000062; material: ENVO:00002003... | reverse complement strand
TGTAGCTCCGTCTCGTGGGCTCGGAGATGTGTATAAGAGACAGTATATGCCGCGCTTCTTCTGTGCAACGCTATTGTTTGTCTTATCGGTAATAATAATATCGTTTTCGCGTATATTCCGAAATTTGTGGTTTTGTCTTTATATCTTTTCCTATTCAACCGTTATAAGTGGCAGGCGCGGGTGATTTTGGGGATTCTAATTTATGCGCTCCATCATGTTTTTATCGAACTGGGTGCGAGCCTTCAAGGTATGTGTAATGCCAGGGGACCCGGAAGATTACCGGAAGCGTTCCGGTGTTATACGATCCCGCTTACCGTACTCGCGGCTGCGCTTCTGCGTTATTTCAACGTCAATAAATTCCGCGTCATACCTTTAAGAGCTGTTGCGTGGAGCATAGGTTACAGTGCTATAGGAGTGATCCTTTCCATATTGCGGAGCATCGTGATGCCCTATTTGCTCGTATTTGAGAGGACGGAATATTATCTTTACGGACTTTATCCCCAGATTTATATCTTTGTGACTTTGATTTGCATTACGGCTTTCCTCTTTGCGTGTTATTTCTTTATGGTTCGGGATTTGCAGGCACATGAAGAGAATATGGAACTGAGCAAGAAAGTTCTGTATAAGGAGATGAATGATACGCTGGCGGCCATCAACGAAAATAATTTGAGGCAGATGCGAAAAATCAGACACGAGATTCAAAACAGATATGCCGTCATGCAGGTAATGCTCCGAAATAAGCAATATGACCAGATGGAAGTGTATTTCAATGAAATCAATAACGAATCGTCGGTAGTTTTTTCTTATGTCGATACAGGGAACTCCGCGTTCGATATGGTATTTAACTTGGAGCTTTCCAAAGCCACAGCCAAGAAAATAGAGGTGACGACGAAACTCATCGTCCCGCCCCGGCTTCCCATGTCGGAAATGGATCTGAGCGGGCTGATGATCAATCTCATGGACAACGCGATAGAGGCTTGCGACAAGATAGAGGAGGGCGAGCGCCAAATAGACGTTTCTGCGCAGGTGGTGCATAGTTATTTCGTATTCCGTGTTTCCAACACCGTGATGAAAGAAAAAGCGGACGCCGCCCTCTCGTTGGAAACGGACAAGCCGAATAAAGAATTACACGGTTACGGCTCCAAAATCGTAAACGATATAGTAAAAAAATATAACGGTCAGATTTTGCGCCGTATGGAAGATAATAAATTTTTAGTATATGTAATGCTCGATCTGGATTGCCAAACTCCAGACAAAGCGATCCAGATAAAAGATAAAACGCGGGGGGGGGGGTAAAAAATAGGATGAAGACATTAAAAGTATGTATTTGCGATGACGATAAACCTTCACTGATGACGTATTCTGCTGCTGTGAAGGGTTGTTTTCAAGGGTTTGGCGTAGCGGCAGAAGTAGACGTTTACAGTTCTGCGGATAGCCTTCGGAATCGTTTGGAAAAGCTTTCGTATAATCTCATTTTTTTGGATATCGACATGCCTAAAGAGGACGGCATAGCCTTTGCCAAATCGTTGAGGAGCCATAATGATTCGGTGCCGATAATTTTTGTGACGGCCCGGGAAGAGAGAATGTTCGACGCATTTTCGGTGCGTCCGTTCGGATTTGTCCGCAAACGAAAATTTTTAGAGGACTTAAATGAAGCGGTGCGTATTTTTTTGGAAGCCAACCCCGAACTTACGGCGGAGATGGTTATGTTTTCGACGCCGACGGGCGATTTTCAGGTAAACGCCAAGCAAATTATTTTTATCGAAAGCAGTCTGCATGCGCAATATATTCACCTGAACGGACGGTCTGTCGTCGAGACGCATTCGAGTATGAATAATTTTGAGGCGATGCTGACGGATAAAGGTTTTATCCGTATACATAAGGGGTATATCGTCAATTATAGGTATATAAAACGAATTGAAAACAACGACATTCGCCTTACTACGGGCGAGATGCTCCCCCTTTCCCGCGTCAAGAAAAAGGTGGTAAAATCCCTTTGGCTGGAATACGGCGTAAAGAACGGATTTACCTGTCTGGACAGTAAATAAACTGTTTTCTTTGAAAGCCCTGCGATTGCGCAGGGCTTTTTTGTGCGCTACAAATGCGTAAACTCATCTGTTCGCTCTCTCCTTCAGCCTCTCTGTTGGCCTTTCCTCAGGTAAGCTACTCCGGCGGAGAAGACATTTCGTGCGCACTTTTTTACCGTTCGTGTTTTCGAGTGACGGTTTGTGTTTTATGAAAACGAGATGTGAAAGAAATATTGAAATACAATTTCGGCTTGTGTTATAATTCGTTTCGGATAAGGGACCGAAATAATCGATAGCGATTTCGGATCTAAAAAGAGGGAAATTTTTTCGGTTTTTTATCCGTAATAATTTTTTGGAGGTCTTGCTTCATGACAAAGAAAGCGAGAAAAAAGACAACCGGCGTGTTAACGGCCGGCTTAGCGTTGCTTCTTGCAGGGGCGATGGGTTCTTCCGCGCTGGCAGGCAGCGTCACGGCTTTAGCCGCGGTGCTTTCGGCGGACGGAAAGTACTATTCTTCTTACAAGAGCTATGCTGAGTTATTGGAAGCTGTCGGGGAAATCAACACCCAAACGGCGGAGGAAGGACAGGTTCTTTTGAAAAACGACGGAACGCTGCCCTTGAACGGTCGGGAGCGGGTCAGCGTGTTCGGAGTCGCGTCCTCGACGACCGTCGCCGGACCGACAAGCAACAGCGCGTTTAAGACGCATACGGGATTCACGGTCAGCGACAGGGGGCCCATCTACGACGGTCTGAAAAAAGCTGGTTTCAAGGTAAACCCCACGTTAGCGGATTATTATGCCGACCAGGGATTTTCAAACAGCAGCATCGGTAAAGAACCGACCAGTTTTGACAGCTCGGTAACCAATTCGCTGGGTCTGTATGATGACGTAGGCGTAATCGTGCTGGCCAGATACGGCGGCGAAGGTTCGGATTTGGCGCTGATCACCGGCGAAGCAGCCGACGATAAGTATGGCAAAAACGATTCGAAGTATGAAAACGACGCGCTGTACACGGGCGAATACGTAGCGAAAGAGTCTAGCGGCGGAGGCGGAATGGGAGGCCCTCCAGGCATGGGCGGCACCGCGTACGATATCGCTAAAACGAGCGAAAACTATGACAAAGACGGCACGACGTACAAGCATTATTTACAGCTTACCGACAGCGAGGAAGAACTGATCGATTATGTCGCGGATCACTGTAAAAAAATCGTAGTCGTCCTGAACACGTCCAACGCGATGGAATGTTATAACCTGCGAGAAGACGACCGGATTAACGGTATCCTTTTGATGGGTCGCGGCGGCGAAACGGGTCATTTGGCGGTCGGCGAGATCCTGGCGGGGCTCGTCAATCCTTCCGGAAAACTTGTCGATGAGTGGAACACCGACTTCACAGCCGATCCCACGTGGAACAACTATGCCTGGAACGACCAGACGGGCAGCCAGAATATGTACTACAACGGCACGTGGGGTACGGGAATGACCGAATACACCGGCAACGGCGATTATGACGACCATCTTACCCGGGGCACCACGGCGATTACATACGGTTCGCATAACCAGAGCGGTTATTACGGTACCGATTACGAAGAAGACATCTATCTCGGCTACGCTTATTGGGAGACATTGTATTACGAGATATACAATGGTCTGCTGAATAAGGAGACTGTCACGTATAAAGGCAACGGCGTTACCAAGACGGTAACGCGCGCTGGCTATGACGGATCGGCGCAGGAAGCGGCGGCCGCGGCGGCGAACGATTGGTGGAAGAAAAATGTGACTTTCGCATTCGGTTCGGGGCTTTCGTACACTTCTTTCAGCTTCGACATTCGGGAAAAGGAAATCATAGCGACGGGCGGCGCATTGAAGTCGGAAAACGAGAAAGTTTTTGAGGGCTTTGATATTGCGACGAGCATGACCAAGGAAAACCTGGATTCTTCCGCGGGCAAGCCTGCGAAGATCAAGACGCTGTTTATTCCCGTGACCGTCACCAATACGGGCAGCGTTGCGGGCAAAGAGGTCGTGGAAATTTACATTACGGCTCCCTATAATACCGGCAGCGCGAAACTCGAAAAATCGTTCGTGTCGCTTGTCGGATACGGCAAGACGGACGAAATCCGTCCCGGCGACAGCCAGACGATCTATGTGCAGGTCAACGTGCAGGATATGGCGTCTTTCGACTATAACGACGCTTACGGCACAAACGCCGTTACGGGCTACACGCTCGATTCGGGCGAATACACCGTCCGCGCGATGAATACTTCCCACTACGACGTAGCCACGGACGTTTCCGATCAAACCGACGCTTACGACGAAGTCGGATTTACCATCGCAGAGGGCCAAAAGGCGGGCGCAGGCGCGGCGCGTCTCCTGCTGGACGATTTCAGCGGCAACCTTTGCGGCGCCATCTTCTCCGAGAGCTATGACGGAATCGATAAGGTCAAGAGCAACGTATGGGCGGAAGATACGGACGACGACCATTATGTCGTATATAACTCTCTCCGTACCTCCAATCTCATGGCGGATAATACGAGCGAAGAAGTGCTTCTTTCCAGAAGTACGATCCTCGATTATTTCCCCGAAGCGCCCACGCAAAACGACCTCGTTTTCAGCACGAGCTACGTCAAGCACCTCGATTATTGGAACCAGTTCTCTGCGGCGGATACAGAAAGCGACGAATGGTATTTCACCAAGGCGGAAGCCGACGCGGAAGGTTGGAAACAGGGTACGGGCGTGATCGATAAGGATACGGGTACCTACGACATCGTTCTTTCGGATATGTCCGGCAAGGCGCTGTTCGACGATGACGGCACACTGACGAGTTCCTGGAACTTGTTCATGAATCAGCTGACGGTGGAAGAAATGACCACGCTGATCCGCAAGAACGGCAACATGTGGAGAAGTACGGGCCTCGCCTCCATCGGCAAGGCGGCCAACCAGCAGAAGGACAGCTATAATAATAACGGCGACACCTTCCTTTGGGTAGACGCTCCGACGATCACGGCGACGTGGAACACCGAACTCGCTTACGACATCGGTCAGGTTCGCGGCAATCTCAGCTTGTTCAACGGCTGGTCGGCATGGGGCGGACCCGAAATGGATACCCACCGTTCTCCTTTCTCCGGCCGTAACTATGAATATCTCTCTCAGGACGGCCTGCTCGGCGGATATATCGCCGCGGGACTTACGGGCGGCATGGAAGCCATGGGCGTCACCTGCTACGTGAAGCACTTCGCTTTGAACGATCAGGAAACCTGCCGCGACGGTATGGAAAACATGGTTTGGCTTTCCGAACAGGCGGCTCGCCAGATTTATTTCAAAGTATTCCAGATGGCGATGCAGGAAGGCGGATCGAGCTCTTCGATGACGGGCTTTGCGCGCTTCTGCGGCGTTCCCACCTCCTCCAATAACAGGCTGATGGAAGGCATGGTCGTAGACCAGTGGGGCTGGAACGGATTCTTTATCACGGACGGTTATTCGGGTTTCTCGAGATGTACGACGATGGCAACGATGATGCGCTCTTTCGTGGTGCCTCTGCCCCTGAACGGCAAGATTCCCGCAATCTCCGGCCGATATGACGAGACGAGCGGCAAATTCTACGCCTATACGGGCGCATGGGATACCGAGCTTGCCTATAACGACAAAGACGGCAATGCGATCGAAACCCCGATGTATAACGACCGCGGCGAAGCGGCGGGTTCGGCAAAGGGCTACTATGTCGGAGAAGAAAAAGAAAACTATACGCAGTGGTATTATATGAGAATATTGGCGGCGAGGATTTTGTATATCGAATCCAACAGCCTCACCAATCTCAACGGCCATTCCACCACAACTCTGCCCACGCTGGCCGAAGAGGAACTGACCTTTACGCAGGGCAAAGAGGGCAAACTCGCGTTCGAACTTTCGGGCGAAGCGAAAAACACATATACGCTCGATAAGGAAACGGGCGAAAAGACCAAGCTTTATACCACGGAATATTCCGTAGACGGCGCCCTGCCGGCAGGCATGACGTTCGACAGCGCGACGGGCACGCTCAGCGGTACGCCGACCGAAGCGGGAACGTACGAAATAACGGTCGACGTCACCATCGACGGCTGGGTGAATAAGACACTCGTCAACGACGATAAAAAGAGCATCAACGAGAACTTGACGAAAAAATACACGCTGAAAGTAGAAAGCGGCTTCTATCTTGAAGATGTTGACGAAAAAGAGATCGAATCTTTGGCAGTCAACGCGGGCGATACGTTTGCGGCTTATCTCAAGTCGGATACGGTTACCGCGGGCGCGAACGATAAGCTCGAATACACAGTCAAGAGCGGCGAACTGCCCAAAGGCCTCTCTCTGGATAAAGAAGAAGGCACGATTACGGGTACGATTGCCAAAGATATCGCCGACGGCGAATACACGGCGGTCATCAACATCGCTAAATCCTCGTCCTCGGGCAGCAGCCAAGGCGGCGGTTTCCCGGGCGGCCCCGGTGGTGACTTCCCCGGCGGTCCCGGCGGTTGGGGCGGCCAAGGCGGCGGAAATTCCACGACGAATTACACCTGCGAGCTCACCTTCCGGGTAAGCGGCGGTCTGGTGTCGGAAGATCCGGTATATCTCACCAAAGCGGAAGTGGAAAAGATGATTACCGACGCTTTGAGCGGAACGATGTCGGAAGACGACATTAAAGCGATGATTACGGAAGCGACGTCGTCCATCACTTCGCTTACGGAAAGCCAGGTGCAGGCGATGATCGATGCGGCGATCGGGAATCTTCCCAAAGATACCGATTCCGGCTGTTCAAGTGCTCTTTCGACGCAGACGCTTGCGATGAGCATGTTGATTGCCGCCGCTGCGGTCGGAGTGATCTTTATATCCAAGAGCAAAAAGCGTGAAAACAAGTAACACATAATATTCTGTATTGTGTCGGGTAGAGATCGGGCGGGTGTGACGCGGTTCGCCGCGCCGCACCCTTGTCCGACGCGGTTCGTTTGAATTGACCTGGCAGAATATAAATAACAGACATTAGTTATAGGAGCTTTCTCATGAAAAATTTACTGAAAAATTTTTTTAAGAGAGGGGCGATCGCATTGAGTATCGCTTCCTTCTCGCTGTCCCTTGCCGCATGCGGCGGCAATACGGAGACATATACCGTAACGTTTGAAAGCAACGGCGGTACGGAGATAGCGTCCCAGCAGGTAGAATCCGGAAAAACGGCGGCTAAGCCCGCCGATCCAACGAAGGACGGATACAGCTTCGGGGCGTGGTATTCCGATAAAGTCCTCGAAAACGAGTACGATTTCGGGAGGGCTGTAACTACGAACATAACGCTTTACGCGGGGTGGGACGCATCCGCTTATACGGTGACGTTCGATTATAATTACGAAGGGGCGGAGCCGACGACGCAGACAGTCGAGGCTGGCGGCCAAGTGGCGCGTCCCGCCGATCCTGCGCGCGAGGATTATACTTTCATGGGCTGGTATGCGGACAAAGCCTGTACGAAGGAATACGAATTTACGGACGAGGTGACGAGCGGCATGACGCTGTATGCGTCCTGGTACGAGCTTGCGGAGGGGTACTGTCTCGCCACCTTTTATCTGAACGACGGCACGCAGAACTTCTGGAAGAAAGTTCCCTTTCAATCGGGTTCTTTCTATCAGGAAATCGTGAAGGAAGTATCCGACGCCGAATGGGCGGGGCACCATTTCGTCGGTTGGTATTCGGATAAAGACTGTACGGAAAAATATAAAGCGCTGAACAGTTTCACGGAAAGTATTTCCGTATATGCGGGCTGGCAGATTTCTTATACGCTGGAAGCGGAGCGCACCTACCTCACGGGGAAAAAGGGAAGCGGCTATTCTGGCTCCACGACGGGCACGGGAATGGTCATTTCGGACAACTCGGACAACCTGACGGCGAGCGGCGGATATTATGTCGGGTGGATGTATTACAGCGGTGCTTTTCTGTCGTTCGAATTTGAGGCCGAGGAGGCCGCCTCCGACGTCACCATCGTGTTCCGACTTTCCGCGCAGTACAACGACATGGAAGTGACGGGGGATCAGATCTATGTAGGGATCAATCTCGACGAGGAAACGGGCGAATACGAACGGAAGATCGATTTTCCTCTCACCATACAATCGTACGGCGAATTCAGCAGCAAAGTAAAAGATTTCAACAATTACGTAGTGGCCGAAAACGTCTCTGTCAAAAAAGGGAAAAACACCATAGAGCTGGTAATCAACAACAGTATCAAGGGAGTGGGCGGCACGATGAACGCTGCGGCGCCGTTGGTGGACTGCATGTATTTGTATACCAACGCTTCGCTTACGCCGACGAAATATAACGAACAATTCGCCGGCTGAACAGAGGCGGAAGGAGTAGTATGGAAACCTTAAAGAATATTTTCCAGACGGTTTGGAAAGAAGTTACGAAAAAGCGGGGGCTCAGCTTTTATTTCACGGCGGCGGCGTTTGTTTTCAGTGCAGCGATGCTCATTGTCTATGCGACGACGGGGATCACGGCGTTTACGCCGGCGCTTTCGGGAAAGGTGATTGCAATTCTTTGCGTCAGCATGTTTCTTTCAGTGCTTTTTTCGGTATTTGAAATCAAGGCGGGCAAATATATCCTGTATCTGTTCTTCCTCTGGGGATGGTTGGAATATCTCATTTCGGAGGCAGCCTATATTTCAAACGTGTTTGTGTCCATTGATGGAAACTCGTTCAGCGTCGAGTTTATCCTCACCGCCGTATTCGGGTTTATCGGTTGGGTGGCGGCGCTGGTTTCGGCCATCGTGCAGAAAAAGGAAATCGGTTCCGCAAAAGAACCGGCAGCGGCGGTCGCCGCGGAGGAGGCGAGAAAATAACCCATGAAATTTTTTGATAAAATGCTTTTGAAAAAGAAATTATGGCGCACTCTTTCGGTGGCGCTGCTCACTGCGGCTATCGTATTTACGGTTGTGACGGAGGTTGCTTTCGCTTATACGCCCGCGATTAATTACGCCCTTAAAACTTCCTCTTATAAGCCCGTTAAGGACGAATCCGCCGACGAGGAGGATGCCGAATATTTTCCTTCCGACTACTCCTCTTCCGCGGAAATCTCCGCCTACGGCAAGTCCGTGAGCGAGGAAGTCGAAGCCGAGGGACTCGTTCTTTTGAAGAATAAAAACAGCGCCCTGCCCCTTTCGTCGGGGGATAAAGTGAGCACCGTTTTGCAGACGTCGGCGGGATTCAGCTACGGCTCGTCGGGCTCGGGCGCCATCGACGCGTCCAAATATACGGACTTGAAGACGGCTCTCGAAGGCGTAGGGCTGGAAGTCAATCAAACGCTTTGCGATTTCTATAAGGCCAATCCTTCCGGACAGGAATGTACATATGACAGATACGGCAATCCCACCTATAAGGTGAACGCAAAACCTTGGAGCGAGTATCCCGACGCCGCGAAAAACTCCGTTGTTGCAACGGGCGGAACGGCGATTGCGGTCATCGGTCGTCTGGGCGGCGAAGGAGAGGACGTCTCTGCCAAAAAGAGCGACGGTTACGACGGCAGCTATCTTTCCCTGACGAAAGAGGAAATCGGAGTTTTGTCTGAACTGACAAAGCTGAAAAAGACGGAACAGCTCGAACATATTGTGGTGATTATCAATACGGCTCTCGTCTTTGAAACGGCGTTTTTAGAGGACGAGTGGACGACGACCATAGACGGAAACTCCTATACGGTGGACGTAGATGCGTGCATGTGGGTAGGAAACGTCGGGATCGGCGGAATTTTCGCGGTGGCGGACGCTTTGGTCGGAGAGGTCAATCCCTCGGGCAGACTTGCCGACACTTACGTGAAGGACAATTTTTCCTCTCCCGCCATGGCTTCGTGGGTGAAGCAGAACAGTAACGGTACTTTTTCCGCCGCTTACGCGAACAGCGGAACTTTAAACGAATCGCAGATGTATTACGGCGTGTATGCGGAAGGGATCTACGTGGGGTATCGCTATTATGAAACGCGGTACGAAGACGTCGTTCTCGGCAGAGCGGGCGCGGGCGATTATGACTATTCCGAAACTGTTTCCCGTCCCTTCGGCTACGGCCTCTCTTATACGACGTTCGAGTACAGCAATTTTCAGGTGACGCCCGCCGAGGATGGAAATTATGAAGTGACAATGACCGTCACGAACGCGGGAAAAACCGCGGGAAAGGAAGTCGTGCAGGTGTATTTGCAAAAGCCCTATACGGAATACGACAGCAAAAAGGGTATAGAAAAGGCCTCCGCCGAGCTGGTCGGTTTTGCCAAGACGGGGACGCTCGCGCCGAAAGGAGAGGAAGGAAATTCTGAAACGGTCAAAATTACCGTGGAAAAGGAAAACTTCAGAACCTATGACGCTTACGGTTATAAGACGTATATTCTGGAAGAAGGGGACTACTATCTTTCGGCGGGGACATCCGCGCACGACGCAATCAATAATATTTTGGCCTTAAAGGGCAAAACGACGAATGACGGCATGGATTACGATGGAAATTCGGCGCTTGCCGCCAAAGTGGGCGACGGCGTCATCGGGGAAAAAATAACGCTGGATACGACGACGTACGCCAAGTCCTCGGAGACGGACGAGCCGATCACAAACCGTCTCGACTTTTGCGACATCAATGAATATAGCGGCAGAGGCAACAACTCCGTCACGTATGTGACCCGCAGCGACTGGGCGGGCACGTTCCCGAAAGAGACGATTGCGCTCGCCGTGACCGAGCAGATGTCCGCGGATCTTGTGAACGGCAAGCCGATCGAGGAGGAGACGGGTGCGAAAATGCCGATTTATGGAGCGGAACAGATATGGACGTTAGTTATGCTCCGCGGCAAGGATTACAATGACGAATTGTGGGGCGAGCTTCTCAATCAGATGACGTGGGCGGAGCAAGTCAAATTGGTGACATCCGCGGCCTACGGCATGTCTGGCGCAACGAGCATTACCCTGCCCGAAATAAACGCAGAAGACGGTCCCACGGCAGTGGTGAGCAGCAAGGATTCGATTTCATTCCCCAGCGAAGGTATCTGGGCGTCCACGTTCAACAGGGAATTGATCGAAAAAGTGGGCGACGCACTCGCGGAAGATGCGCGTAACGTCGGCGTTACGGGCATGTACGTACCCGGAGTCAACGTTCATCGCACGCCGTTCGGCGGCAGAGCGCACGAATATTTTTCAGAGGACCCGTATCTTTCGGGAGTATCCGTCGAATACGAAATAAAGGGCTTGCAGAAGAAAGGGGTTATCCCTTACGTCAAGCATTACGTTTTCAACGACCAGGAAGACAACCGTATCGGCGTGGGGATCTGGCTCAATGAGCAGAGCGCGCGCGAAATTTATTTGAAACCCTTTGAATACGCGGTGGCACCTTCCCGCGGGAACGCGCACGGTGTGATGAGTTCCTTTAACCGGGCGGGCTGCATCTGGACGAGCGCGAGCGAAGCGCTCATGGAGAATATTCTGCGCGGAGAGTTCGGATTCGACGGCGCGGTGCTGACTGATATGGCGCTGGGGCAGAACGCTTATATGACCTACGATGCGTTTATGTACGGAACGGATTTATTCCTCGACCCCAACGGTTCGGAGAAATCCTTGAACAGTTACGCTTCCAGCGCGACCTTCCGTAATCATATTCGTGAAGCAGTACACCGTCACCTTTACGTCACTGTCAATTTCAGCGCGGCGATGAACGGCTACACTTCTTCCACGAGGAGCATCGAGGTATTGACGTGGTGGCAGATCACTTTGATTTCTATCGTAGTGACATTCTTTGTTCTGGCTGCTATAGCGGTCGTGTTTACGATCCTGTCGTATACGAAAAGGAAGAAATTACTGGAACGGCAGACGCGGGAAAATTCCTCCCGCTGACAAACGAAAGAATCGTTTGAAGCATATTATCAAAGAACAGAAAATCCGTCGATATCTCCCCAAAAGAAAGATATCGGCGGATAAAGGCAGTAAGGTGCAATATGGAACAGAAAAAAGCAATCATCGAAAAACTGACGAGAGAGGAAAAGGCGTCCATGCTGACGGGGCGGGATTTTTGGTCCACGGCGGAATACTTGGAGAAGGGCGTTAGAAGTCTGTACCTGTCGGACGGGCCGAACGGTTTGCGCAAGCAGGCGGCGGCGAGCGACCATCTGGGGCTCAACGCATCCCTGCCCGCCACCTGTTTCCCAACGGCGTCGATTATGGCGTGTTCTTGGGACGAAGCATTGGGGGAACGGGTGGGCGAAGCGCTGGGCGAGGAAGCGGCGTCGATGAACGTGGACGTGCTTTTAGGGCCGGGCTTGAACATCAAGCGCAATCCGCTGTGCGGGAGGAACTTCGAATATTTTTCGGAGGATCCGTATCTTTCGGGAAAAATGGCGGCGGCATATGTCCGCGGAATCCAGAGCAAGGGAGTGGCGTCGTGCGTGAAGCATTTCGCGGCGAATAACCGCGAATACCGCCGAATGACGAGCGATTCGATCATGGACGAACGCACGCTGCGGGAGCTGTACCTTCGCGGCTTTGAAATCGCGGTGAAGGAGGGCGGAGCGAAATGCGTGATGTCGTCGTACAATAAAGTCAACGGAATCTTTGCCAACGAAAACCCGCACCTGATGAAGGATATCCTTCGCGAGGAATGGGGGTTTACGGGCGTAGTGGTGACGGATTGGGCGGGAAGCAACGACCGGGTGGCGGGTCTGAAATGCGGAAACGAATTAGAGATGCCCGGGTGTAAATACGGGATAGAGGACGTACTCATCGCATTGGAAAAGGGCGAGATCGAGGAAAGCCTTTTGGACGAGAGCATCGAGCGTCTGCTTGAGCTTTCGGAGTTTACGGAAAGGAAGGAAGTGAAGGAGTTCGACAAGGAAGCGCATAACGAGCTTGCAAAGGAAGCGTCGGAGAAGAGCGCGGTGCTGATGGAGAACGACGGAACGTTGCCGCTGAAAGGAACGGAGAAGATAGCGGTCATCGGTGATTTCGCATTCGAGCCGAGGTATCAGGGCGCGGGGTCGTCGATCGTGAACCCGATTATGCTGACGTCGGCGGTAGAGGAACTGAAAAAGAGCGAATTTCCCGCGATCTTCTATTGCCGCGGGTTCGAGAGATACGGAAAGAAGAATAAGAAGCTGTTGAGGGAAGCGGAAAAGATATCGGGGCAGTCGGACGTGACGTTGTTCTTTGCGGGGCTGGACGAGTATTCGGAAGCGGAAGGGATTGACCGGCAGGACATGAAAATTCCCGAAAACCAAATCGAGTTGTTCAGGGCGCTCGTAGAAGCGGGACGGAACGTGGTGTTGATTTTACATTGCGGCTCGTCGGTGGAGCTGGATTGGACGGAAGGAGCGTGTGCGATACTGTATATGGGACTTTCGGGTCAGGCGGGGGCGTCGGCGTGCGTGGAGCTGTTGACGGGGAAAGCGAATCCGTGCGGAAAGCTGGCGGAGACGTGGTGGAGGAGGTACGGGGATTGCCCCACCGCGTCGCCGGACTTGTTCCCGGGCGGAGAAGACGAGGTGGTTTACCGTGAGGGCTTGTTCAGCGGGTATCGCGCGGATGTGAAAATTTTGCCGAGGTATCCGTTCGGCTATGGTCTTTCCTACACGAAATTCGAGTACGAAAATCTGACGATAACGGAGAACGAAATTTATTTCGATATAAAAAACGTCGGAAGCCTTGCGGGAAAAGAGATCGCGCAGCTTTATTTTGGTAAAAAAGAGAGCAGAATCAAACGCCCGGAACGTCAATTATTCGCATTTATAAATGTATATCTCGAAAAAGGCGAAAAGAAACATGTCTCAATCCCTTATGATAAAAGGGAATTCTCGTACTTCGACGAAAGCGAAAACAAATGGGAAGTAGAGAGAGGAGAGTACATGGTTGAAGTGGGCGCATCTTCGGAAGATATAAGGCTGAAAGGCGAACTCTTTGCGGAGGGAAAGAAACTTTCGGAAGGCTGCATAAAAGAATATTTCCCCGCGGTAAGGCGAACGGAGAAACGTCGCGGAATGACGATAGGAGAGAACAGCACGGTGAGCGATTTAAGGTACGCGAAAGGCTGGGTAGGGCGAGTATTTTCGTGGGGAATCCGAAGCGCGATAAAGCTGTGTAATGCGTTTGGCAAAAGGGCTTCGGCCAATACGCTGGTGATGGGAGTGATGTATCAGCCGGTGCGCGGGCTTGCGAAATTCGGCGGCATGGACAGACGGAAGATGGAGGGTTTGCTGTGGATGTTCAACGGCAGATTTTTCAAAGGCTTCGGAATGTTCGTGACAAAAGGAAAGAAGAAAAAGGAGGCAAAAGCATGAACGAAGAAAAGGAAACGACGGGGGCAGGTATGCAAACACTTCCCGAAACCGCCCCTGCCGTCGCAGAAACGCCGAAAAATGGCATTGTCGCAAAGTTCAAGGCGTGGTGGAAACGGTTTTCGGAGAAACAC
>ENA-OXEG01000982-OXEG01000982.1-human-gut-metagenome-genome-assembly--contig:-NODE-982-length-15313-cov-8.145694_pt1 | contig 15313 bp, 7 predicted proteins | sample MGYA00249355_ERZ652243 | MGnify/ENA primary metagenome ERZ652243 (study PRJEB26925, sample SAMN05826944) | human gut metagenome | biome: ENVO:2100002; feature: ENVO:00000062; material: ENVO:00002003... | reverse complement strand
ATAAGAGACAGGGTTATTTATAATCTCCCGGATAACTTAGAAAAACGGGCTAATCGCACGTTTATTAATAAAACGTACCATTAGCCCGTTTTGTTCAAGCCTTGGAGCTGTTTTTTCTACTTATCGAGACTTTCTTTCCATCTTTGGGCATAACTATGCAAAATAGATGCGATACCCTCTCCGATCCGGACATAATCTTCCCGTTTAAGGTTGGCTAAAGATGCGCGGATAGACCACTCGGGAGCATCAAAACCTCCTCCGTTCAGTAAAACCAAGGAAGTTTCCTGTGCCAGACGGAAAACGACATCCAGAGGTTCGTAATTCTTTTTTAGATATTCCACGAAATCATCCCCATAGAATTTCTTAGCCCAGACAAGCATATCGATCTCACTATAATATCCCGCACGCAAAGGGTCGTCTAATAAGGTGAATCCGGTGCTTTCCCACAATGTGTGTAAACGCTCGTGGATCATATCCTGCATCCTTTTCTTATAGGTATTTTCCGCATCTAATAGAGCGAAAGACGCAAACAGAGACATTTGTGTTTGCTGTGGCAAGGAAAGACCGGCCGTATGATTCAAGGCTACTTGACGGCTATCGGCTACCATACGATCAATAAAGCGGATATCCTCGGGATGTAAGGATAGACTGCTATATCGTTTTTTTAGAAGCTCCTGTTTATCTCTTGGCAATTCACGGATCATTCGGTCGTAAATATTATCTTGATGTAAAGCGATTACCGCCAATCTCCATCCGGTTGCCCCGAAATATTTGGAGAAAGAGTAGACACATAACGTATTCTTTGGTAATTCGGCCATCATCGAGCGAAAATGCGGAATAAATGTCGCATACACATCATCCGTAATAATCATGAGGTTGGGATTGTCGTTCCGTACGATCTCAACGATCCTATTCATCAATGCTTTTGTCAATCCGTATGAAGGCGGGTTGCTCGGGTTTGTTATGAAAGCGGCTTTCACGCTAGGATCTTTCAGGACATCTAAATCTTTTTCTTGATATTGCCACGTGTGATAGCCGTCTTTTGTCATCTTCAAGGCTTTTATCTCTATGACATTAAAAAGATAACGAGCCTGTTCCGGAATCTCTATATAAGGAGTGAATACCGGAGCGAAGAGAACGATGTTGTCTCCCTTATTCAACAAGAAATTCTGCTGCAAGGAATCGAAGATATAACACATGGCGGCAGTTCCACCCTCGGTAGCGAAAAGGTCGAATATTCCCTCAGGGGGCTGGTTATCACATAATTCTTGGTCTAAATAATCCCGCACGAGCATTTCTGTATATTTCAAGATACGATCGGGAACCGGATATTGATCACCAATGACACCTTCCGCCCATTCATATACAAGCTCATTCTCATCTACACCTTTTTCCGTGACCAGATATTCATAGGTACCCTTCAATAAAGTAGCGCCGGGAGATTGCGCATGTTTCTTTAGGAACTGTACGAAGCGAGACGCGATCCTTTTCCGGTTGGGAATCCCTGCGGCTCCGGCCATCTCATCTGCCAATTCGGTTTCCCGCTGGCATTCCTCCAAGGCGAACTGCCCTAATAGGAAGAACGCCTCCCGTGGAACCGTACTGATCCAGTTTGGATTTCCCCTTCCGGCGTTCAGCATGATGTGCGTACTTTTACGAGCGCTTTCATCCGCTAACTCTATCAAGATGTTCTTTAGCTCGAAAGGGCTAATCTCCGACATCTTTTTCTCATATTCTCTCGTGATCTGTATTTTCTTCTTTTCCATACATTATATATATTACATGATTAGTACGATAACGACACCCCAGATAATTAATAAAGTATTACCTACCGCATAGGTAACGGTATAGCCCAAGGCTGGAGTCTCACTTCCTACGGCATCTTCCACCGCTCCCAACGCTGCGGTTGTCGTACGTGAGCCTGCCGTACAACCTAAAGTGATAGCCGGATGGAACTTAAAAACGTAACGTCCCATCAGAATACCGATGATAAGCGGGATAGATGTCGCTAAAGCGCCGATAATAAATAAACTTATACCGACTTCCTTCAATCCGGTCACGAAACTGGGACCCGCCGTGATACCGACTACGGCGATAAACATATTCAATCCCAAATTATTTAATATCCAGATGGAGGGTTCCGGAATACGCCCGAACGTCGGATGCTTAGAACGAAGCCATCCAAAGACGAGTCCGGCTATCAAAGCACCTCCACTCGTACTTAGGCTGATCGGGACACCCCCGAAATGAATTGCGAGCGAACCTAAAATTCCCCCTAAGAAAATACCGATACCCACGAAAATCAAATCGGTCTGATTGGTTGGGCGATCGGGATATCCCAAAGCCGTAGCCGCTTTATTTACCTCTGATTTCATGCCTACCAATTCCAGCATATCACCGGAATCTATTACCGTAGCGGCCAAGACCGGGATATTGATACCCGCACGCCTTATGGACTTGATGCTAACACCATGCATGAACGATTGATTGCGTAGATAGGAAATCTTTTTCCCCACGTATTCCTTATGGATCACTAGTACGGGTAACGTCTCCGCCGGAAAATCGAGCAATTCAATGTCGTTGACCTCGTCGCCAATCCAATTCTCCTCTCCGATCACGAATTCCCGGCGGCCACTTAGAACAACCTCATTTCCGGTATGTAAAACCAAATCCGGTTTAACATCGGTCACTACATTATTAATACGGACACGCTCCACGAACAAATGCCGTCCCAATTGGTCCAGATATTCCTCCAACTGCTTTACGCTTTTACCCTCCTTGAACCATTCATTACTAATCTTATAGGCCCGGAAAGTTACCGGACGGGCGGCAGGCATAAAGCCCGGTTGCTCGCTCTCGTCGTTATTTCCCATTTTAGCCTCTAGTTCTTTACACGCTTTTTTCACGTAGTCGAGTCCTCCTAAAAGACGTGGCCCGATATCACTCACCAACCATGCGGACCCTGCCGTACCGAAAATATAAGTTACCGCATAGGCCACGGGCATCACGTTGACCATAGCGCTTTTATCCGTATCGCTAATATTCATCTGTCCGATCGTATCTTCGGCAACTCCTAATACCGCCGACATCGTCTGGGAGCCCGCCAATAATCCTGCGGCCTCGCCTGCGTTATATCCCATAAGTTTCGCTAACAAAAAAGGAGCGATCAAACAAAATATACACATGACGGCGGCGAAAAGCATTTGAGGAAGACCTTCCTTTTTCAATCCCCGGAAGAACTGTGGCCCAACGCTATATCCTACAGCGAAGAGGAACATCAAGAAAAAGACGGACTTTAACGGTCCGCTTATATCGATTTTTAATTGCCCGATCAATACACCGACCAATAATACGCTGGTAACCGTTCCCAGCGTGAACTTCTTTATCTTAAACTTGCCAATCCAGAAACCGAGAGCTAAGGTTATGAAAATAGCTAGCTCCGGATAATGTTGAAGTAAATTAGTTATCCATTCCATATCTATTTATTTGATGTTAAACAAAAAAGATGCTATTGGAACAGGGATTATTTGAAAGATGTTGTTACATTTCGGGATTATTTATATAAATTTGCGACCGCTTAGGTGATAGAGTTTGTCTACCGACAACTCTATAAAAGGGAATCCGGTTAGAATCCGGAACAGTGCCCGCTACTGTGAAGCTCTTGAAAAGGAAAGCGTTCTGCTATGCCACTGTCTTAAGAAAGATGGGAAGGTTGCTTTCCGAGCCAGTCAGGAAACCTGCCAAGCGAAGTAATGATTAATTCCTCCCGGGGTCAGGAGTAATTAAGAGGATAGAAATATCACCTATATCTAAAAGATGTTGGAGACGTAATAATACGTTGTCTCCGTGGGATTGATATGTAATCTAATTATTAATATATTCATATGATGAGGAAACACTTACTATCTTTCTTCCTGCTGGTCATCAGCCTAGTTTGTCGTGCGCACGATGGCGAGAATTTTGTAGCATCCGATTTATTCGCCTCTTTACAACCGGGCGATAAGGCCGCTTTATTGATGGTACATTTTGGAACGACCCATGATGATACCCGTGCCTTGACAATCGATGCGATCAATCAAAAAGCGAAAGAAGCTTTCAAGGATGTTGAGTTGCGTGAGGCATGGACTTCTCGCATTGTAATGCGCCGCTTAAAAGCTCGTGGCGTAGAGAAACTGAACCCGATCGAGGCCTTGGAAAAGTTAAAGACTGATGGTTATACACATGTCTTGATCCAATCCACGAATATAATCGAAGGTATCGAGATGGAATCCTTACGTAAGGATGTTGCCACCATGAAATCTTCTTTCAAGGAGATTCGTATCGGTAATCCTTTATTGTATACACCGGAGGATTATGAGGCGGTAATCGTCGCTATCACAAAAAATGGGGCGAAAGAAGGCGCTACTTTATTGGTAGGCCATGGCACTTATACACCGGCGACGGCCCAATATGCCATGTTGGATTATATGTTGAAGGAGAAGGGATTCAAGGATTATTCCGTAGGAACCATCGAGGGCTATCCTTCTTTTGATACGATGGTAGCCCAAGTAAAGGCCAATGGAACGAAAAAAGTCTTGTTGATGCCATTTATGTTTGTCGCCGGAGACCATGCGAAAAACGATATCGCCGGTGATTGGAAAGAGGAATTGGAAAAGAAAGGCTACGAGGTAAGCGTATTTATGGAAGGTCTGGGACAGAATCCGGATATCCAGAAGATCTTCATCGAACATGCCCGTTTCATGGCTAAACATAAGATGATCGATATCGTTGATAAGAAGAAAGCTTATGCGGTAGAGAAGGACTAAAAAAGTTCTCCAAATCTATGTTTTATTCCTTTCGGAAGAAAAAGTAATTCCTTCCGAAAGAAACTAAATTTTCATTCGAAGGAAAATGGAATTTCTTTCGAAAGGGATTTCACATGCATACAATAAACAGTTATAATGCTAAATATATGAAAAGAGTTTTGACAATCTTACCGTTGACAGCCTTATGTATCAGTACGATGCAGGCACAACACAAGAATGAGTACACGAATTTCGCCGATACGACATTCAATATTCAAGAAGTCGTAGCGACCGCCGCACGCAAGCCACGTCCACAAATCACGAAGTTGGACGTACCTATGAAATATCTTCCTATTTCAATTAATAGCATTACGGCGAGTAGTTTGGAGTTGCGAGGTATCCGTAATATCCAAGATGCGGTACGCTTTATGCCGGGCGTACGATTCCAGACATCTTATGGCGCATTTCAACAATTGTCGATCCGTGGTTTCGATCATTCTATCATGATGATAGACGGTATCCGCGATGAACGTTCGGCAATAAACAACTCTTATCCCGTACCCGATCTATCCTGTATCGAGTCTATTGAATTATTAAAGGGACCGGCTTCTGTACTTTACGGACATTCAGCCGTAGGTGGAACCTTGAATATCGTTCGTAAATCCCCGTCAGAGAAACAGAGCGTTAATGCTCGATTGGCCTACGGTAGTTACGAGAATAAAGAGGCGACACTTGGCATGGGCGGTAAATTGGTCGGTCCGGTCAATTATTACGCCAATGTCAACTTTTCCGATCAAGAGGGCTGGCGTGATAATGGCAACCGTCGCTTTTCCGGTTATCTGGCATTGCAAGCTAAAATGACGGAACGTGACATATTAGATGTTCGCGGAGGTTTTAACCGCGACTTCTATGGGACGGAGATCGGTCTTCCCGATTTAATGGCAAATGATGTATATAATGTGCAAACAGGACAGTTATATCTCCATAAAAATGAGATGCTACCGGGACTTGACCGTGAGGCTCGCTACAATAACGAGTCCGACTTTATGAAGAATCACGCATGGAACGTATCGACGCAATACACACATACTTTTTGGAACGGCGCGAAACTAACAGATCGCCTTTCTTACAATAACGACGATATCAACTATTTTGGGACGGAAGCCCTCGACTATCTCGAAAGTGATGATCCGATCTATGATCATTATTATATGAAAAACGGCCAGAAAAAATATATCTGTTTGGACAGTGTATATCTTTCTTTCCCGCTTCGCTTCTCCCATATAGCCAAGACGGTAGCCAATACGCTCGAGCTAAGCGGTAAATTCAGGACGGGTGAGATAAAGCATACGTATATGGGAGGTTACTCTTTCGTCGCCTTGAATCGTACCAGCTATTCGGGCTATAATTTAGGAGATGATGTTCAGGGTCCCGGCCTTTATTCGCATGTATCCGTTTATGATCCGCATAGCATGGGATATATGACCAGTAAATTCTCGAAAGCAACGGTTACGCATCATTATTCCAACAGCCTTTATCTTCAAGATATGGTTGAGTTCAACGAGCAATGGAAGGTATTAGCCGCTCTACGTTACGACTTTTTCCGTTATATGTCCGCCAGCGCTACAACTCCTACCGGACGACGTGAGTATGAGGAACATTCAAGCTTCAATATGATAAAGAATAAGGCGTTGACTTATCGTTTCGGAGCGGTCTATCTGCCCCATCCGAATACATCCATTTATGCTTCTTTCGCTTCTTTCTTCAAACCGATCCGTACGTTCTATCAAGATAATGTCGTTTATGTAGGAGGTGATGGAAATCGTTTCGAGCCTGCTCGCAATGAGGAAGTATTTAAGCCGGAGAAAGGATACCAAGCCGAGGTGGGGCTTAAATATCAATTGAACAATATATTAAGCGCCAATGCCAGCTTGTTCTATATCCGGAAGATGAACAGTACGGCTACGTTGACCAACAACTATCAAGAGGAGGTAAACGGCGAGACTACCACGATGAGCGTAATCGGACAGGTGGGTGTACAAGATTCCAAGGGTTTTGATTTTGATGTCACTCTTTCTCCGGTAAGCACCTTAGCGCTGACGATCGGTTATGGATTGAACGACTCCAAGATCCGGGAGATGAAAGAAATAAAGGATCCGGAATTGATCGAGGCTATCTATGGCAATAACCCGGATGAGACAAAGCAACAATTGAATAGCCAAGAAGGAAACTGGCAGAGCAACGTACCGAACCAGACTTTCTACGCATACGGCAGTTATACCATCCCTCGGGGTGTCTTGAAGAATCTGGAATTTCACTTGAGTAGCAGTTATACCGGTAAAGTATACCGTAATACATCTAACAACTCTTGGTTCGATCCGTATTGGGTAACCGATTTCGGTATGTCTTATTTGTTGAACAACAATATTCACCTTACATTCAACTTGAATAACTTGTTTGACAACAATTATTATAACCAAGCGCTCGGACAACAGATGGTGCCAAGCATGCCTCGTAATTTCCAAGTGGCTATCTCCTATACATTATAATATATAGAACATACGCTCATGAATCTATTGACAAAGATCACGCTATTTATACACAGGATACTGGGCACGGCGTTCAGTATCCTGTTTCTCGTTTGGTTCCTATCGGGATTGGTAATGATCTACCATACGTTCCCGCGAGCGGACCGGGCCGATAAACGGGCGAAGATGGATATTCTCTCTCTGGAGAATCTTCCTTCGTTAGACCAGATAGAGAAACGTTTACCGCAGAACGAGCGGATAAGCCATGTTACCTTAAACAGCTATTTGGGACAAACTGTTTTTCATATCCGGACGGAGAAAGGGAGCTATGATATTCCTGCCGACTCGACGGAAAGATTACCCGTAATCGACTGGAATCATATCCAACGTGTGGCATCACTATGGAATACCTCTTCCATAGCGAAGGTAGATTCCTTGTACACCTTGGACCAATGGATTCCATTCGGTCGTTTAAAAGAGGAATTTCCGATCTATAAATTCCATTTCGCCGATCCGGAACGACATGAATTATACATATCCTCTAAATCCGGGGAGGTTTTGCAATATACGGATAAAAACAGTCGTTTCTGGGCTTGGCTCGGGGCGATCCCTCATTGGGTCTATTTCACTTCCTTGCGGCAAGACGCTGAATTATGGATAAAGGTAGTTGTCTGGTTATCCGGAATCGGGTGCGTTATGTGTATCGCCGGGATCTATTTAGGAATACGGGATTTCCGGTTAGCGAGGAGACGTCATTTGATTTCCCCTTATAAGAAGTTCTGGTATAAATGGCATCATATTCTTGGGGTGTTATTCGGTTTATTTGTCCTCACCTTCTGCTTTAGTGGTATGATGTCTTTGGCTCGTGTACAGGATTGGGGGTTGAAAGCCAAGCTTGATATAAACCCGGTTCAAGAACTGCGGAAGATGGCTCCTTCCCCACTCGATTATCCGTTGGATTACAGGGCGGTCATACAAGCCTATCCCGGCCAGATCCGTCAATTGGAATGGAGTAGTTTTGGTGATATACCCTTTTACATCGTACAAACAGACACGAAGGATATTGTCGTGAACGCAAATAAGAGTGACGGGATATCTTTATTGAACCTGCGACCGGAAGAAATCCGTTCCGTATTGTCTCAGATACATGGTATCGGGACCACGGCTGATATCAAACTGTTGGATGCTTATGATACGTATTATATCTCACGAAAAAGGAATTTAGAACTCCCGGTCTGGAAAGTATCTATTCAAGACGTGGATAATAGTTGTTATTACATTAATCCCCGTAATGGACAATACCGTTATGTAAATACGCCGTCTCGTTGGAACCATTGGATGTATCCGGCATTGCATAGCTTGAATCTGAAATTCTTGGTAGATCATCCGGTCTTATGGAATATCGTGATGTGGGGAACCATGTTGGGAGGCACGTTCGTTTCCTTATCCGGTGTATGGCTTGCGATAAAATATATCAGGCGAAAAGCGAGAAGAAAGAAGTAAAGCCTGTATATTTGTATTATATTTATTGAGAACATTGTATTATAAAATAGATTTGAATGAATAAAGGCAAGATTATAGTCGCCGGAATCGGCCCCGGTAGCGAGGCCGATATAACGCCTGCGGTTTTGGCCGCTATCCAAAGCTCGGATGTCATCATAGGATATAAATATTATTTCCGTTTTATCACCCACTTGCTTCGTGAGGGAACGGAATGTATAGATACAGGTATGAAACGTGAGCAAGCTCGTGCCGAGCAAGCTTTCGCTTATGCCAACGAGGGAAAGACGGTTTGCGTGATCAGTTCCGGTGACGCCGGTATTTATGGCATGACTCCTCTGATTTATGAGATGAAGAAAGAATCCGGAAGCGAGATCGAGATCGAGTCGTATCCGGGCATCAGCGCTTTCCAGAAAGCTGCGTCCTTGCTTGGCGCTCCTATCGGACATGATTTCTGTGTGATTTCCCTCTCAGACTTGATGACTCCTTGGGAACTGATCGAGAAACGGATTCACGCGGCGGCCATGGCCGATTTTGTTACGGCGATCTATAATCCAAAAAGCGAGGGACGTTATTGGCAACTCTATCGTTTAAAAGAATTGTTCCTGCAAGAACGCAAGCCGGAGACTCCGGTCGGTTATGTACGTCAGGCCGGACGGGAGGAGCAAGAAGTATTCGTCACTACGCTCGCAGATCTGGACCCCGAGCAGATCGATATGTTTACGGTAGTCTTGATCGGAAACTCACAAACATATCTTTCCGGGAATCATATGATCACTCCCCGGGGATATTATGGCGAGATCAAACAAAAGAAAATGGATACGGGTATCGGACAGGACATCATGATCCGTAGTTTCCGTACGATCGAGAAGGAATTGAAAAACCAAGAGATCCCGTTGGATAAGAAATGGGCGTTACTCCATGCCATTCATACGACGGCCGATTTCGATATGGAAAATATCCTTTATGCCGACCCGGATGCTGTCTCTACATTATATAATAAGATCAGCGGCGGGGAAGTTCCTACGATCATCACCGATGTCACGATGGCTGCTTCCGGCATTCGTAAGGGAGCTCTGCAACGTCTGGGTGTCGAAGTGAAATGCTACCTTCAAGACGAGCGGGTCGCTGAGATGGCTTCGAGCAAAGGAATTACCCGTACTCAAGCCGGTATTCGTCGGGCCGTGGAAGAGCATCCGACCGCTCTGTTTGTCTTCGGGAACGCCCCGACCGCCCTTATGGAATTATGCGATTTAATACGTAAAGGTAAAGCCACTCCAGCTGGCATTATCGCGGCTCCGGTAGGTTTCGTACATGTGCAGGAATCCAAACATATGGTGAAACCTTTTATCGGTATACCGAAACTAATCGTGGAAGGTCGTAAAGGAGGTAGTAATTTAGCGGCTACGCTAGTGAATGCCATCCTTTGTTTTAATGACGCAGAACAATTAAAGCCGGGAAGAGACGTATGAACCGATTTTATGTCATAGGGCTGGATGATAATATGCGGCAATACTTTCCGCCGGAGATATTGGAGATAATCTCGTCCCACCGGGTGTTCTCCGGAGGCGTGCGGCATCATGAGATCGTACGTTCGCTCTTGCCCGAGAAAGCGGACTGGATCGATATAAAAGTCCCGTTGGACGAGGTCTTCGATCGCTATCGTTCGTACGACGGTCGGGAAAGCATCGTTGTATTCGCTTCCGGAGATCCTTTGTTTTTCGGATTCGCCGTTACGATTCAAAACCGATTGCCGGATGCGCAAATCCGCCTGTACCCGTCATTTAATTCCTTGCAACTCTTGGCACAAAATCTATTGATGCCTTACCACGATATGCGGATCGTCTCCCTTACCGGACGGCCTTGGCACGAGTTCGATCGTGCCTTGATCGAAAGTGCGTCTAAGATAGGCGTGCTCACGGATCGGGAACATACGCCTACGACTATCGCTCGCCGGATGCTGGAATACGGCTATGATAATTATACCATGTTCGTGGGAGAACGGTTAGGAAATACCGAACGGCAGAGCATCCGCCAATTCAGTATACAAGCCGCGGCAATGAATAATTTCGTTCATCCGAATTGCTTGATTCTCCGGAAAGAGCGTGACGGGCATTCCCGTAAGTTCGGCCTGCCGGATTTCGCGTTCGAGCATTTGAGCGGGCGGGAGAAGATGATAACCAAAATGCCGATCCGTTTGTTATCTTTAAGCATGCTGGATCTGAGAAACCGGGAACGTTTTTGGGATATCGGCTTTTGCACGGGTTCTGTCTCGATAGAGGCTAAATTGCTGTTCCCGCATTTGCATATCACGAGTTTTGAGATCCGGGAAGAGGGACGAAAGTTAATGACTGAGAATTGCCGTCGTTTTGGGACTCCGGGTATCGAGGCTATAATCGGAGATTTCTTATCGGTGGATTTATCAGCGTTGGAGGCTCCGGATGCAATCTTTATCGGCGGACATGGCGGGAAATTAGTGGAGATCCTTATGGTAGTTTCCAAAAAGATGAAAGAGAGCGGTGTCATCGTCTTCAACTCCGTATCCGACGAAAGCAAAGCGCTTTTAGAGGAAGCGGTCCGCCAAACCGGTCTTCGGATATCCGCCCAAACCCGTATCACGATTGATGATTTTAATACGATTACCGTGAATGTTATTTATAAATTATGAGTACAATATCAATTATTCCAATATCCGATAGTAGCCGGGTGCTTGCTGAGCGAATTCTTGCTTCTTATCCCGAGGCGAAGATCTTACCATTCGGCTCTTTCTCAAAAGAGGTTTTTCACGAATCCAGTAGTTTGGTATTTATAGGAGCGATGGGAATTTGCGTACGCAGTATCGCTCCCTTCGCGGAAGATAAACATACCGATCCGGCCGTGGTTTGTATAGATAGTACCGGCAAATACGTGATTCCTGTCTTATCCGGACATATCGGTGGAGCGAACGATCTTTCCAAAGAGTTAGCGAACCTATTAGGAGCCGAAGCGATTATTACGACACAAAGCGACAACGCAAACCTATGGGCGCTCGATACATTAGGGAAGAAATACGATTGGACCTTGATCGTCAAAGATAGCAATGCCGCCATCTCCACTTTTGTCAATGGAAAACCGACAGCGCTACTCCTTGATATACGAGATAAAGGAACGGATTATTTGGAGCGTACGGTCCCGTCTCATGTCTCTATCTTTTATTCCTTCGAGGCGATACCGCAGCAAGACTATGAGTTATTGATGATCGTCAGTCCCCAACAATACGATACTTCCATCCCTACGATCACCTATATACCGAAAGTCCTCCACCTAGGAATGGGTTGCCGCAAGGATATGCAAGGCGATCCTACGGTCGTTTACGAACATATTAAAGATGTATTGCGTGATAAACGCCTATATCCGGAAGCTTTGGCGGATGTAAATACAATCGATTTAAAGAAATGCGAACCGGTGCTGACATTACTGGCTTATGGAGTTATGGAATGCCCTTTCCACACCTATACATCGGAGGAGCTGAAAGATATCCCGGTACCCAATCCCTCGGAGAAAGTACTGGAGGTAACCGAATCCCCAAGTGTATCGGAAGCTTCCGCCATTTATGCGGCTCATGGCGGTCCGCTTTTGGTCGAGAAGCAAAAAGCGGATTTAGGGAAAGGAAATGAATATACCTTTGCCGTAGCGTTAGATCGGACGGCCTGCCGCAAGGGACATATCGAGATCGTAGGAGCCGGTCCCGGCGATCCGGACTTGATCTCTATCCGCGGACGGCAAATGTTGGAGAAAGCGGATTTGATCCTGTATGCAGGAAGCCTCGTCCCGAAAGAACTTACCTTATGCGCGAAGGCAGGCGCTACGGTGCGAAGCTCGGCGGATATGAATCTGGAAGAACAGTTCGCGTTGATGAAAGAGTTTTATGATAAAGGATTGTTTGTCGTTCGTTTGCACACGGGCGATCCTTGCATCTATGGAGCTATTCAAGAGCAAATGAATTACTTTGATCAATACGGGATGGATTATCATATCACTCCGGGTATTTCCTCTTTCCAAGCCGCCGCCGCCGCTCTTTATTCCCAGTTCACGATTCCGGAGAAAGTACAAACGATCATCCTCACTCGTGGCGAAGGACGTACGCCCATGCCTGAGAAAGAGCAACTGCACAAACTGGCTCAAAGCCAAAGTACGATGTGTATCTTCTTAAGCGCCGGTGTCGTAGAGAAGGTCCAAGAGGAATTATCGCGACATTACGCTCCAACCACTCCGGTAGCCGCTTGCTATAAATTGACATGGAAAGACGAGCGGATCTACCGTGGGCAACTGAAAGATCTCGCGAAAATCGTAAAAGAGAATCATCTTACACTGACAACATTACTTGTCGTCGGGGATGCCATCGATAATCGCAAGGGTCTATCCCGCTTATATGCGGATGAATTCAAACATCTTTTCCGTAAGTAATGATACTGATCCTTGGAGGAACGACAGAAGGCCGTGTGGCTGTGCGGGTAGCGGACGAGGCAGCCGCTACCTATTACTATTCTACGAAAGGAACTTTGCAATCCATTGAATGCGCGCATGGAATCCGTTTGACCGGAGCCATGAATGCGGAGGAAATGGAGTGTTTTTGTCGTGACCACGCGATTAAGCTATTGATTGATGCGGCACACCCTTTCGCTCAAGTGTTACACCAAACGATCGAAAAAGTATCGAAATGTTTACAGATTCCGGTGATCCGTTACGAACGTCGGTATCCACCTCGTGATGAGGACTTGATTTGGTGCGATAGTTATGCAGACGCAATTCACCAAATGGAAAACAAAGGTATCCAACGGCTACTTGCCCTCAGTGGCGTGAACACCCTTGCCCCGCTCCGCCCTTATTGGCGATCGCATACCACTTGGTTCCGTATATTGGAGCGGGAGGAATCTTTGTCGTTGGCCGAGAAGCAGGGCTTCCCCCAAGAACGTCTGGTTTTCTATCGAGAAGGTGAGGATGAGTTAAAGTTGTTGGAGCAACTCCATCCGGATGCGATCTTGACAAAGGAAAGTGGTTTCTCCGGCTATTTTACGGATAAAGTGAACGCTGCCCGCCAATTCGGAATACCAGTATTTGTCGTGAAGCGTCCCGCATTACCGGAAACTTTCTACCGAGTGTATGGTGAAGACGGATTGCGCAAACAAATCGAACGCCTATTACCCGAATTCTTTCCCTTGAAAAGCGGATATACGACCGGAGCTTGTGCTACCGCCGCCGCAAAAGCCGCTTTATTGGCCTTATTATCAAGGAAGGAACAAACAGAAAGCCAGATAACATTACCCTCGGGAGAACAGATAACGTTGCCGGTAGCCTATACCGAATGGGCCGGGTGTTCCGCCACCTGTACCGTGATCAAGGAGTCTGGGGATGATCCGGACGTGACGAATCATAGCCGGATCCGGGTTACTGTTCAATTATCTCTCGATGCATCCGGTTGTGCCATCGCCGTGGCAGAGTCGTGCCACGGTGATGGCACAGCTGTGCCAAGCCGATGGCACAAGCGTGCCACGGTAATGGCACAAGAAGAATATTGTCAAGAAACAGAAAGCGACGATACGGGAAGAGTCATCTTCCAAGCAGGTGAAGGAGTCGGAACCGTGACCCTTCCGGGACTCGGCTTGAAAGTCGGCGGCCCGGCTATAAACGCCACGCCCCGTAAGATGATCCGGCAAGAGCTGATTCCACTCCTGCCCTCACCCGATTCCGTCGCTATTGTCACGGTCTCGGTTCCCGGTGGCGAGGAGTTGGCGAAACGTACCTTCAATCCGAAACTTGGAATTATCGGGGGAATCTCCATTATCGGGACATCCGGAATCGTGCGTCCTTTCTCATCGGACGCTTTTATCGCCTCGATACGGAAAGAAGCCAGTGTCGCCAAAGCGATAGGTTGCGAGACGTTGGTTATTAATTCCGGGGCGAAGAGTGAACGCTACCTTCGGAGCTTATACGCTTCTTTGCCTCCACAATCATTCGTCCATTATGGGAACTTTATCGGAGAGACGCTAAAGATCGCTGCCGATTTAGGTTTCAAGCAGGTTATCTTAGGTATCATGATCGGCAAGGCGGTGAAACTTGCGGAAGGTTTCCTGGATACACACAGCAAAAAAGTCGTCATGAACAAAGGCTTCCTTCAAGATGTAGCGAAAGAAGCAAAATGCGAGGAGGCGACCGTAGATGCAATCAATCGGATTACGTTGGCCCGTGAATTATGGGAGCTTCTTGCGGAAAAAGAACAAAATCGTTTCTTCCCATTACTTTTACAAAAATGTAAATCGTATTGCGCTCCTATCCTTCCCGACGGCGAACTAACCTTGCTGTTAATATCCGAAGAGGGCAAGGTCTTGTACCAATCTTAGCTGTAGAGACGCAGCGCGCACGCTACGTCTCTACACCCCCCAGACTGTAATAGCATTTCTTTTTAGCTGTTTATTCTTTTTTATTAGGGATTCTGTCTCTTATACACATCTCCGAGCCCAC
>ENA-OXEG01000962-OXEG01000962.1-human-gut-metagenome-genome-assembly--contig:-NODE-962-length-15562-cov-7.865609_pt1 | contig 15562 bp, 8 predicted proteins | sample MGYA00249355_ERZ652243 | MGnify/ENA primary metagenome ERZ652243 (study PRJEB26925, sample SAMN05826944) | human gut metagenome | biome: ENVO:2100002; feature: ENVO:00000062; material: ENVO:00002003... | reverse complement strand
AGATGTAGCTCCGTCTCGTGGGCTCGGAGATGTGTATAAGAGACAGTTTATATCCAATTATTTTTAAATATTTTTTAATCGTTCGATCAATTCATCACCTAAAGCGGTTTTTGCCTTTATGTGTTCCTGGACGGTTTCCACGAAAGGATTATTTTCAAAAGCTCCCCGTACCTGTTCGAAATCGATCTTCTTTTGTTTTTGATTACCGTCGGCTCCGAAACCGGTTTGAGCTGTCATGGAAAATTCTTTTTTCGCATCTTCATAAAGCATTTTATCGAGATTGACCACAGCTTCTTTCCAGGTATTCACTATCCGGATCACATCCCCGGCTGTGATACTTTCAGGTGTGACCCGGTACCAGGGTTGCATGACTTCCCAAGCCCAGGTCCATTCGAGTTGATAATAGTCGGCATGAAGTTGGCGGAAAGTATCCGTGATCTGTCCGACAGATTCGATCTCTCCGTTTTCTATCCGGCGGATCAGGCGGATGATCCCTTGTTGGGGGACGATCAGACCGGAAAGGTCTACCCATTCGCCGCTACCTTCTGTCCGGGTAGGGGCCAGGCGCTGGCGGATCTCTTCGTTGTTGTGAAATGTCAGGTTTTCCAGCCTTTTAATGATCGAGTTCCCTAGAAATTTGTTGATAGCCATGGAATAATATTGGATACCTTTTTTCAGGGAATTACTTTTGATGTGTGCACTTTGGTATGAATATTCTTCCGAAGTTTCACCGGACACCTGTTGCAGGGTGCGGAGTACTTCTATACCGCTCAGCATTTTCTGAATGGTATAGGGACTGAGCAGGTTAAAATTGATATAATCGAGTTGATGGCTGTCTTTGCGTTTGTCACGTTTGGGCCATTTCTGAGCATCCCGGATCGTACCGACACTCCTTAGATTGACTGCCGGTACCAGATAAGTCTGGTTATTTTGTTCGATCAGATAGGAAAAAGGCAGGTCCGAAGTATCCGGATGGCTGACATGTCGCCCCATAATCAAAGAAAAAGCCCCGATTTTCGCCGGCCAGAGTATATAAGAATCACTGGTTGTTTTCGAACCGCGTTCGACGATACCTTGGTGGATGGGTCCCAATTTATAAAGATGATTGCTTTGGTTTGAACCACTACCGGCATTCAGAAAAGAGAACATACCGGCGATCAACAGACTGGATTTATGCATGGTCACCGTATAAGGACCGGCAAATACGGCACAAGCCTCTCCGTTTTCTCCCTGGCAATTGCTGAAGAATAGAGAATCATGAGCTGAGAACAGATGGCCTAAATGACAGGCTTGCCCGATGAAACACCGTACTAAAGCTGCTCCGTCGTTGATACAGGTGCCCGAAGAAAAAATGAAATCTTCAGCCATCACATTATGACCGATAAATACCGGTGCTTCTGCATTACTGTTGATGGAACCGTTTTTCAAACGGGATGTACCTTCGATGGTCGTGTAATCGCCTATGCAGACGTTACGGATCGTTCCGGTGTTGATGATTCGTACGTGATTACCGATTTTTCCTTCTGTCGAGGACACTTGCTCGGTATATCGTTCGATCAGTGCCTTGAGACGCTCGGTCAGGACAGGAAAATGGCGGTATAGGGCGATAATATAAGCCAGATGGGCCGATAATTCATTGAAAATAGGCACTTCCCGTCCTCCGGTTTCATTCAATACAGCCACTAAAGTTCCGTTTCCAAAGGACGAACGTCCTTCCGTTACGATCAGATTGGCATTCTGTATAAAACAATTTTCTCCGATCCGGTAGTTGGCGATATAATTGGGGATATTTTCGATCAGGACATTATTACCCACCCGGCAATTGTGTAAAGTGACATTGAACAAACCGGCATGTCTGGGGAGTCCTCCCTCTAAAATGAACTCGTAATCGAATATACCTAGTTCGATATCTCCTGAAAAACGGACATTTTGTATATAATCGGTTTTAAATCCGGAAGCAACTTTTACACGTTGCCAATCTGTCGAACTGCAGCCTTGTGCTTGCAGCCGGGTGATTTCCTCCTGGGTCAGATTTCTCGATACCATACGATTTTGTTATTTTATCTGAATGCAAAGATATACTTTTTGTATCAATATTTATCCGGTGGATAGAAACGGTCGGGGAAATGAATGAACGCTTAAAAATAAATAGAAGTTTGTTTGGTTAAGTGGTTTGTAATCAGTGTGATGGAGTGTGAATCGCCTGAAGAAACGAATATTTTTTGCTTTTCAATAAGAAAAAAGTAATTATATTTGTTCGGTTTTACGGAAGTGATCCTAAGGAGACTTTCAGTGCTGATACCGTGGTTTTAAATATCCTGAGGTCTGAAATTGATTATTATTTTTAGCTTCGTCGGTAAAAGTTGTGCAACGTGAATGAATAAAGAAATCCTTTTTGAAGATATCAAGTGTGGGAATTTGAGTGCTTTTGAGGCATTATTTCGGCAGTATTATCCCTCTATGTGTGTGATTGCCGGAAAATTGGTCGCTAACAGGGAAGTGGCAGAGGATATTGTACAGGATGTTTTTATCCGTTTATGGGAAAAAAAGGCGGAATATGACAAAATACCGGATTTCAGGACTTTTCTTTACGTTGCAGTGCGTAATCTTTGTTATAATTACCTGAGAGATAAAAAGAAAACGATCGATTTTTCCCAGATCGAACTGTCTGATAAACAACTTTCTTTTCAAGAACAACTGATACAGGAAGAAACATATCGCTTGATCTCTAATGCAATTGCGGAATTACCTGTACAAAGTGGAAAAATTATGCGGCTGGCTCTCGAGGGAAAGCAAAATAAAGAAATCTCGGAAATATTGGGAATCGCAGTTACTACTGTAAAAACCCTGAAATACAACGCACTGAAAATGTTGAAAAATTCCCTGAAAGGTTATTTCCCCGTGTTGTTGTATATTTTATTCCGGAAAAAATAAAAAAAATGATTCCCATTCATCCTTTTACAATCTTTGTGTGTTCTTAGGACAGAATCTTGAATGTACAATGAAATGGAGTATCAGGAAGAATACCGGATGGCAGATCTGATCAGAAGACAGTGGTTAGGTATTATCACCGCTGAAGAGCAGGCAGAACTGGAAGCTTGGAGCTTACAAGAGGAGCATGCCCGTCTTTATGCAAAAATCAGGAACCAGGCCGAGTTGCAAAAGAGAAATTTATATGTGGACGGATTGGATGTAGACGGAGTGTGGCATAAACTTCGGGAACAGATTGCTGACGTTCCTGTACGAAAACGCCGTTTCTTCACCCGTTACCGGGTGGTAGCCTGTCTGCTGTTATTGATCGGTGTCGGGACTTTACTGGTGTATAACCGGTATAGCCGTTTGCAGCCTTCAGACTTATTGGTCCAGTCCATTCATCCGGGATCTTCGAAAGCAGTTCTGATTACGAACGAAGGCAAACAGATTATTTTGCAGGATTCCCTGAACCAGGAAATTCAGGTGGATGAATCGGTGACTGTAAAGAATACCGGTCTGTTGGCGGAATATTGTCTGCAAGATTTACAGGCCGCAGAACAGGCCGAAATCAAGTACAATACGATCGTTGTACCCCGTGGTGGGGAATATGAAGTTCGGCTACCGGATGGGAGCTATGTGTGGATGAATGCTGATTCGGAAATTCGTTTTCCGGTCGTATTTACGGGGCAGACCCGGCAGGTCAGTTTAAAAGGAGAGGCTTATTTTAAAGTGGAAAAAGATAGCTTGCATCCTTTTATCGTGAATGTATACGATAAATTGAAAGTAGAGGTATTGGGGACAGAGTTCAATGTGCAGGCTTATTCGGGGGATGAGGTGGTAAAAACGACGCTGAATTGTGGAAAAGTCAGGGTTATGATGGGGAAGGAAGCTTTGGAACTGGCACCTGATCAACAGGCAGTCTGTGACTTACGGCATCGGAGATTTCACAAAATAGAGGTGAATGCAAACTATTTTTCGGCTTGGAAGGACGGTAAATTTATTTTTGAAGATGAACCTCTGGAAAATATTTTGAACAGTCTGGCCCGGTGGTATAATAATTTCTGTTTTTTATCAAAACGAGGAACTCAAAAATTTTCATTTTACCGGAGATTTGGAGAGGTACGATGACTTTTCCGTCGCTTTGCGGATGTTGGAAAAAGCCACTAATATACGGTTTCTGGTGACCGGTCGCACTGTCGTAGTTCAAATAATATAACAATTACCTGATATAATGATGAATGGGGGTGAGAAAGCGGCTTACCCGGCTTTTTTCATGTCTTAACTTAACTAAAATAATCAGCTTATTTATGGGAGAAACAATCGTAGAAGCCCGGCACTTATCGCATCGTTATGCAACACAGTGGGCTATTCAAGACATTAATTTCGAAATCAGTCAGAGGGGGATTTTGGGGTTATTGGGTTCTAACGGAGCAGGTAAATCGACGACGATGAATATTATCTGTGGGGTTTTGAATCAGACCGAAGGGGAGGTTTTTATCAACGGTATCAATTTGAGGACCGATCCGGTAGAGGCCAAGAAGTATATCGGTTTTTTACCGCAACGGCCACCTTTATATCCGGAATTATCCGTTGATGAATACCTGACTTATTGTGCCCGTCTGCGGCTGATGGACGCCCGGGAAATCCGGCAGGCAGTAGATACGGCCGAAGCTAAATGCGGCATTACACATTTTAAAAAGCGGTTGATCGGAAATTTGTCCGGGGGTTATCAGCAACGGGTGGGAATTGCACAGGCAATCGTTCATAATCCGCGCTTTGTGGTACTGGACGAACCGACTAACGGGCTCGATCCGGTGCAGATCGTAGAGGTCAGACACCTGATTAAGGAGATCGCTGCTGAACGGGCAGTTATGCTTTCTACCCATATCTTGTCGGAAGTACAGGCCACCTGTGATAAGATCAAAATGATAGAACACGGTCATATGATTTTTTCGGGTACGATGGAAGAATTTAATAATTATGTAGAACCTTGTTCTTTTTTGGTGACTTTCGGTAATCCGCCGGCTCCGGAAGAATTGAAAAATATCGATGGCATTTCGGAAGTCGAACCGTTGACCCTCAGGGAGTATCGCGTATATTTCACAGCTCCGGCCGGTATTACACAACAGGTCATTGCCCGGAGTGTAGAGAAAGGATGGCAATTGGAAGAAATTTGCCTGGAGCGGGAATCGCTGGATACCATTTTTGCACGTTTATCTAAGAATAGTAAATGATATGAGGCTCAAAGATTTCAATATAGTTTACCAAATCGCCCGGACAGAATTGAGGGTTATTTTTTATTCTCCTGTAGCCTGGTTGATTTTGGTGGTATTTGCCGTACAATGTGGGTTTTCGTTTTGTGACGTGATCTGGCCGGCGATAAAGAGCCAATCTTTAGGATATGAGGTTCAGGCTCTGACGGGTAGTGTGTTTACGAGCGGAAAAGGTATTTTCCCGGTGATGCTGGAACACTTGTATTTTTATATTCCTTTGCTGACCATGGGACTGATGAGCCGGGAATTCAGCAGCGGCTCTATAAAGCTATTGTATTCTTCTCCGGTGACTAGTGCCCAGATTATCCTGGGAAAATACTTGTCGGTTATGATTTATTGTGCCGTTTTGCTGGGGGTGATTTTAGTATATGTCGGTCTGGGGGCTTTGACGATCGGGCATATGGACGGTACGCTGATTTTTTCGAATTTTTTGGGTATGTATCTGCTGATTTGTGCTTATGCTGTCATCGGGCTGTTTATGTCCTGCCTCACTTCCTATCAGGTAGTGGCTGCTATCGGAACTCTGGCTTTTTTATCTTTTTTGAATTTTATCGGCGGAGTGGGACAGGAGATACCTTTGGTCCGGGATATTACTTATTGGCTGGCTTTGAACGGTAGGGTAGGCCTTTTTGTCGCCGGCATGATCAATACGGAAAACTTAATTTACTTTTTGGTGGTGATCGCTGCTTTTCTCTTACTTTCGGTCTGGCGTTTACAGGCGGTAAGAGAAAAACAGCCGGGGAGGAAAAAAATACTGAAATTAACGGGATTGGCAGTAGGAGTCGTTGTGCTCAGTTATGTTTCGTCACGTCCTTTTCTTACCTGGTATTGGGATACGACCGCTACGCAGAGTAATACTATTTCTGTTCTTTCACAGGATTTACTCCGGCAATTGAAAGGAGAACTGAAGATCACTACATATGTGAATTTATTGGATGCCAATTATGAGAGTGGGCTGCCAGCGGCACATAAAAAGGATTTCGAACGTTTCCGCCCTTATGCCCGCTTTAAGCGGAATTTGAAACTGGATTATGTGTATTATTATGATTATGCCGGATATAAATATCTGGACGAATTGTATCCCGGGTTGTCGGACCGGGAAAGGGCTGAAAAAATCTGCCAGGCTAAGGGCTTGGATTTCGGTATGTTTCTGACGCCGGAAGAGATTCGCCGGAAGATCGATCTGAGCGGAGAATCGAATCATTTTGTCCGCCAGGTGGAATGGAACGGTGAACGGAAGACCTGGTTACGGGTGTATAAAGATATGTATGTATTCCCCAGTGAGCAGGAGATGACTGCTGCTCTGAAAAGGTTGTTGGTAAAACCGCCCAAATTGTGTTTTCTGACCGGATACGGCGAACGGAATAGTACGAATAAGAGAGAAATGGATTATAGTTTTTTTTCCTCTGAGCTGTCTTTGCGGAGTGCTTTGATCAATCAAGGGTTCGATGTGGAAGATTTCTCTCTTTCCGGAAAGGAGAGAATTCCGGATGAAGTGGATATTTTAGTAATAGCCGATGTAAGAAGTAAGATCCCGGAGGGAGATTTCCGGATGATCTGCGAATATATTGAACGCGGGGGAAATTTGTTTTTGCTGGGTGAACCGGGTACGCAGGAATTTATAAATCCGTTGGCAGAATTGATTGGGGTGAGATTCCGGGATGGGATGCTGTTACAGGCCAGGGAAGGATATTTACCTTCTTTGACAATTGCCGGAATGGATCCGGAGGGGGATGAAAAGTTCCCGGTTTTCCAGAAAATGCGGCAATATGGTTTTTGTTTTGCTTTACCTGGTTGTACAGGTCTGGAAATACAGAAAAAGGGCTTCGGGATAACACCTGTTGCCTGTGTGGGGGATTCCATCAGTTGGCAAGTGAACCGGTTGTATGCAGAAGATGCTTTGAAGGGTCTGAATCATCCGGGCCCGGCCGAAGGGAAAGTACTGCCTGTCATTGTCGCCCTGGACCGTAAGGTCGGGGATAAAGAACAGCGGATTTTAGTTGCCGGGGATGCCGATTGTATCAGTAATGCAGAGCTGACCCGGGCCCGGCAGGGAGTTAAGACTGCTAATTTCACTCTGGCTACCGAATCTTTCCGCTGGTTGGCCCGGGATGAATTTCCGGTATTGCTCCCCAGTATACCTCCCCGTGACAACGAATTGTATTTGGGACGGAAGGATATGCCCTGGCTGAAATTCGGAACCATGGGATTGCTGCCCGGTCTTTTGGCCCTGGCTTATGGAGTGGTTCACTACAGAAGAAAAAGAAATTAAGATTAAAAGAAAGTTCAAATGAAAACGATTTTTAGAATAGCACAGACAGAACTTCGTTTGTTTTTCTATTCACCGATAGCCTGGCTGATCCTGATCATTTTTGCTTTTCAGGCCGGAATGGCATTTTGTGATACTTTTAGCTATCAATTGCAGAATAAAGCTTTGGGACGGGGGCAGATTCCTTTCCAGACAGTGATTTTATTGTTGGGGGATAGCGGTTCGTTCTTCAAGGTGCTGAATAATCTGTATCTGTATATTCCTTTACTGACAATGGCATTGATGAGCCGGGAATATAGTTCCGGTTCTATCAAGTTATTATATTCTTCGCCGGTAACTAATTTTCAGATTATCGGGGGGAAATTTCTTGCTATGATGTTGTACGGCGGATTGATGCTGGTAATTTTGCTCCTGCAGGTGGTGTTTGCTTTTATTTTTGTGAAAAACCTCGATATTCCGCTGATATTGTCCGGGTTACTCGGTATTTATCTGGTTTTGTGTGCTTATTCGGCTATCGGTCTCTTTATGTCTACCCTGACTTCTTACCAGATCGTGGCAGCGGTCGGTACACTGGTGATACTTACCTGCTTGAATTTTGTAGGCGGACTTTGGCAGGATATTCCGGTCGTACAGGAGATTACCTGGTGGCTGTCTTTGTCGGGACGGGCCAAAACGTTTACGGCAGGACTGATATGCAGTGAAGATGTCGTGTACTTTGGGGTGGTGATCGGATTATTTTTGACCTTGTCTGTTTTGAAATTGCAATCGACCAAGCAGCATTATTCCTGGTGGTGGCGGTGGGCACGTTACGGGGGAGTGGTTTGTATCGCTCTGGGAATCGGATACCTGACTTCGAAACCGATGTTCATGTGTTATTATGATACGACGGAAACCGAACACAATACCATCACCCGCGAAGGCCAACGGGTCATGAATCTGATCGACGATCAGCTGACTATTACCATGTATGTCAATTTATTGGATAAAAGTGCTCCGGCAGGGATGCCGGAGAATCAAATGTCGAACCTCCGGGAATTGAAACCTTTTCTACGTTTTAAACCCGATACCCGCTTGAAATATGTCTATTTTTATGATAGCACCGATCATAGCCGTTTCCGTGGGGCTACGGCTTCTTTACCTTTGAGGGAACAAATGCTGAAAATATGTGATGACGAGGACCTGGATCCGGAATTTTTTCTGTCTCCGGAAGAAATTCACCGGCAGATCGATCTGACCTCCGAAGGAAACCGGATGATTTATCTACTGGAACGGGCGAACGGCCGGAAATCTTTTCTGCGTTTTTACGACGGCATGGATATCCGCCCCAGGGAAACAGAGATTACGGTGGCCTTGAAACGGTTGGTGACCGATGCTTCCAGAATAGTTTTTCTGACCGGACACGGGGAGCGGAGCTTGTATTGGAATGATAAAGGTGGATTATATTCACTGATTCAAAGAAACGGCCGGAATGCTTTAGTGAATCAGGGGTTTGATGTAGATACCCTGAATTTGACCGGCCGGACGGTTATTCCCGAAGATATCGATATTCTGGTGATTGCGGCTCCTGAAAAAAGATTGTCCCCTCAGGAACAGGGATTACTGGATTCATATATAGCTAAAGGAGGTAATCTGATCATTACCGGTGAACCGGGTAAACAAGAATTGATGAACGGGTTGGTGAAAAATCTGGGAATCGGCTTTAAGGAAGGAATAATCCTGCAACATGAGGAGGCCGACTGGGAGGAAGATTTTATTGTCGGTGATATCGCTGAATCCGGAGCACAACAAACCGGAGTCGGTGCAGGGCTTTTAGCCCGGCAATACCAAGTCGCTTTTCCGGGTACTACGGCTTTGTCGTTCAATGCAGGCTACGGATTTCAGGGGGTACCTATCGTGGAATATGCCGGGGATACGCTTATGCTGGCTTTGAAACGGCAGCTGGGAGGAGAAGAACAACGTATTATCGTTTCCGGGGATGCCGATTGGTTCAGTACCGAAGGACTGGCTTTACGGAAAGACGATGTCCGACTGAATAATTTCGGGTTATTCATGGAGATGTTGCATTATATGACTTATCAGCAATTCCCGGTGGATAATAGCCGTCCATCTCCTACGGACGATACCCATTATCTCGATATTGCCGATATCGGATGGATAAAAGGTCTTTTTATCGGCCTGATTCCTTTACTCGTCTTGGGAGGGGCGATAGGATTCCGGCTGAAACGGAAAAGGCAATAATGTGAAAATTATCTTAAAAAAGTATCTTTTTTATTCATCCCTTTCTTGGATTGATGTGTTCTATATATCGAAAAGAGGGTGTCCAAAAAGGCAAAATACCCCCTTGTAGAATCGGATATTTGATTTCAGTCTCCAATAGGGATACGAATAAATCGAGGGTGCCAAATACTTTTTGGACACCCTCAAGAACTCAGCAATTAACGGGGTGTCGTTACTATCATTAACTACTAAGCATGTAAAATTATGAAAAAAAAGCGAAATTTTTTACTGAAAAGTATTTTGCTGCAGTTAAATTTCTCTCTGGAAAAGGCGGGGATTTTACTGGTACTGGTGTTGGTGTTTTCCATCCAGGCAAAAGCTTATTCTCAGACGCGTATTACTGCAAAAAGGCAGGGGGTTACAATTGACGAGGTTTTAAAAGAGGTCCGGGAAAAGTCCGGTTACCGTTTTTTATACCGGGTAGAGGAAGTAAACAGATATGGCAAAAGAGATATAGATGTGAAAGATGCGGAAGTCGAAGATTTTCTGGGACAATTACTGCAAAATACGGATCTCACCTATGAAGTGGAGAATGAGGTCATTATTATCCGGCCGGAAAAACAACGGCAGGACTCCCGGGTGAATGTACAGGTGGTCAGAGGAAAGGTGACCGATGAAAATAACCTGGCTTTACCGGGAGCTACGGTTTTATTGAAGGGGACATCCTACGGAGTAGTCACTGATTCACACGGGAAATTTACGATGGAAGTCCTGGAAAGGGATACGGTTACTTTACTGGTATCGTTTGTAGGGATGGAAACGAGGCTTGTAAACCTGAAAAAAGGGCAAACGGAAATATTGGTTTCGCTTGAACCGGATATCAAAGAGATGAAAGAAGTCGTGGTGACCGGGTACGGGAATGTCCGTAAAACAAGTTTTACCGGAAATTCGGTTACAGTGACCAAAGATGAATTGATGTCCGTTTCGAAATCGAATGTCATCAAGGCATTACAGACTTTCGATCCTTCATTCCGTATTCAAACCAATAACGATTGGGGGTCCGATCCGAATGCGCTGCCCGAAATGTATGTGCGGGGAAGGTCGGGTATCAGCGGTGTAAAGGAATTGGACCGTGATCCTTTGACGAAATCGGCTCTGAAGGATAATCCCAACTTACCGACCTTCATCATGGATGGTTTTCAGATCAGTGTGGAACAGTTATACGATATGGATCCTAACCGTATTGAAAGTATTACCATATTGAAAGATGCTGCGGCTACGGCTCTGTATGGTTCCAGGGCTGCCAACGGTGTGGTGGTGATTACGACGGTGGCTCCTCAGATGGGTAAGTTGAATGTGTCCTATAATTTTACAGGGGATGTCACGGTACCCGATCTGTCGGATTATAACCTGATGAATGCACGCGAGAAACTCGAAACGGAAGTGGCGGCCGGAGTATTCGAAGATCTGGCTAAAGATAATCCTTTGGGAGCCGAACAACAATATTATGCTAAACTGGCTTCCATTACCCGAGGGGTGGATACTTACTGGTTATCGAAACCGTTACAGACCTCTTTCAATCACAAACACAGCCTGAGCGTCGACGGCGGATCGGATAATTTCCGTTTCGGCATACAATTGAGCTACAATAATGAAGACGGGGTGATGAAAGAGTCTTTCCGGAACCGGGTGGGAGCCGGCGTATATCTGGATTACCGGATCGGTTCATTCCAGCTCAAAAATATGGTCACTTATACCAATACCCGTTCGCAGGAGTCTCCTTACGGGGCTTTTTCCGACTATACCGGTTGTCAGCCTTACGATCCTTATAAGGACGACGAGGGGAACTATCTGGAAAATCTGCCCAATTGGGACGGAAAGAATGAAAAACGCCCTAATCCTCTTTATGAGGCGACTTTATCCAATTTCGATAAATCCAAATATGAAGAAATTGTCAATAATCTGGGAATCAACTGGAATATAACTACCGGTTTGTTATGGAAAACTCAATTCAGCCTGACGCGTAAGATTACCGATACGAAACGTTTTCTGGATCCGTTGTCTTCGAAAAATACAACTCCCCAGACTGCAGAAAATCCTTCTTCCGGCGAATTGAATACCAGTAGGGGAAATGAGTTCTACTGGGATCTGAGTTCAACCCTGTCTTATAACCGTTCTGTCGAAAAACACCATATCAATTTGTTGTTGGGGGTGAATGCCCGCTCTGCCAAAACCGATAATATTTCGGCTTCTTACCGGGGATTCCCTTCCGGGGCTTTGAGTTCTCCGAATTATGCCGAAGAAATTGTTTCCAAACCGGTAAGTTCCGATAATTCCACCCGGCTGATCGGTTTTCTGGGGACCCTGAATTACAGTTATAACGATGTGTATTTGCTGGATGCTTCGGTACGTATGGACGGTTCTTCGGAATTCGGGGCGGATAAACGGTTTGCTCCCTTCTGGTCTGCGGGGACCGGTGTCAATATTCATAACTACGGTTTTATGAAAGGACAAACGGTTATTGACCAGTTGAAAATACGGGTTTCATACGGACAAACCGGGAAAGTGAATTTTCCGCCTTATGTAGCCCGAACGACTTATAAAATGTTTACGGACGGTTGGTATAAAACCGGTTTCGGTGGTACCCTCTATGCTTTGGGGAATACAAACCTAACCTGGGAAACGACGAATACCTGGGATGCCGGTGTTGAACTGAGTTTATGGAAACGCCTGCTTTATATCAAAGCTTCTTATTATCAGAAAAAAACGGTGGATCTCGTCAATTCGGTGACGATTCCGAGTTCGACAGGTTTTACCACTTATATGGATAATATCGGAGAGGTGGAAAATAAAGGATATGAACTGGAATTCCGGAGCGAAGTAGTCCGTCGAAAAGATCTGTTTGTAGCTGTTTTCGCTAACCTGGCCCACAATGAAAATAGAATCCTGAAAATATCGGAGAGTCTGAAGGCTTACAATGACCGGGTAAAAGACCATTTTGCCAACAGTAACCGGTTCGACGGTTCGAATACCCAGCCGTTTACTCAATATGTCGAAGGAGAATCCCAGACGTCGATTTGGGGAGTTCCCTCACTTGGAATCGATCCTGCTACCGGAGAGGAGATTTTTATCCGCCCGGACGGAAGCATTACCAATACCTGGAATACGAACGATCAGGTGGTCTTGGGGGATACGGAACCCAAAATACAAGGTACTTTCGGGTTGAATGCCACTTATAAAAATCTGAGTTTGTATATGACTTTTATGTATGAAGCCGGCGGCCAGATATACAACAGCACTTTACGTGACAAAGTAGAAGATGTGAATGTATACACCTCTAATGTCGATAAACGGGTGTTCTCCGAACGTTGGCAAGAACCGGGGGATAAGGCTCGTTACCGTAAGCTGACCAGCGGAGTGGGCGGCAGTATTATGCGTACCCGTCCGACTTCCCGTTTTGTCGAGGATAACAATGTATTGACCCTGAACTCTATTTCTCTGGGATATGATTTCGACGCCGGGCAGAAGTGGATGAAGACGATCGGCTTGAGTATGCTGCGTTTTGAGATCGGTGCGAACGATGTTTGCCGTTGGTCGTCGGTGAAGGTGGAAAGAGGATTGAATTATCCTTATGCCCGGAGTTTTAATTTTTCGCTGAAAGCTGCTTTCTAATTTTTAAATTTTGAATTATGAAAATATATCATTGGATAATAGCCTGTTGTTTACTGTTGCCATTGGGAGGTTGCAGTAATTGGCTGGATGTGATTCCGGAGGATTCTGTGGATGAAAAAGATTTGTTTTCCACCGGAGAGGGATACCGGAATGCGTTGAACGGCGTATACCGCCAGATGTCTCAGACTTCGATGTACGGGCAGCAGATGAGCTGGGGATTTATTGATGTTTTGGGACAGTTGTACAATACTCAAAAATTGTCGAATTATTCGGCATATGGAATCGCGGGAAAGAATTATGCTTACCGTGATGAAACAGTGAAGTCGGTGATTCAGGTTATCTGGTCGAATACCTATAATTCGATTGCAAACTGTAACAATATTGTCGGGCGGATTACCGGGGAGGATCCCTCTAAATTCAGAGGAGGTGAGGCAGAACAGCATATGATCCAGGGGGAGGCGCTGGCTTTACGGGCTTTCCTGCATTTTGATTTACTGCGGCTTTGGGCTCCGGCACCGGTGACCAATCCTTCGGGAAATTACATGCCTTATTTCGAGAATTATCCTTCTACCTACGAACCGGATAAAAGTGTACAGGAGATTTTGTCGCTGGTCGAACGGGATTTGCTCCAGGCCAAAAACTTAGTAGCTCCGTTCGATACACTACCCGACAAATCGATGTTGGTGGCTGAAAAACGGATTAAGAATAACTGGGTGAGCAGTTCGGTAACCGATTTGTTTTTCCTTTACCGGGGATTCCGTATGAATTATTACGCTGTTATAGCCCAGCTGGCCAGGGTTTATAATTATATGGGCGAATATGAAAAAGCCGCTCATTGTGCACAAGAAGTACTGGATGCCTATGCAGAAGAATATGCTGCAGTTTGTTTCCAGTTGTCAAAGAAGGAGGAGGTACAGAACAATGATCGGAAACGGTATAAAGAAGTGATTTTTGCCCTGTCGAACGAATTGAACCTGGATAATTATGAGCCTTATTATACGACGAGTTCCGACCGACTTGTACTGGCCGGATATCCCGGTATTTTCGACGATGAGGCAGATGTGAGGAAAGAGTATTTGACAGAGACTTCGGGAGCCGACCGGATCTGTAATAAATATATTTTACCGACCAATAATACCTTGGAATATACGCAAACCGAGGATTTGATTCCGCTGATCCGGGTGAGCGAGATGTATTTTATTCAAGCCGAATATCTTTACCGGAAAGGAGAGACTCAGGCCGCTATCGAACAACTGGATCAGGTACGTGTTGCCCGGGATTGTACTAAAGGACGGCTGACGGTTTCCAGCCTCGACGATTTTAAAAAGATACTGATCGATGAGGCCCGGCGTGAATTTATGCAGGAAGGGCAGTTGTATTATTATTTTAAACGTTTGAACATAAAACCCCTGGAATCTATGCCTGACGATGGTTTTGTATTTCCTCTGCCGGATAATGAAGTGATCAATTAATGTTAATCGTGAAAATTATGAACAGATACATATTTATCGGTTTGCTGTGCTTCGTGATCGGAGCCTGTACCCATCATACAACCGGATTTTACGAAGGGCCGCGGTATTTGTCTTTCGTCAATGAAAAAGGAGCCGATACTGCATTTATTTCTTTTGCCAATTATCCCGGAGCATCGACTCATGAAGTTGCTTTTGTTTTGAAGCTGACCGGAAATATACCGGAAGAGGATTTGACTTACCGCCTGGAAGTAGTGGATAGTCTGACGACTGCAGGAACGACTGACTACCAACTTCCCGAACACCTGGTTTTCCGGAAAGACCGGGTGACGGATACGCTGGTAGTGACTGTAATGAATTCGAATCCCTTGTTGACAGAACAGACTTTATCAGTTGGTTTGCGGATCGTTGCAAACGAGCATTTCCGGCCCGGTCTGGATGGGCAACAAAGAGCCAAACTGACCTTTACCGCTGTGAAGAGCAAGCCGGAATGGTGGAAGGGAGAATTGGAGTCCTTGATATTGGGAGAGTATTCATCCAAAAAAATGGAGGAGTTTATCTTGTGCACAGGGGTGAATACCCTGGAAGGGGTCGAACTTTCTGTTGCCAGAGCGTATACCTTACAATTTAAACGGTATTGCATAGAACATAATATTATGTCTGTCTCTTATACACATCTCCGAGCCCAC
>ENA-OXEG01000959-OXEG01000959.1-human-gut-metagenome-genome-assembly--contig:-NODE-959-length-15592-cov-7.121259_pt1 | contig 15592 bp, 10 predicted proteins | sample MGYA00249355_ERZ652243 | MGnify/ENA primary metagenome ERZ652243 (study PRJEB26925, sample SAMN05826944) | human gut metagenome | biome: ENVO:2100002; feature: ENVO:00000062; material: ENVO:00002003... | reverse complement strand
CGAGATCTCCACCTATTAAGTCGTCGGCAGCGTCAGATGTGTATAAGAGACAGCTATAAGCTTGCATCCGGTGAGTTTATCGGGCTGTTTGACCACGACGATATTCTGCATCCCTGCGCACTTTACGAGTATGTAAAGGCGATCAACGAAAAGGATGCGGACTTTATTTACTGCGATGAGGCGACGTTTAAGAGCCCGGACATCAACAAGATGATCACGATGCACTTCAAGCCGGATTATGCGATCGACAACCTGCGCGCGAACAACTATATTTGTCATTTCAGCGTATTTTCCAGAGAGCTGTTGGATGGCACGGAGCTGTTTCGGACAAAATTTGACGGCAGCCAGGATCATGACATGATTCTGCGCCTGACGGACAATGCGAAGCATATCGTCCATGTGCCGAAGCTTCTGTATTATTGGCGCTCCCATGCAGGCAGTGTTGCGGGCAATATCGAGGCAAAGCCTTACGTGGTCGAAGCAGCGAGAGGCGCGGTTGCGGATCATTTGCGCAGACACGGCTTCAAAAACTTTACAATTACGAGCACTCGCGCGTTTGAGACGATTTTTAAAATCAGTTATGAAATTATCGGGGAACCGAAGATTTCTATCATTATTCCAAACAAGGATCATGTGGAAGACCTGCGCCGCTGTATCAGCTCCATTGTGGAAAAATCGACCTGGGAAAATTACGAGATCATTGTCGTGGAGAACAACAGCGAGACGAAGGAGATTTTTTCCTACTATGACGAGCTGCAGAATAATCCGCAGATCCGCGTGGTGACCTTCGAGGGTAAATTTAATTATTCGAAAATCAACAATTTCGGCGTCTCTCTTGCGACCGGAGACTATGTGCTGTTGTTAAACAACGATACGCAGGTAATTACGATCAACTGGATGGAAGAGCTTCTGATGTATGCGCAGCGCCCGGACGTCGGCGCAGTCGGCGGAAAGCTTTACTATGGGGATAAAACGATCCAGCATGCGGGCGTCGTGATCGGGCTTGGCGCGCATCGGACGGCAGGACATGTGCATTACCGCCAGAAGCGGGAAAATTTAGGATACATGGGACGTCTGTGCTATGCGCAGGACATGACGGCAGTAACCGGAGCATGTCTTTTGGTGAAAAAATCGCTCTATGAGCAGGTCGGCGGTCTGGACGAGAGCTTTGAAATTTCATTAAACGATGTGGACTTATGTTTGAAGCTGCGCAAGGCTGGTTATCTGAACGTCTTTACGCCCTTTGCCGAGCTGTATCATTTCGAATCGATTTCGAGAGGATTAGACGATCAGGGAGAAAAAGCAAAACGGTATAACGAAGAGTCCGAACGCTTCCGCAACAAATGGAAAGCTGAGCTGGAAGCCGGAGATCCTTATTTCAACCCGAATTTTTCGTTAGATAAATCTGACTTTTCTTTACGGGTCTGAAAAAATAGTGTATACTGACTTAAAGAAGATGCACTGCAGCCAAGGAATGACTGACAGGCAGGGACGTAAGAGACGGCAGGCATCAGAAAAGATGGAGGTAGCAAAAGCGATGAATTACATGGATCAGTACAAATTCTGGCTGGAGGATTCCTACTTTGATGAAGGAACCAAGGAAGAGCTCCGCAAAATTGCAGATAATCAGGCGGAGATTGAAGATCGTTTTTACAAGGATCTGGCGTTTGGTACCGGCGGTCTGCGCGGTGTGATCGGAGCCGGAACCAACCGGATGAATATTTATACTGTCAGAAAAGCAACACAGGGTCTGGCAAACTACATTTTAAAGCAGGGCGGCGCTGAAAAGGGCGTTGCAATTGCATACGACAGCCGTTATTATTCTCCTGAATTTGCAGATGAGGCTGCACTGTGCATGGCTGCAAACGGCATTAAGGCGTATGTATTCGATGAACTCCGTCCGACACCTGAGCTGTCCTTTGCACTGCGTACCTTAGGCTGTATTTCCGGTATCGTTGTAACGGCGAGCCACAATCCTCCGGAATACAACGGCTACAAGGTTTACTGGGAGGACGGTGCACAGGTAACTGCCCCCAAGGATCATGAGATCATCGACGAGGTAGAGCATGTAACCGATTTCCATACGGTAAAAACCATGTCCAAGGACGATGCCATCGAAGCCGGTCTGTATCAGTACATCGGCGAAGAAATCGACGTTGCCTACATGGAAGAGTTAAAGAAACAGATCATTCATCCCGAAATCATCAAAGAAGTAGCGGATGAACTGAAAATCGTGTACACACCGTTCCATGGTACCGGCAACAAGCCCGTCAGAAGAATTCTGGCTGAGCTGGGCTTCAAGCACGTTTATGTTGTTCCCGAACAGGAACGTCCCGATCCTGCATTTACGACGCTGGATTACCCGAACCCTGAAGATCCAAAGGCATTTACCCTGGCATTAAAGCTTGCAAAGAAGGTGGACGCAGACATCGTTCTGGCTACTGACCCGGATGCAGACCGTCTCGGCATTTATGCAAAGGATTCCAAGACCGGCGAGTACATGCCCTTCACCGGCAACATGTCCGGCATGCTGATTGCAGAGTACATCCTGCGCGAGCGTACCGCTACCAACCGGATGCCGGTTGATCCTGTTATGGTATCCACCATCGTTACGACCAACATGGCAGCAGCGATTGCAGCAGATTATAACGTAGAATTAAGAGAAGTTCTGACCGGCTTTAAGTATATCGGCGAGCAGATCAAATGGATGGAACAGGCTGGGAAAGGCCACTATGTATTCGGTCTGGAAGAGTCCTACGGCTGTCTGGCAGGCACCCATGCAAGAGATAAGGACGCGATCGTTGCAGTAATGTGTCTGTGCGAGACCGCTGCATGGTGCAAGAAGCACGGCATGACCTGCTGGGATCAGATGCTTGCGCTGTATGAGAAATATGGCTACTACAAAGAAACCCAGTATGCCATCACCCTGAAGGGAATCGACGGCGCAGCCCAGATCTCCGCAATGATGGATAAGCTTCGCAGCAACCCGCCGAAGAATTTCGGCGACCTGCAGGTTGTAGAGATGCGCGACTACGATAAGGATCAGGTTAAAGATATGGCAACCGGCGAGGTTCGTCCGACCGGACTTCCCAAGTCCAACGTTCTGTACTTTGAACTGACCAACAATTCCTGGTGCTGTGCACGTCCTTCCGGAACTGAGCCTAAGATTAAATTCTATATGGGCGTAAAGGGAACCAGCCTGGAAGATGCACAGGCAAAGGTTGACAAGCTGACCGCTGACCTGAAGGCAATTCTGTAAAAGAAAAAGCCGCAGCACCAGCGGCGTATTTTGCAGCAAAAATGCAGCATGCGCTCTGGCGCAGGGGTTATATCACGAATCAAAAGGACACGGCGCGTGCCCGGTGTCGGAGTTTTCCGGCACTTGGGCACGCGCAGGCGTCTGTAGCAGGAAAAGGAGTTCGACGGATGTCTGTTTTTTCCCTATCCAATCTGAAAAAAACCTGGTATTATCTACAGAAAAACGGAATCAGAAATGCCGTGTGGGCGGTGTTGGAGCGGATTGGGCAGGAACAGGAGGTCTATACCTGGCAGGAGCCGGACGAAAAGACACTTTCGTTCCAACGGGAGCATTCTGCTTCCTTACGCATCAGTATCGTCGTTCCGGCATACCGGACGAAAAAAGAGCATCTTGAAGCGATGCTTAACAGCGTGTCGAGGCAGTCGTATCCGCATTGGGAGCTGATTGTAGCAGATGCGGGAGGCACGGCAGAGTCTGTACAGGCCTGGGCAAAAAAGAACGGAATCTGTCTGCGGGAAGCGGCAGATGCATCAAATCTTGCAGAATGGAAGGATCAGAGCATCGTGCTCTGCACCCTTTCCGAAAACAAAGGAATTTCCGCCAATACGAACGCAGGAATTGAGCTTGCGGCGGGAGACGCGGTCGGTCTGCTGGATCACGACGATCTGCTGACTGCGAATGCGCTCTGGGAGATGGCGGATTGTCTGGAAAAAGAAAAAAAGCGCGGAAAACAAAAGCTTGTGCTGTTTTCCGATGAAGATAAATGCGACGGAGCGGCGAGCCGCTTCTATGAGCCGAATTTCAAGCCGGATTTTGACGGGGAATTGCTTTTGACCAACAATTATATCTGTCATTTTACGGTGATCGAAACGGCATTTTTGAAAGAATTAAAGCTGCGCAGCGGATTTGACGGGGCGCAGGATTACGATCTGATGCTGCGGGCGTATGCGGCAGGCGGACAGTTTGTGCATGTGCCGAAGGTGCTGTACCACTGGCGTTGCCATGAAGCGTCTACGGCGTCGAACCCGCAGAGCAAGCGCTATGCTTACGAGGCGGGGCAGCGTGCGCTGGAAGATTATTGTCTTCGAAAAGGCTGGAAGGCGACAGTGAGCGGGCTGAAACATCTTGGCTTTTATCGGGAAGACTATGAAGACAGTGTATTTTGCCAGCGCCCGGAAATCGGGATTTGGGCAAAGCCTCTGCCGGGCGGCAGGGATGTTTTTGGCATCCGGCATCCGAAAGGCTTCCTGGTGAGCGGACTGTATGAAAACGACGGTTCGATGCGGTATGCAGGGCTTCGGAAAGGATATTCCGGACCGATGCACCGTGCAGCGCTGCAGCAGAGCGCACCGGCAGCAGACCTGCGCAGCATGGAGGTTTGCAGCGCATTAAAGGAGCGTTACGCGCAGATGATAGCGGAATTAAAAGAAGCCTGCCAGGGGCTTCCGACGGCAGCGCAGGAAACAAAGATCCTTCAAAAGAGTATGGAATTTTGTAAAGAAGCGACAGCGGCAGGGTATGGGATTTTATGGGATCCGCAGGCGTAAGCCGCAGATAGAGCGCACCGCGGCAGGCGGCTTTATTGCTGCGTAGGCAGGCGATCCGCGCTCTGAGGCTCTCCCTCGCGCGGACGGCAAACACAGGAAACATGAGGAGCAAAATCGGTGGATGAAGACGACCGTGGTAATACCGAACTATAACGGAAAACATTTTCTGCAGGACTGTCTGGACAGCCTGCTTCAGAGCACAGTGGAAATCGCCGTGATCGTTGTGGATAACGGGTCGACGGACGGAAGTGTTTCGTGGATACAGGAGCATTTTCCACAGGTGAAGCTGATCTGTTTTTCGGAAAATAAGGGTTTTTGTACGGCAGTCAATACCGGAATTGAAGCTGCTGCTACACCGTATGTTTTTCTTTTAAACAACGATACAAAAACCGACCGCTTCTGTCTGGAACGTCTGGAAAGGGCAATGGAAGCGGATGAGAAGATTTTTTCAGTCGGGGCGAAGATGCTTTCGATGAAGGAACCGGAGCTTGTCGATACGGCGGGGGATCTGTACTCGGCATTTGGCTGGGCGTATGCGATTGGCAAAGGAAGGCCTTCTTCCAATTACACAGCGCCAAAGCGCGTTTTTTCCAATTGTGCAGGGGCGGCGCTCTACCGCAAGGCACACCTGGAGCAGATCGGAGGGTTTGACGAGCTTCATTTTGCATACCTGGAAGATGTGGATATCGGATACCGGGCGCAGATTTTCGGGCTGAAAAATGTCACAGAGCCGGCTGCAGTCGTCTATCACGCGGGGAGCGGTTCTACCGGTTCGCGGTACAATGCGTTTAAAGTGACGCATTCTTCGAGAAACAATATTTATCTGATCTATAAAAATATGCCGTTGCTGCAGCTGATCCTGAATCTGCCTTTTTTGCTGGCGGGATTTTTGATGAAACAGCTGTTTTTTATGAAAAAAGGATTTGGGGCGACTTACGCAAAAGGAATCCGGGCGGGAATCTGTCTGTCTGCTTCGAAAGAGGGACGCGCGCATAAGGTCCCCTTTGCAGGACGAAATTTTCTGCATTATTGCAGTTTGCAGTTACAGCTGTGGGTCAACCTGTTTCGGCGTGTGTAAGCGGTGACTGTGGGCGTACACAAGTGTTACGGTTTGCCTGCGCGATTCGTAAAAATCCTTGTGCTTTGCTGGAAGGTATTGTATACTACATTTTGAATATGGGGACGAGCCGTAATGATAAAGGATAATCAACGTTATTTGAACCGGCTTCATGTTGTTGTAGATGCCGTGGTTACAGCAGCTTCCTATCTGTTGGCCTGGTGGCTGATGTTCGGGAGCCGCTTTGCAGATAAAGAAATAGGTGTACTGGACATGGGCATATATTTTTCCGCCCTTTATTTTGTTGTACCCGGTTATCTGATCCTTTATTACTGGAACAAATTGTATACGCCGAAGCGTGTACAACGCCCGGAAAATGAAATACTGAATATTATCAGGGCGAATCTGATCGGAATTATCCTGTTTCTTGCAGGGTTATACCTTGCCAACTCCATCGACCGCGAGCTGCAGCATTTTTCCCGCGGCATGCTGGCATTATTTGCTATCATCAATACGATTTCGGGAATTCTGGTGCGTGCGCTGATCCGTAGAATCCTGCATCTTATGCGCAAACGCGGTTATAATTTGAAGCACATTTTGCTGGTGGGGTATTCTCGTGCGGCGGAAGCCTATATCGACCGGATTATCGCCAATCCCCAGTGGGGCTATATGGTGCGGGGCATTCTGGACGATAATGTGCCGAGAGGCGCGGTTTACAAGGGAGTCAAGGTGCTTGGTTCCATCGATAACCTGCCCTTTATCCTGCCGGAAAACAAACTGGATGAGATCGCTGTGACCCTTGCGCTGCAGGACTACGACCGTCTGGAAGAGATTGTCAATCTCTGTGAAAAATCCGGCGTGCATACGAAGTTTATTCCGGACTATAACAGCCTGATTCCGGGCAAGCCTTATACGGAGGATCTTGGCGGACTGCCGGTTATCAACATCCGTTATGTCCCGCTGAGCAACACATTAAATGCGGTTGCAAAGCGCGCTGTGGATATTGTCGGTTCGCTTTGCGGATTGATAGTGACGTCGCCGCTTCTTTTGATCGTAGCAATTTTGATCCGTGCGACGAGTAAGGGACCGATTATTTTCAGTCAGGAAAGAATCGGACAGCACAATCATGCGTTTAAAATGTACAAATTCCGTACAATGTATGTTCAGGACACTAAGGAAGAAAAGAAGGGCTGGACGACGAAAAACGATCCCCGCGTCACAAAGGTGGGGCGGATTCTGCGCAAGACCAGCATTGATGAGCTGCCGCAGCTGTTTAATATCCTGATCGGGGATATGAGTCTGGTAGGTCCCAGACCGGAGCGCCCGCAGTATGTTGAGAAGTTTAAGGAAGAGATTCCGCGTTATATGATCAAGCACCAGGTTCGTCCGGGGCTGACCGGCTGGGCGCAGATCAACGGCTACCGGGGAGATACGTCGATTCGCAAACGAATTGAGTATGACATTTATTATATTGAAAACTGGAGCATGAGCTTTGATTTCAAAATCATGTTTTTGACTATTTTTAGAGGATTTATCAACGAAAACGCGTATTGATTTAGATGCGTGAAAAAAACACAAGGAGAGGAAAACATGTCAACAGGTACAAATAGCTCTAAGAGAGCACCGCAGAGAAGTGGCAGTTCCAGCAGCAGAAAAAAGATGTCTGCGAAGAGGCGTAAGGCAAAACAGAGAAGAAGAATCATCTTCTTTGCAGTGGAAATCGTAGCGTTGATCGTTTTACTGATTGCGATTGTCGGCGTCAATATGGTAACGAAGATTGACAAGATCAAGATCAATGAAGAAGATATTGTGGTAAACCCGCAGGTAGAAAATAATAAGGAAATGAAAGGCTACCGTAATATCGCACTGTTTGGTGTGGATTCCAGAAAGGGCAAGCTCGGCAAGGGCTCCCGTTCCGACACAGTCATGATCGCATCTATCAATCAGGACACCGGAGACGTCAAGCTGGTTTCCGTTTACCGCGATACCTACTTAAATCTCGGAACGGACAGCTACAATAAAGCGAATGCGGCATATGCGCAGGGCGGCCCGGAGCAGGCGATCAACATGCTGAATATGAACTTTGACCTGGATATCACAGAATATGTGACAGTGGGCTTTGATGCGCTGATCGAGACCATTGACGAGCTGGGCGGCATAGACATTGACGTGCACGATAACGAAATCGACCATCTGAACAACTATCAGCGAAGCATGTTCGTAGAAAATGAAAATGATGCGCTGAACGAGAACATCGTAAAGGTTACGCATTCCGGTATGCAGACGCTGAGCGGTCTGCAGGCAACCGCATATTGCCGTATCCGCTATGTCGGCGATGACTTCGGCCGTGCAGAGCGTCAGCGGAAAGTGCTGATGGCATGTATGGATAAGGCAAAGACCATGAGCCCGACTACTCTGGTATCGATCCTGAACAAGGTGATGGAAAATGTATACACCAACCTGGATGTGACGGAAATGGCTTCCATCCTGTCCGACGTTGCAAACTATCAGATCGTAGCACAGGGCGGTGTGCCATTTGAAGATAGTCGTGCAACCGGCACAATTGGCAAGAAGGGTTCCTGCGTTATCCCGCTGGATCTGGAAACAAACGTTGTCAAGCTCCATGAGCTGCTGTTCGACGTAACCGAGTACGAACCTTCCGATCAGGTAAAACAGTACAGCCAGAAGGTACAGGCAGACACCAGCCAGTATATGAAAAAGTAAAATATGGATTCTGTAAAAGTAGATGTTATTATTCCGACATTTCACCCGAAGGAACGTTTTCTGGCGCTGATGGAGCAGCTGGAGAAGCAGGTGCTTGCGGTGAACCGGATTGTAATTGTAAATACCGAAAAAAAAGCGTTTGAAGCGCTGATGGATTGCGACACATTTTTAAAAGAGCATCCAAAAGCGATGCTATTCCATATCTCTCAGGATGAGTTCGATCATGGAAAAACACGGAACCTCGCTGTTTCCAATTCGGATGCGGAGGTGTTTGTCTGCATGACGCAGGATGCACTTCCGGCGGATGAGTATCTGACGCAGGAGCTGTGCAAGGCCTTGTTTTCCGATGAAAAAATCGCAGCCGCCTATGCAAGACAACTTCCGGAAGAAAATTGCAGCCGAATGGAACGCTATACGAGGCAGTTCAATTACCCGGAGCAGTCGTCGGTCAAAACAAAGGCGGATCTTTTGAGGCTCGGAATCAAGACGTATTTTTGCTCGAACGTCTGCGCCGCCTATAAGCGCGATATTTTTGAACAGTTCGGCGGATTCGTGAATCATACGATTTTTAACGAGGATATGATTTATGCTGCCGGAGCGATTCAGGCGGGCTATGCGATCGCCTATGCGGCGGATGCGAAGGTGATTCATTCCCACAATTATTCCGGCTGGCAGCAGTTTACAAGAAACTTTGACCTCGGTGTATCCCATGTGCAGTACCCGGCTGTGTTTGACGGTGTGCCGCCGGAGGGCGAGGGCATGAAGCTGGTCAAAAAGACCGCCGTTTATCTTGCAAAAACCGCACCGTGGCTTCTGCCGAAGCTGATCTGGCAGAGCGGCATGAAATGGCTGGGCTACCGTTTCGGTAAAAAATATCAGAAGCTTCCGCCTGGACTGGTTCGCTTCTGCAGTTTGCAGAAAGGCTACTGGAAGCAGGAGAAAGAATAAGACATAAAAAGTCGTTTCCGAAAAACTCCGGAAGCGGCTTTTTTCACAGAATGGACACAACTATTCGGTATACTGTCTGCAGAGCAGGCAGACGCACCGGATACGGAAGCGAATGAGAAAAGAGGTCACAACATGGGTTACGGATACGACCCGGAAGAAACAACCGGACAGGAGCATATGGACGACACATCGCCGGAGAGCGGCGGGCAGGAATACACGGACAGTGCACGGAAAACGGATGCGTCGGATATGTCGGCGTACAGCGGCGCGTCCGATGACACATCGGCATATAGCAGCGGAAGCACGGGTGCGGCGGATAACGCACAGAACGCATCCGACAATACGCAGGACACATTCAACAGCGCATCGGACGCTGAACAGGGCAAGCAGCCCTCGCGCAGCCGCTACGAATATCAAAATTATTATAACGACAGATACCGGGGCGATGACTCGAAACGGAAATATGGCTATCAGCCAGGCGTACAGCAGACGCCTGCTCCCAAAAAAGGAGACTCTGCAGGCAAATGGATTGCTGTTGGCGCGCTTGTTGTGATCTTTGTTTGCGTCTGCATTGGAATCGGCTTGATCGGAGTTTATTCGATCCGATCGGCAAATCAGCTGGATTCCGCGTCGGTCGGCGTTTTGGAGGTGGCTCCGGATGCAGGAGATGATGCAAAAAATCAGGAAGATGACGGAAACCATGCAGCAACAGACAGTCCCGAACGCTCTGAAGCAGGACTGTCCGGAGATTCGTCCCTGACAGAGGATACAACAACGGGAGACGGACAGGTTGCTGCAGCATCGGAAATTGCACAGCAGCAGAGCGCATCTGCAGTTGTAAAGGATGTAACGCAGGTCGTAGAAGCGGTAATGCCGGCGTGCGTTTCGATTACGAATAATTTTACACAGACGGTACAGGATTTCTGGGGACAGACTTATTCCCAGGATGAGACGGCGAGCGGTTCCGGGATTATCATCGGAGAAAACGAGCAGGAGCTTTTGATCGTTACCAACAATCATGTAGTGGACAGCACAGAGCAGCTGTATGTTCAGTTTATCGACGGGGAAACCGTAGAAGCGCAGGTAAAGGGTACCGATGCTTCCGCAGACCTTGCAGTCGTTGCAGTAAAACTGGATACCATTGCGAACAGCACAAAACAGGAAATCTGCATTGCAAGGATGGGAGATTCGGACAGCCTGAAAATCGGTGAACCGGCCATTGCGATCGGTAATGCACTGGGCTATGGACAGTCTGTGACGACAGGCGTTATCAGTGCACTGAACCGTAAGATAGAGAGCAGTAATTCCGAAGAAGGAACTTCCCTGATTCAGACGGATGCAGCGATCAACCCCGGTAACTCCGGCGGCGCACTGCTGAACATGCGGGGCGAGGTGATTGGAATTAACTCCAATAAGATCGGCGGCTCGTCAATCGAGGGAATGGGTTACGCGATTCCGATTTCGACGGCAAGACCGATTATTGAAGATCTGATGGAACGCCAGACGCGGACGAAATATTCCGAGGAAGAGCGCGGATATCTTGGAATTTCCTGCATCAATGTGACGAGCGATTTGTCCGAGAACTTCAGTATGCCGCAGGGAATTTTTGTGGCGCAGGTTTATTCCGGAACCGGTGCGGAAGCTGCTGGATTGGTGCGCGGCAACATTGTGGTGGCGTTTGACGGCGTAACCGTTCAGAATCAGGAAGAGCTGACGAAGCAGATGCAGTATTATAAAGCTGGGGAGAGCGTTGAAATTACGATTATGGTAAATTCAGCAAACGGTTATCAGCAGAAAAACGTGACAGTCACGCTTTCTTCCTATGACCAGATCAATGCGGCGAGCAAGGCTGCACAGGAAAGCAAACAGAGATAAAGAACGGAACCGGGATGGCTGGGCGAGAGCTGCAGTCATCCCGGTTTTGCGAATAGCGCGTGTGAACAGTAGCCATTTCTGTACAGGAGACAGCTGTTTAGAGAAAGTTTACTTGTCTCAGGAACGATCCTGCATTATACTTTTGATAGCAGAAAGCGGAAGATGAGGTAACCGACTATGGATGAAAAAGAATTTGAAGATATTTGTTATATTTGCCGCAGACCGGAAAGCAAGGCGGGAAGAATGTTCCACCTGCCGAATAACATCTGTATCTGCGACGACTGTATGCACAAGACGATGGATGCGGTAAGTCAGTTCGATTATCAGCAGATGATGAATAATCCGATGTTCATGAACATGTTGAATAATCCGTTCAATCCGTATGGAGATCCGACAAAGTCGAATGGAACGTCAGGGCAGAATTCTGCAGGCGGCGGAAACGAAAAAAGCGACGCAGAAACAACTGACGCACAGGATGGAAACAACGCATCCGACAACACTGCCGCTGACATTCTGGAGGCATCCGATGCGGATGACGATTCCAAGAATGACTCCGACGAATCCTCGGGCAACAGAAGAGGCTTTCCGAACATCAGCTTCATCAATCTTGCGGATTTCATGAACGACGGGATGCCGCAGAAACAGAAGATCAAGAAAAAAGGAACCGGCACAAAGCCGTTGATCGATTTAAAGTCCATTCCCGCACCACATAAGATTAAAGAGCAGCTTGATCAGTATGTGATCGGTCAGGAATATGCCAAAAAAGTCATTTCCGTAGCGGTTTACAACCATTATAAGAGGGTTGCCACCGGCACAATGGATGAGATTGAAATCGAAAAGTCCAATATCCTGATGATCGGACCTACCGGCAGTGGTAAGACCTATCTGGTAAAGACGCTGGCGAAGCTTCTGGACGTTCCGCTGGCGATTGCGGATGCAACCTCCCTGACAGAGGCGGGGTATATTGGTGACGACATCGAAAGCGTTGTGAGCAAGCTTCTCGCTGCAGCGGACAACGATGTGGATAAGGCGGAGCAGGGCATCATCTTTATCGATGAGATCGATAAAATCGCACGCAAGCACAACACGACTTCCCGGGATGTCTCCGGGGAATCGGTGCAGCAGGGCATGCTGAAGCTGTTGGAGGGAGCAGACGTGGAGGTTCCGGTCGGTGCGAACAGCAAAAACGCGATGGTTCCGCTCACAACAGTCAATACGAGAAATATTCTCTTTATCTGCGGCGGCGCGTTCCCGGATCTGGAAGAGATTATCAAACAGCGGCTGCGCAAAAAGACCTCGATCGGCTTTGATGCGGAGTTAAAGGATCGCTGGGATAAGGAAAAGGATATCCTTTCCATGGTAAAAGTGGAAGATCTGCGGACATTCGGCATGATTCCGGAGTTCTTGGGCCGTCTCCCTGTGATCTGCACGCTGGAGGGCTTGAACCGGGATATGCTGGTACGGATTTTGAAAGAGCCGAAAAACGCGATTTTGAAACAGTATCAGAAGCTTCTGGAGCTGGACGAGGTGAAGCTGGAGTTCACCGACGATGCACTGGAAGCGATTGCAGACAAGGCGATGGAAAAAGATACCGGTGCTCGTGCGCTTCGTTCGATTATTGAAGAATTTATGTTGGATATCATGTATGAAATTCCGAAGGATGACAATATCGGACGCGTGACGATTACCGGAGATTATATCCGGGGAACCGGTGGACCGCTGATTGATATCCGCAGTAACGGTTATTCGCTGGAAGAGCGGGATCAGATGAAACAGATCGCAGCGGCGGAAACGAAAGAAGCTTGAACTTTGAACTGCATGAAGAAAATGTTCGAAAGCTGAGAGTTCAACGGAATACTACAGGAACATATCAGCAATACTGCGCATATGCTGATATAAAATCCGCAGGGCACAGAGGGAAAATTCTGTGTCCAAAGGAGACAGATGAACTGTCGGGAAAAAATTCTTTCTGAAGATTATATGAGTATTTTGCTGGACTATGTGCCGGAGGAAGCAAATCAGGAGGACGAAGCCTTCTGCTATCAGCAGGTGGATGGAACTCTGGGAATTTATTATCTGGATCGGTCTGCGGTGCTGCCGCTTTCTCCGGTCAATTACCTGTATCGCTACCTTCCACAGCTGTTTTGCCTCGGTGCGTTTCCAGCGGCGGGAAGTCGGACGTTTCGGACAGAACCGTTGGAGGGCTCCGGGATTCTGGCACAGCAGCGGCCCCCGCTGGAGTTGACGGGGCGCAGGGTAGTGATGGCGTTTATCGATACCGGGATTTCTTATGAAAACCCGGTATTTCGCTATTCTGATGGCAGCAGCAGGATTCTGGCGATTTGGGATCAGACAGATCAGAGCGGACAGTCGCCGGAGGGTTTTTTATATGGAACGGAATACGTCCGGGAACAGATCGACCGGGCGTTGGAGCTGGAAGATCCGTACAGCCTGGTGCCGGAAAAAGATGAAATTGGACATGGAACCGCAGTGGCGAGCGTCGCGGCGGGAAGCCGTCTGGAAGAGGGCAGCCTGTTTACCGGTGCAGCGCCGGATTGCGAGATTGTAGCAGTCAAGCTTCGTCCTGCAAAACAATATCTCCGGGATTATTATCGGATCGCGGATAAAGAACCGGCATACAGCACAGACGATATTCTGCTCGCTGTGAAATATGTGCAACAGTTTGTGATCCCGCTGTACCGTCCGATTGTGATCTGCCTGGGGCTGGGGACGTCCTTTGGAAGCCACAGCGGCGTTTCGTTGTTTTCGGAGTATTTGCAGAGGATCGCGCGCAGCGTTTCACAGGCGGTGGTGATCGGGGGTGGAAATGAAGGAAACACGGCGGGCCATTTTCGGGGGAGGCTGACCGAAAATCAGCAGCAGGTGGAGCTTCGGGTCGGAGAAGGCGTCACAGGATTTACGGCGGAGCTATGGGGAAGTAAGCCGTCAGTGTTCCGGCTTGCGGTTCGATCACCCGGCGGGGAGCAGCTGCCGGAGGTGGAATTTGGTCTGGGCAGCACAGTGGAATACACGTTTGTCTATGAAAAGACGCGGATACAGATTACAGATACTGCAAACGAACGCAATACCGGAGATCAGTTGATGCTGATCCGCTTTACAGCACCGTCTCCTGGCGTCTGGACATTTTTAATCCGTGGAGCACGGGTATTTCCGGAAAGTATTTTTGATATTTGGCTTGCACCGCAGCAGTTTCGAAGCGGCGAGCTGTTTTTTCTGGTTCCAGACCCGGATGTGACGCTCACAGTTCCCTCCTATACGACAGATGCGGTGACGGTCACTTTTTATAATAGTGAAAACGGAAGCTTTTATTACCGCAGCGGCAGGGGCTTTGGCAGAACCGGGGAGATCAAGCCGGATCTGGCGGCGCCGGGCGTGGAGATCAGCACGGTAAACGGTCCCTACAGCGGCAGCTCTATGGCGGCTGCACTTACGGCAGGAGCCTGTGCGCAGCTGATGCAGTGGTGCGTTGCGGAGAACAATTACCCGAGGATTTCCGGAAGGGGAATCCAGACGTTTCTAAGCCGCGGTGCGCGGGAACAGACACAGGAAGAATACCCGAGCAGAAGATGGGGCTACGGACAACTGGACATGAGGAGGACATTTGATGAAATTGCAGGAAATTATCCGGAATAACTACAAATTTGCAGGAATCGCTGCAGCATCCTTCCTGATTGACGAGGGAATGAAAAATTACGTAGAAGAATACGACGTGCTGGATACGCCGAAGGAAATTTTAGATGGAAAGGCGGTTCTGCGGCGCTATCACAACAAGGGCGCATTTTTAAATTTCGGAGAACAAAAACGAAAGCTGGTGACATTGCTGTCCGTTCTTCTGACGGCGGCAGTGCTGGTGGTGTTTGTGCTGACGCTTGGAATGCGCGGGAAAAAGCTTTTGAAGGCCGGATTATCGCTTTTACTGGGCGGCGCTTTTTCTAATACCTACGACCGCGTGATGCGGGAATATGTTGTGGATTATGTCAGCCTGAAAACAGGAATCGCAGCGATCGATCGCGTGGTATTCAATCTGGCGGATCTTTGCATCCTGATCGGTACGATGGCGGTGGTGCTGGGTACGTGAGGAAGCTGAAAAATTGTTACTGTTCACACGCGCCATTCGCAAAAGCGCATCTTCGATGCTTTCCGCTGCTTTGCAGCTCTTTT
>ENA-OXEG01000943-OXEG01000943.1-human-gut-metagenome-genome-assembly--contig:-NODE-943-length-15816-cov-7.217816_pt1 | contig 15816 bp, 11 predicted proteins | sample MGYA00249355_ERZ652243 | MGnify/ENA primary metagenome ERZ652243 (study PRJEB26925, sample SAMN05826944) | human gut metagenome | biome: ENVO:2100002; feature: ENVO:00000062; material: ENVO:00002003... | reverse complement strand
TGTGTATAAGAGACAGCCGCATGAACATCCGTCTCGACTACGGCTGGGGCGTCTACGGCAACCAAAACCTCCCGTGGGACCGCAAACGCTCCTCGGCATTCCTCTTCACCGCTTCGGAAGCCTTCTGAGACGACGGCAATCCGGCCACTCTTTTCCGGCAGACGCAGCAAATCCCGACTCCATCCCGCAGGCCCCCGCTCCAACCCCGCAGGCAGCCCCTCGGCCCCTCCGGCCTTATCCTCATCCGCTCCGGCAATCCTAACCCCGGTTCCGCCCCCGCATTCCCCTCGACTGCCAGCTTCAGCCGCACGGCTCCCGGCAGGATTTTAGAGGATTATTATCGGGTACACGCCCCGAAACTACAAAATATATACAACGATAAACCCGTCGGCGCGCTTAAGCGAAAGCCGCAGCGGCTCCCCGTCCGCGATACGCCCCACGACGACTCCGGCTTCGAAATCGACCGCCTCGACATGCAGGTCGTACAGCATATCCAGCCCCGGCCGCCCGGCATATTTGTACAGGGTCTCCTTCGCGCACCAGACTGCGGCCGGCAGCAACGGATCGTCAGAAAGCGCCCGCTCGGCAGGCGACATGTAACGCGACGCGGCGCGGCTGAAATCCCGCGATTCGGGTTCGACATCGACGGCGCACGGCGCATCCGATATGCAGACCGCCACCCGGCCCGGACAGTGCGAAACCCCGATATGCACCTCGCGCCCCCGAATGACGGGCGCCCCCGCCTCATCATAGGCGATCGACACGTCGTCCCCCAGCTCGCGGCGTACGACGGCACGCCATGTCAGGAATTCCCTGCGGCGGCGTTCGCGCAGAAACTCCTGCGCGGCGGCCCGCTCGCCGGGCGTCACCCGCGCAGCGGCTTCCGCCTCGGTCATCGGCGGCTCGATGAAGAGCCCCTTCGTCATGCCAGCAAATCTACACGGATTTTGTCGATACGGTGCCCGTCCATCTCCTGCACCGTAAAACGGATGTCGTGCGACGTAAAGACGTCGCCCTTGCGGGGGAAGTCGCGCTTGAGTTCGAGCATCAGCCCGGCCAGCGTCTCGGCCTCGCCCTTCACGTCGTTGAAAATCTCCTCGTCCAGCCCCAGCACCCGTTCGAAGTCGCCCAGATGGCTCTTGCCGTCGAAGATGAAACATTTCTCGTCGAGCCGCGTGAAGAAACTTTCGTCGGCGTCGCTTTCGTCCGAAATCTCGCCCACGATCTCTTCGATGATATCCTCCAGCGACACCAGTCCCAGCGTCGAGCCGTACTCGTCCACGACGATCGCCATATGGATCTTATTGGACTGGAAGTCGGCCAGCAGGTCGTTGATCTTCTTGTGTTCCGGCACGAAATAGGGCTTGCGCACCAATTGCTGCCAGCCGAACTCGCTGCCGTGGTTGATGTAGGGCAGCAGGTCCTTGACATAAAGCGTTCCCTTGATGTTGTCTATGTCGTCCTCGTAGACGGGGATGCGCGAAAATCCCGACTCGATAATGGTCTTCTTGACCGTCTCGTAATCGTCGGTTATGTTGAGCACCGTGATGTCCACGCGGGGCTTCATGATCTCCTGCACCTCGGTATTGACGAAATTGACGATTCCCGACAGCATCACATGCTCCTCAGGACTCGAACTCTGGGTCATGTCCACCGCGTCGGCCAGCTCGTCGAGCGAAATCTCGCTCTTGTGCGAAGCCTTCTCGCTGATGCGGCTGCTCGTCCGCACCAGCGCATAGGAGATCGGATAGAAAATCCACCGCAGCACCGTGAGGGGCCGCGCGGCGAACTGCGCGAAGCGCACGGGAATGGTCTGCGCCAGCACCTTGGGCAGTATCTCGCCGAAGAGCAGCAGCAGAAAGGTCACCAGTACGGTCTTGAAGAGGAATTCGAACCGCAGGAAGGTGAAAACCGAATCTATGATGCTCGACGTGAGGATGACGATGCAGATATTCACCAGATTGTTCACCACGAGAATTGTCGCCAGCAACAGGTCCACGTTCGTCAGCAGGCGGAGCACCGCCTCGGCCGACGCCGTCGTGCGTTTGCGCAGGCGGCGTATATCGTTGTGCGACAATGAAAAAAACGAAGTTTCAGCGCCCGACACGAGCGCCGAAACGCACAGCAGGCCCAGCGTCACCGTACACAGTACGGCGATATGGGCCGAAAACCCGTTAAACGTAATCCACGAAGTTGTAGTCTCCTCCAAACCGGCGGTCTATTAGTTAATCAAAAAGCGATCCGCCCTGCGCATCCTGCTGCGCCTGCTGGCCGGCATCGTTCTCCTCCTTCAGCACCTCCTTGCGTCCGCCGGGCATCTGCACGACGAATTTCGAGTTGCGCGACTGATAGGCGGGCTTGCTCAGCAACAGTTCGATGTTGCTGTAACGCGTCGATTTCGCCCCCAGCATCACCTGTTCGGGCGGCCGCTGCACGGCGGCCTTGGGCGGTACGACCGGCTTGATCGGCTCCAGCACGGGAGCCACCGGGTCCTTCACCGGCTCGACATTCCGCACCGGAGGAATGATCTGCTTCATCGTCCCCGCCGCCGATACGTCGCCCGCGAATCCCGTGGCCACGACCACCAGCTCGATGGCGTTGCCCAACTGGGGCTTCTCGCTCGTACCCCATATGATATTGGCGTTGTGAATCACGCCGTTGTCGTCCTGCACGCTGGCGTGCGCCTGAATGTACTCCAGAATCCGCACCACCTCCTCGTACATCAGGCCGTCGGCATCCGCGACCGAGATGTTGAGCAGGATGTTCTTCGCCCCCGAAATCAGGTTGTGGTCCAAGAGCGGCGAACGCAGCGACGCTTCGGCCGCCGCTTCGGCGCGGTTGTCGCCCTCGGCCGTCGCCACGGCCATATGGGCGCGGCCGCTGTCTCGCATGACCTTCGACACGTCGGCGAAATCGACGTTCACCAAGTCGCTCTCCACCGTGATGATCTCGGCGATGCCCTTGGCCGCCGAACACAGAATGTCGTCGGCCTTGCCGAACGCCTGCTTGAGCGACAGGCGTCCGTATATTTCGAGAATATTCTCGTTATTGATGATCAGCAGCGAATCCACGTTCTGCCGCAGCTCCTCGATGCCCCTGAAAGCCTGCTCGTAGCGGATCTTGCCTTCGACGGCCAGCGGCGAAGTGACGATCGCCACGGTCAGCAGTCCCATCTCCTTGGCCAGCTTGGCGATGACGGGCGACGCGCCCGTACCCGTTCCGCCGCCCATGCCCGCCGTGATGAAGAGCATGCGCGTCCCCGACTCTTCGAGGTGCTGACGAATCTCCGGCAGCGACTCCACGGCCGCGCGGCGGCCGTTTTCCGGGTCGTTTCCGGCCCCCAGTCCCTCTGCGCCGAGGCGTATCTTCAACTCCACGGGACTCTTGTCCAGCGCCTGCTGGTCGGTGTTACAAACCAGAAACGTCACACCCCGTATACCGAGGTTCCACATATGGTTCACGGCATTGCCGCCGGCACCGCCGACGCCCACCACCATAATGATCGAACCGTCCGTCTTCGGGGCTTTGATCTCCGACATCAATTCGTCTGTCATATCTCTAACTCCTTTCTCCACATTCTTAACTATAAATCATTCCCGCAGCCGGCTTCCCGTCTGCAGTTCCCGACATCCGCTGAATCCCGCCGTCCGAATCTTCGTCGGCACCCCGCGGCATCTACCCATTCCCGCCGACCGTTCACAGTCCGCGGCATCTACAGACTCCGCCATCCGGCTCTCCGTCCGCAATCCGCGGAATTCAAAAAACCGCTGCCCGGCGTCCCGTCCGCAGCTCCCGGCATCCGCGGCATCCGCCGTCCGCTGAATCCCGCCGTCCGAATTTCCCCCGGCTGTCCGCCACATCTGCAGAAACCGCTCCCCGGCCAAAACCGGCGTTAACCGCGGCCGCATCGCCGGACCTCCGCATCGCCGGACCTTCACATCGCCGAACCGTCCCCGCAAACACGAAATTCATGCCGCAAACACCGCCGTAAGACCGCCGCGTGGGCCGGACACCGGGGCGCGGCAAATTATCCCTTAAATCTCTTCGTCCTCGGCCGCCGTGAAACTCTTGTTGATCTTGTCGAAGGTCTTCTGGAAAATCGAGCCCCAGTCGCGCTTGCGCTTGGGTTCGATCACCGGGGCCTCCTCACGTTCCGCAGCGGCATCCTCCTCCGCCTCTTCCGCCGCCGGAGCTGCGGGCGGCGCCTGCACAGGCTGCTGGAAGCGCGGCGTGTGGCGGAACTCAGGAGCGGGCTGCGGCTGCGGGGGCCGGAAGCCCTGCTGTTCCGCAGGCCGGGCCACGGGCCGCTCGACAAATGCGCAGGCGCCCTGCTCGGCGCCTTTCAGCAGAATGCCGACCGCCGTGGCGTAAGCCGGATCGGCGGCCTTCTCTTTCGACTCCTCGGCAATCCCGGTCTCGGCCGACGCGACGCGCACATCCATGCCCGTCACCCGGCGGAACAGTTCGTCGAGGTCCTTCAGCTTGGCCGAACCGCCCGTCAGAACGATCCCGTAAGCCAGCTTGCCGATATATCCCGAATCCTTGATCTCCTGCAATACGAACTCCGCGATATCCGTGGCGCGGGCTTCGATCACCGTCGCCAGATTGCGCAGCAGAATATCCTTCGCCTCGCGGGCCGTGCGGCCGTTCACGCGGATCAGTTTGTCTTCGGGAGCCAGCTCGGCCACCGCCGAGCCGTATTTCTGTTTGAGACTTTCCACATGCTTTTCGGGCACGCTCATCGTGCGGATGTCGCGGTTGATCGCCGTCGCCCCCATCGGGATCGTGGCGATATAACGCACCACGTTGCGGTAGTAAACCGCCACGTCGGTCACGCCGCCGCCGATATCCACCACGGCCACGCCTTCCTCCTTCTCGTCGGGCAGCAGCACCGCCTCGGCCGTGGCTATGGCGTTCGACGTAACGCTCAGCATCTTGATTCCCACCCGTTTGAGGGCCATGTCGAGCCGCTGCATCGGGGTCTTGAGACAGAGGATGAAGTTGAACGTGGAAGAGAGCTTCTTGCCGAACGACCCCACGGGATTCTTCACCTCCTGATTGTCGTCCACCACATAGTTCTGGGGTACGCGGTCCATGATGGTCTCGTCGTCGGGCGCCTGCACGTTGCGCATGCGGTCGAACAGCGCATCGACGTCCTTCTGATTGACACCGTTCTGCGGATCGTAGACGAAGACGTGGTCCATATGCCGGGCACAGCGCACGAAGTCGCCCGAAATACCGGCATAGGCCTCGGTGATGCGGATTCCCAACTGCTCCTCGGCCTCCGACACGGCTTCGCGGATGGCGCGGCTCACCAGTTCGATATTCTCAATCTTGCCCGCATTGACCCCCTCGACGGGTTTCGACACGACGCACACCACATCGAGCCGCTCTTCGGCGTTCTTCTCGCCGACAGCCACCACGACGTTCGACGAACCCAGATCGACGGCAACGGTATAATTCTTTCTTTCCACGGTATAATCCTTTTATTTCTTGCAAACCACCTGATCGTTGTATCTGATATCTATCGTCCGGTACTCCCCCCAGCCGATGTTCATAAGACCGCTGCGGTAGAAACACAGCAATTTGTCGAATTTGCGCTCCACCTGCTCGATACGTCCGAAGACGATGGTATGGCGGCCGCTCCGGGGCACCAGCTCCACCTCTAAAGCTCCGCTGGGGGTCGTATGCGCCGCAATCTGCACCACCTCCGACCTCCAGAAGTCATCATCTTCGATGAACTCTACAAAGGTAAGCAGTTTCATGAAATCTTCGTAGCTTTTCTCCAACTTTTTTTGTTTCAGCCTTTCGGCCTCCTGCCGCTGCGCGATGCGGTCTATTCCCTCCTGCACCAGACGCGCTTCGTAGCGGTATTTGCGCCGCAGTTCCGCCTTGCGGGCGCGCAGCTCTTCGACCCGCGCATCGAACGCCGCGGAGCTTTCCATCCGCCACCACTGCTTCTTGATGCGCATGCGGCGCAGCGCCGATATGTTGCGGTCGTTCTGCAGTTCGCGCCGGAAGAAGGGGTACTTCTCACGCTCCAGCTCCGCGATCCGCTTGTCGATCTTCGCCCGTTCGAGGTCGATATGCCCGCGCACGGAGCCGACGAACGACGCGGGAAACGGCGGACGGTAAGCCCCCGTCACCACCGGCACGTAGAGCGACGAGGCGCGCGGCGCGGCGAAGACATAGCCTTCGGGCGTGACGTACGAATCCACGCCGTCGGTCAGCAGCCGCAGCAGGGGCCTGCGCTGGCTGATGTCGATATGCAGCACGCCGCCGTAAGTCACATAGGCGTCCACGCGCTCCACGAATCCGTTTTTGGCGATCAGGGCCTCGATGGCCGCCAGCTCTACCGCATCAACTGCCGTGCCGTTCGTCTTGATTCCGCTGTGCGCGATCCACTCGCGCACCATGCGGCCCGACACCAGATAGCCCATCGACGAGCTGTCCACCACCTCGATCTCGACCCTGCCGACCTTCTTCCCGGCACGCAGCCTCCCCGCCGCCGTCCCCGCATAAACGACATATGCGGCCACGGCGCCCCACAAAAGCGTGAGCAGTGCGTATCGGAGGTATTTTCTCAAAATCGTCTTTATTCTCTAATTATCCGTCGTTTCGTCTTCTGCGGTTTTTACATCCGGCCCGGCGGACATGCGCCCCGGCCGCCGTTCTCCCGGCTAACTCTTCGCTTTCAGCTTTTCGGCGATCGCCCCGCAGCAGGCGTCGATGTTGCCCGCACCGAAGCTCACCACCACGTCCGTGTCCATCGCCGCCACCGTATCGGCCAGCGCCGCCCGCTCCACGATGCGGCACGGCACCGTCACGCCTTGGGCGATGATCTCCGACGTCACGCCTTCGATCGGCTCCTCGCGCGCCGGGTAGATCGGCAGCAGCACCACGTCGTCGGCATGCGACAGCGCCTCGGCGAACTCCCTGTAAAGGTCGCGCGTCCGCGTGTAGAGGTGCGGCTGGAACAGCGCCGTGATGCGCCGTCCCGGAAACATTTTGCGCACCGACGTCAGCGTCGCCGCCAGCTCGCGCGGATGGTGGGCGTAGTCGTCCATGTAAACCTGCTTCGGCGTATTGACATAGAATTCGAAACGCCGCTTCACGCCCGCAAACGACGCCAGCGCCTCTCTCAGCCTCTCCGCATCGGGCGTCGTGCCTTCGGCCTGCGCCGCGCACCATATCGACGCCGCGGCCGCCACCGAATTCTCGATATTGACCCATCCCGGAATGCCGAGCGTGCACCCCTCGACCACGCCGCCGGGCGTCACGATGTCGTAGCGGTAATGCCCGCCTTCGAGCAGCTGCACGTTGCGGGCGTAGAAATCGCACGGCACGTCGTACGAATAGCGGTAAACGGTGATCTGCGGATTGTCCAGCACGATATCCACCCCCTCTTTGATAATGAGGAACCCGCCCGGCCTGATCTGCCGCACGAACTGCGAAAAAGCCTCCTTCACCGCCTCGTGCGTGCCGTAAATGTCGAGGTGGTCGGCATCCGCCGAGGTAATCACCGCCACGTCGGGATACAACCGCAGGAACGAACGGTCGAACTCGTCGGCCTCGACCGCCAGCCGCGCCCCCGCGCCCAGCACCAGATTGCCGCCGAAGTTCTTCGATATTCCGCCCAGAAAAGCGCTTCCTCCGCCCGTCACGCCGCGGTTGAGCCACGCCACGAGCGTCGAGGTCGTGGTCTTGCCGTGCGTTCCCGCCACGGCCATCACATACTTGCCCTCGGCGAGATGTCCCAACATCTGCGAACGCTTCTCGACGCAGAACCCGTGACTCACGAAATATTGATACTCCCCGTGATCCTGCGGCACGGCCGGGGTATACACCACCATCGTCGCCGCCGGGTCGAGAAACTCCGCGGGAATCCGCCGCACGTCGTCCTCGAAGTGGATCTCCGCGCCTTCGGCCGCCAGTTCGTCCGTCAGATGCGAGGGCGTGCGGTCGTAACCGGCCACCCGCTTGCCTTCATGCAGGAAATAACGCGCCAAGGCGCTCATGCCGATGCCGCCGATTCCCAGAAAATAGATATTTTGAAACTCCATCCGATTAAGTTTTATCGTTCTCCGCACCGCTCCTCCCTCCGCACGGTCCCCGCCGCATTCATCGCCCGCACGGCAAAAACACCCGCCGCGCGGCGCAGGGGAAACGCCGGAAGCGGCGCTATTTCATTACCTTTTCGATTTCATCCACGATCCGCTCCGCCGCATCGGGGCGCGCCAGCTTTTCGAGGTTTTCGCTCATCGTCCGCAAAGCCTCCTTGTCCGAGAGCAGCTCCATCGCCCGCCTCATGGCCGCCGTCCGGGCCTCGGCATCGGGCACCACGACCGCCGCGCCCTTGGCTTCCAGCGCCTTGGCATTCTTGGTCTGATGATCCTCGGCCACATTGGGCGAGGGCACGAACAGCACGGGCTTCGCCACCAGACACAACTCCGAGACAGTCCCCGCCCCGCTGCGCGAGAGGACCAGATCGGCCGCCGCATAGGCATAGTCCATGCGGTCGATGAAGGCCCCCTGCCAGATATTCGCAACCGGATGCGCCGCCAAGAACGCCTGCATCTCGCGCTCATAATATTTGCCCGTCTGCCAGATCACCTGCACGGGAGCGTCCGCGCCTTCGAGCGCGAGTATCCACGCCTTCATCATCTCGTTCAGCGACCGCGTTCCGAGCGATCCGCCCACGACCAGCACCACCGGAAGATCGGGCGTAAAGCCGTAATATTCCAACGCTTCGCCCCGGTCGGCCCCCTCTTTCGAGAAACGGCCCCGCAGGGGATTGCCCGTCATCGTGATCCTGCCGGCCGGAAAGAAACGCTCCATCCCCTCATAGGCGACGCAGATGCGCTTCGCACGCTTGGCCAGAATCTTGTTGGTCAGCCCGGCATAGGAGTTCTGCTCCTGAATCACCGTCGGCACGCCCAGCCGCTGCGCGGCCCACAGCACCGGAGCGCTGGCATAGCCGCCGAATCCCACGACCGCATCGGCCCCGAATTCACGAATGGTCTTCTTGGCCATCGAGACGCTCTTCAGCACCTTGAACGGCACCGCGAGGTTGTGCCAGTCCATGCGCCGCTGCAGACCCGCTATGGGCAGTCCCACGATGCGGTAGCCCAGCGCGGGCACCTTCTCCATCTCCATCTTGCCCTCGGCGCCCACGAAGAGAATCTCGACCCCGTCGCCGAACCGCCGTTTCAACGCTTCCGCAACAGCCACGGCCGGATAGATATGTCCGCCCGTTCCGCCGCCCGAAAGGATGATTTTCCTTGTCATGCTATTTTATCTTTTTTACTTACAATCAATATCTTTCAACCCGCCTCCGACTGTCCGAAGATCCGACGGCCCGTCAACCCGAAAGCCCGAAGATCCCGACAACTCAAAGGCCCGACCGCGGCACCGCCCCGGCGGCCCGGCCCGAAGCCCCGACAGCCTGCTAACCCGGCAGCCCGCTAATCCGAGGGCCGTCCCCGGCGGTCCGGAAACCCGGCGGTCCGGAAACCCGGCGATCCGGAAACCCGGCGATCTGAAAACCGGGGTGCAGACTTCCGCCCCGGACAACATTCCAAGGCAAGCCGCCTGCAAAATTACGAATTCTTTCCGTTCGCCGCCCTTTCGTCCTCCTTTTACCGCCCCCAGTTTCCCCGGTCCAGCGAGCGGTAGTTGATCGCTTCGGCCACATCGGCCGCCGCTATGGTTTCGCGCCCCGCCAGATCGGCGATCGTGCGGGCCACTTTCAGAATGCGGTCGTAAGCCCGCGCCGAGAGCGACAGCCGCTCCATGGCCCGCTCCAGCAGCGCCGCCGAAGCGGCGTCCGGCCGACAGTATTCGCGCAGCATCGCCACGTTCATCATGGCGTTGGTATGCACGCCCTCCGTCCCCGCGAAACGCGCCGCCTGCACCTCCCGCGCCCGCACGACCCGCTCGCGGACCGCGGCGCTCGGCTCGCCGGGCGCCGCCGCCGAAAGTTCGGCCGCCGGCACGGGCGTCACCTCCACATGCAGGTCGATCCGGTCCATCAGCGGTCCCGAAATCCGGCTCATATAGCGGTGCACCGCCCCCGGCGAACATACGCACTCCTTCGCCGGATGGTTGTAATAGCCGCACGGACAGGGGTTCATCGCCGCCACCAGCGTAAAGTTGGCGGGATATTCCACACTGTATTTCGCCCGCGAGACGGTCACCCTCTTCTCCTCCAGCGGCTGCCGCAGCACCTCCAGCACGCTGCGCCCGAATTCGGGCAGCTCGTCGAGAAACAGCACCCCGTTGTGGGCCAGCGACACCTCGCCGGGCCGCGGCGACTGTCCCCCGCCGATCAGCGCCGCCTGCGAAATCGTATGGTGCGGCGCCCTGAAAGGCCGCCGCGCCAGCAGGCCGCCCGCCGCCATATTCCCAGCCACGGAGTGTATCTTGGTGGTCTCCAGCGCCTCTTCGCGCGACAGCGGCGGCAGGATGGTCGGCATCCTGCGGGCCAGCATCGTCTTGCCCGAACCCGGCGCCCCGATCATCAGCACGTTGTGACCGCCCGCGGCGGCTATCTCCAGCGCACGCTTCACATGCGTCTGGCCCTTCACATCGGCAAAATCCTCTTCATAACGGCCCGCCTCCGCCCCGAACGGCTCCCGGTCCGCAGGCACCGCCGGCGTCATCTCCCGTTCGCCGTTCAGCAGTCCGATCACCTCCTTCAGGCTTCCGGCCCCGATCACCTCGACGCCTTCGACCACGGCCGCCTCCGCGGCATTCGCCGCCGGCAGCACCAGCCGCCGCAATCCCTCTTCCCGCGCGCGCACCGCCATCGGCAGCACGCCCCGCACGGGTTTCAGCGTCCCGTCCAGCGACAGCTCCCCGGCGAACATCGTCCCGGCAAGCGTTTCGGCATTCACCCGCGACATCGCCGCGAGAATCCCGACGGCGATCGGCAGGTCGAACGACGCGCCCTCCTTGCGCAGGTCGGCCGGAGCCAGACTCACGACCACCTTGCGGCCCGACATCCGCTCCCCGGAGTTCTCGAACGCCGCACGTATGCGCTGCTCGCTCTCCTTCACGGCGCTGTCCGGCAGCCCCACGAGGTACATTCCCAGTCCGCCGCCGGCGATATTGACCTCGACGGTCACCGCCGCGGCATCGATCCCCACGATCGCTCCTGCATAGGTCCGGACAAACATCTATCAGAAAAATATTATCAATTAACCATTCTGTTACCTGCCTCTTCCACAGTCGTCCGCACTGACCGCACTGCCTGCATCGCCTGCACCGACCGCCTCAGCCGCACCGACTTCGCCGGCCACATCAGCCGCAGCGCCCCTCTAAACCGGCTCTTCTAAAACGGCGCCTCGTCGTTCAGCGCGGGCGGATTGGGGTCGAACTCCCCGCCGCCGATTCCCGCGCCCAGTCCGCCGCCGATTCCGGCTCCCGGCACGGCGTTCGAACCGCTGGCATAGTCGTCGTAGGCCTGCTGGCTGTCAGCCGCCTGCGACGGCGGCAGCATCGTGTCATCCACGTCGGCGAAACGCGCCTGCTCCTTGAGGAAGCGCAGGTTGACGTCGCACACGGCGCCGTTACGGTGCTTGGCGAGGATGATCTCGGCCATACCCGCCGTCGGCATGCCGTTCTCGTCCTGATTGATGCCGTAATACTCCGGACGGTGGATGAAGGCCACGATGTCGGCGTCCTGCTCGATGGCGCCCGACTCGCGGAGGTCCGAGAGCTGGGGACGCTTCGAGCCGCCGCGCATTTCGGTGGCGCGGCTCAGCTGCGACAGCGCGATCATCGGCACGTTCAGCTCCTTGGCGATCGCCTTGAGCGTACGCGAAATAAAGGCCACCTCCTGCTCGCGGTTTCCTTTCGAATCCTGATTGCCGGTCATCAGCTGCAGGTAGTCGATGATGATGATCTTGATGTCGTGATGTATCTTCAGACGGCGGGCCTTCGAGCGGAATTCGAAGACCGAAAGCGCCGGCGTGTCGTCGATATAGAGCGGCGCACTGCCCAGCGGCTTGGTCGCCGATTCCAGATGCCGCCACTGTTCGGGCGTCAGACGGCCCGACTTGACGTCGTTTCCGCTCAGTCCCGTCTCAGCGATAATCAAACGCATCATCAGCTGTACGGCGGACATTTCGAGCGAGAAGAACGCCACGCCCTGCTCGTGATCGACCGCCATGTTGCGGGCCATCGAGAGCACGAACGCCGTCTTGCCCATCGAAGGGCGTGCGGCGATGATGATCAGGTCCGAGAGCTGCCAGCCCAGCGTCACGCGGTCGATGGCCATAAAGCCCGACGGCACGCCGTTGAAGGCGCTCGTATTCTTCGACGCCTCCTCGATCTGCATCAGCGCGCGGGCCAGAATATCCTTCGACGCCTGCACCGACCGCTTGACGTGTCCTTCGGCCACCTTGAATATCTCGCCCTCGGCATATCCGATCAGCTCCGTCACGTCGGTCGATTCGTCGTACGACCGCTTCTGAATCTCGGTCGCCGAGCGGATCAGCTCGCGCTGCACGTACTTCTGGGCGATGATCTTGGCGTGAAATTCGACGTTTGCGGCCGAGCCGACCTTCTGCGTCAGCTGCGCCAGATACGACGCGCCGCCCACCTTCTTCAGCTCCTTCTTGGCCTTGAGCCGCTCGGTGACGGTATAGAGGTCGATCGGTTTGAGCTCCATCGAAAGCTCCTCGATGGCGCGGTAGATCGTGCGGTGCTCCTCGGTGTAAAAAGCGTCGGGCGTGACGTACTCCTGCACGGCGATAATGCTGTCCTTTTCCAGCATCAGCGCGCCGAGCACGGCTTCCTCCAGTTCGACCGCCTGCGGGGGCACGTTGCCGGCGGTGTCGGTCAGCGCCTCGAATGCCTCCCTGTTGCGCTGGGAGGGGTTATAATCTTTAGCCATGATTTATCCTTTCGTTCAGAGCCCAAAAATAGCGATTCGGGCGGAGAAAACAAAACGGCCGCGGCAAAGTTGTTATCGAAAATCATGTTGATGACACGATTCTCCCGCAAACAGTCCCCGCAGCAGGGGATAACGCCTGTTGAAAAAGAATTTTTAATTTCCGATCACTCCCTCACCCCCAGCTCCCGCCGCGAGACGGCGAGCGCCGCGATGCTGATCCGGCATCCGGGTGCGGCGCGCAGCATCTCCCCGGCGCACGAAAGCATCGTGCTGCCCGTCGTGAAGACGTCGTCCACCAGCAGTACATGCCGCCCTTCGAGCCGTTCGGGACGGCGCACCGCGAAAGCCTCGTCCACGTTCCGGGCGCGCTCGCGCCGCGGCTTGAGGGCCTGACTCTCCGTATTGCGCTTGCGGCGGACGCTCCGGCGGTCTACCTCCGCTCCCAGCTGCGAGGCGATCCCCTCGGCGATGTACTCCGACTGGTTATACCCCCTCCTGCACCGCTTGACGGGGTGCAGCGGCAGGGGCACGACCACCTCCACCCCGTCGTACAGCCCGCTCTCCTTCAGACAGCGTCCGTACCACTCGCCCATCGCGCGGGCCGTGCGCCACGCTCCGCGGTATTTGAATCCGCGGATCAGCTCCCGCCACCCGCTTCCGTGAATGTAGTAGAGAAAACCCGAAGCCCGCTCGACGGGCAGCATGTCCCGGCACTTCGCCAGCAGGGGATTGTCCGCCTCAAGCCAGAACCCCGTCAGGGGCGCCGTCGTGCGGCACAGCGTGCACACCGTGCGTTCGCCCTGCGCGAGCGGGACGCCGCAGACGGGGCAGCGCGGCGGAAAGAAAAGCGCCGCGACGTCGCGCAGCAGGTCACTGAGGATCGACATTGCAGATGAAGGTGATCGTTTTGAATTCGGGATTTTCGGCGAACGCCTTCAGCTCGGCGGCCAGCAGTGCGCGGGCCTTGGCCGACGAAGCGCCGCTTTCGATCTTGAGCAACAGACCCGCGAGATACTCGCCGCGGATGCGGTCCACCGGGGGCGTCATCGGCCCCAGCACGCGGCGGCCGAACCTGACGCGCAGGCGCGCCGCCAGCTCCGTGACGCCGCGGCGCAGCAGCGCGACGTCGCGGTGGCGCAGCGTCAGCGAGGTCAGCCGCGCATAGGGCGGATAGAAGAACGCTTTGCGTTCGGAGAGCTGCATGCGGGCCATCCCGGCGAAATCGCCCGCCACGACCTGCCGGATCACGGGATGCCCCGGCTCGGAGGTCTGAATCACCACCTCGCCGCCGTCCGAGCGGCGTCCGGCGCGTCCGGCGACCTGCAGCATGAGCTGAAAGGCCCGCTCCGCAGCCCTGAAATCGGGGTTGTTCAGCAGGTTGTCGGCATTGAGAATTCCCACCAGCGACACGCCGCCGAAGTCGAATCCCTTCGTAATCATCTGCGTCCCGACCAGAATATCGGTCTTGCGGGCTTCGAAATCGGAGATTATGGCGTTGAACGCCCGCTCGGAAGTCACGCTGTCACGGTCCAGCCGGGCGACGCGGGCTTCGGGGAAGAGCCGGGCGATCTCCTCCTCGACCTTCTCCGTGCCGAACCCCCGCGGCAGCACCTCCGTCACCTCGCACGAAGGGCACTTCGCCGGCACCGGGGCCGTGTAGCCGCAGTAGTGGCAGACGAGTCTGGCGCCGCCCTTGTGGTAGGTCAGCGTCACGTTGCAGTGCGGACAGCGGGCCGTCCACCCGCACTGAGAACACTCGACGTAGGGCGAGAATCCGCGGCGGTTCTGGAACAGCATCACCTGCTCGCCCCGCCCCAGCGTCTCTTCCATCTTGTCCAGCAGCAGTTTGTTGAAATGCGCATGCCGCTCGCCGCGCTTGGCGGCGCGGATCGTATCCGAAACCAATATTTCGGGCGGCCGGGCGTCGCCGTAACGCTCCGCCAGCACGGCGCGGCCGTACTTCCCGCCCTCGGCGTTGAGCCACGTTTCGAGCGACGGCGTGGCGCTTCCCAGCAGCGTGCGGCCGCCCCACAGGCGGGCCATCACCACGGCGCAGTCGCGGGCGTTGTAGCGGGGCGCAGGATCCGCCTGCTTGTAGCTGGCGTCGTGCTCCTCGTCCACGATTATCAGTTGCAGATGCTTGAGCGGCAGAAATATCGACGACCGCACGCCGACGACGAACTCGCCCCCTTGGGAGCGGTTCAGCCGCAGGTAGGTCTCCGTGCGGCGGCGGTTCGTAAGTTTCGAATGATAGGGGGTCACGCGGCTGCCGAAGATGCGCTCCATGCGCCCGATCAGCTGCGCCGTCAGGGCGATTTCGGGCACGAGCAGCAGCACGTCGCCGCCCCGCGCCAGCGTTTCGGCGATCAGGTGTATGTAAATTTCGGTCTTCCCCGACCCCGTCACGCCGTGCAGCAGCGCCGCAGGCTTTTCGGCGAACTGCTCCCGCAGCGAACCGAGCGCTTCGCGCTGCGGCGCGGTCAGTTCGGGCAGCCGGAACGCCGAGCCGCCCCGCTCGACGGTGCGTTCGCGCTCCGTGCAGACGATATGCCCCTTGCGCTCCAGCGCATGCAGCACGGCATAGTCGGCCCGCAGCAGGCGGCGGGCCACCTCGCCCGTCGAAATCCGGGTCTCGTCCCCCGCCGACGCGATCTCCAGCAGGGCTTCGTACTGCTTGGGCGCGCGCCGTCCGAGCTTCTCGAAGACCTCGTGCAGGCGCCCTTCGTCGTGCAGCTCCCGCGCCAGCGCCACGTAGCACTCCGTGCGGGGGCGGAACTCGTCTTCGGCGAACTCCTCCTCGGTATCGCCCGAAGGCTTCATCAGCGACGGCAGCGCCACGCGCATCACCTCGCCCGCCGAACACATGTAGCTGTCTCTTATACACATCTCCGAGCCCACGAGACGGAGCTACATCTCGT
>ENA-OXEG01000927-OXEG01000927.1-human-gut-metagenome-genome-assembly--contig:-NODE-927-length-15980-cov-6.165714_pt1 | contig 15980 bp, 16 predicted proteins | sample MGYA00249355_ERZ652243 | MGnify/ENA primary metagenome ERZ652243 (study PRJEB26925, sample SAMN05826944) | human gut metagenome | biome: ENVO:2100002; feature: ENVO:00000062; material: ENVO:00002003... | reverse complement strand
CCACCCCTCAAGATTGAGGGGCAGGGGAGTTGAATAGGCGAAGCCTATTTTTTATCAGTTGCAGGGGCAAAAATGGCGGAGCGAGTCCAGCCGTGGCGCAGAGACGTCATTGCAAAATCTGCTTTCTTTTACGCTCACCCCAACGATATCCACAAAATCAAACCCTCCTATCAAAACTGCTGTGATAATACTTAGTGCGGGATTGCCCGATTTTGCGTAAGATAAAGGTCAGTACGATAGGAATACAGCAAAAAACCAAAAGGAGAGTTTCATATGAAAGTAACAAGAGCAGCAAGCATTCCGTTAGTCACACACGACCCTTATTTTTCTATCTGGTCCGGCGCGGATCATCTGTATGACAAGGATCCTGTGCACTGGAGCCAGATTCGCCAGCAGCTGAGAGGCTATGTCAATGTGGATGGCGTCGTTTACAGCTTTCTTGGCGACAAGGAGTTCCACGAGACGATCGGTCAGACCGGTGTGGACGTAACTGCGACCTCCACCACCTACACCTTTGAAAACGAAAAAATCATCCTGAATGTGAAGTTTACTTCCCCTTTGCTTCTGGATGACCTGACGCTGGTTTCCAGACCCTGTACCTATATCGACTACGCAGTAGAAAAGAAAGAAAACTGCGACGTAAGGGTGGACTTTGTCGTAGCCTCTGATCTGGTAAGCCAGAAGCAGGCGAAGCTGATCGGCTGCAACGCAAGACGTCCGGAAAAAGACGACGCGCCCGCATATAACTACGCACAGATGGGCAGAGCAGCACAGAAGCCTCTGGGAGGCAGCGGCGACCATGTAACGATCGACTGGGGTTATGTTTATGTGGCATCCGCAGAGAAAGGCGCAGTATGCACCTACGATGCCGCAAATGAAAAGCTGATCTGCAGACTGCCTCTGGATGACGACAAGGCCGGCATGATTTTGGCATATGATGATCTGCTTTCCATCAACTACTTCGGACAGTGGCGCAAGGCATACTGGACCAATACCTATGCAACCATTCTGGATGCAATCGGCGCAGCGTTTGCGGATCACGACGAGACGTTAAAGCATGCGGCAGCAGTCGATGAAAAGGTAGAAAAAGAAGCTTATGCGGCTGGCGGCGAGAAATACGCATTCCTGTGCAACATGAGCTACCGTCATGCCATCGCAGCGCACAAGCTGATCACTGACGAAGACGGCAATATCATTTTCCTGTCCAAGGAAAACGACTCCAACGGCTGTATCGGTACGGTTGATGTAAGTTATCCTTCTGTTCCCCTGTTCTTACTGTTCAACACCGAATATGTCAAAGGCATGCTGCGTCCGGTATTTCAATTTGCTGCCTGCGATTCCTGGGAATTTGACTTCGCACCGCACGACGTTGGACGTTACCCTTACGCATGGGGACAGGTTTACGGCTTAAACGGCAAGAAGGGCGACCTGTGGTTCTCCGGCTGGAACGACGATATCTTCCCTCCGTTCTACCAGTATCCTGCAGGAACCGATATTTTCGAGTTCAGATATCAGATGCCCGTTGAGGAATGTGGTAACATGCTGCTGATGACGGCAGCTGTCTGCAAGCTGGATGGAAACGCTTTATTTGCAGAGCCTCACATGGCTGTTTTAAAGCAGTGGACACAGTATCTGGTCAAATTCGGTGCAGACCCCGGCGAACAGTTGTGCACCGACGACTTTGCAGGACATCTGTCCCACAATGTAAATCTGTCTGCAAAAGCGATCATGGGCATAGAGGCCTATGCGCGTCTGGCAGCTCAGCTCGGCAGGACAGAAGAAGCGGAAGAATATCATGCAAAGGCTGCTGAAATGGCAAAAGACTGGGAGAAGCGCGCAATTGCAGACGACCACTATGTGCTGGCCTTCGGTAATGCGGATACCTGGAGCTTAAAATACAACCTTGTATGGGATAAATTCTTTGGCAGCAAGCTGTTCTCGGATGAAGTTTACGAGAAAGAGCTGAAATACTATGTCAAGAAGACCAACGAGTACGGTACGCCTCTGGACAGCAGAAAGGATTACACCAAGAGCGACTGGATATTATGGTGTGCATCGATGGCAAAGACCGACGAGGAGGCGCAGGCGCTGATCGCACCGGTTGCGCACTATCTGGAAACCACCGCAACCAGAGTGCCTTTCTCTGACTGGTACGAGACCGTAACCGGCGAATACTGTCACTTCATGGGGAGAAGCGTACAGGGCGGTATCTTCATGCCGGTTTTGATGAAGAAATTCGGTCAGTGAATCCCTGCAGCATCCCTGACTGTTTTAAATTCATATCATTTCTGAATCCTATGGGGCTGTCGCACGTTAGTGCGACAGCCCTTTTTGATCGTATAGAAAACTTCGCTTCTATACGATCAAAAAGCTCCGCGAGGATGCGCACTCGGCGCAGGGGTAGATGGTTGCTAAAGCAACCGCGCCTCGGCGCGAGAATGTGCCAAGGCACATTCTTTTTTTACGTTCCATCGCTGACTAATGTTGGTATCGAAAAACAAAAAAGAGTATCAAATAACATAAGTTATCTATATGAATCATAAGTTTGATACAAATAAAAAAAGTGCTTGACATCTATCGAACGTTAGAATATACTAACTAGCGTCTGGAAGTGAAAAGGATAGACAAAGATTGAAAAAGGAAATTTTTCAATCGTGAGATTTGCGTCTGCGTGTACTTGATACAAACGCGACATGCGCAAAAATGAGCGGAAGTATGGCAAAAGAAAGAAGGTTGAGCAGATGCCTTTAACAATGGCGACGATGGGAGAAGTCAACAAGATCGTGAAGGTTGGCGGAAACGAAGAGACAAGACGTTTTCTGGAAAATCTCGGATTTGTAGCGGGAACGGAAATCACGGTTGTATCTTCGATCGGAGGAAACCTGATTGTAAATGTCAAGGATTCCAGAATTGCAGTAAATGAAGATATGGCACGGCACATCGTGATCTGATGATCGCCGATACTATATATTAAAGGAGCTAAGGGAAAGGAGATAAGACCATGACACTGCGTGATGCACAGGTTGGAAGCACGGTTGTTGTAACCAAGATTGAAGGTGACAGTGCGTATAAGCGTCGGATTATGGATATGGGAATCACCAAAGGAAGCGAACTTTACATCAGAAAAGTTGCTCCGCTGGGAGATCCGGTAGAGATCACTGTCAGAGGCTATGAGCTGACCGTCAGAAAAGACGATGCACAGTGCGTACAGGTAAAATAAACAGCCGCATTTTTACAGAGGGATTAAGGAGGTAAGAGAAGATGGCAATTAGAATTGCGCTTGCCGGTAACCCGAACTGTGGTAAAACAACCATGTTCAACGCGCTGACCGGCGCCAATCAGTATGTAGGTAACTGGCCTGGTGTTACCGTAGAGAAAAAAGAAGGTAAATTAAAAAGCAAAAAGGTGAAGGAAGAGGTAGTCGTAACCGACCTTCCTGGTATTTATTCCCTTTCACCGTATACCCTGGAAGAAGTTGTCAGCCGTGACTATCTGTTAAAAGAGAATCCGGATGTCATCGTAGATCTGGTGGATGCAACCAACATTGAAAGAAACTTATATCTGACCACTCAGCTGATCGAAACCGGTGTTCCGGTTGTTATCGCGCTGAACATGGCGGATTTGCTGGAAAAGAGAGGCATCAAGATCGACGTTGCCCGCCTTTCCATGCTCCTTGACTGTCCAATCGTTGAGACTTCTGCATTAAAGGGCGAAGGACTTGACAAGCTGATCGACGAAGCGATCAAGACCGCAAAGAAGAAAGAAGCAGACCTTCCGAAAGAGATCTTTAACAAGGATCTGGAAGATGCAGTCAGCGCTGCAGCAGAAGTTCTTCCTTCTTCCATCGATGCAAACAAAAAGAGATGGTATGCAGTAAAATTCCTGGAGAAGGACTCCAAGGTTGCTGAAAGCGTAAAGCTGACAGACAGCGCTGCAAAGAAGATCGAAGAGTTAAGAGCTGGTCTGGAAAAGTCTCATGATGACGATATGGAAAGTATCGTAACCGATGAGCGTTATAAATTCATTCAGAAGATTGTCGGCACGACTGTGAAAAAGGGCAAGGATAAGTTGACAACTTCTGATAAAATCGATAAGATCGTTACAAACCGTATCCTCGGTATCCCGATCTTTATCGCAGTTATGTTCGTAGTATATTACATCTCTGTTACCACGATCGGCACGATTGTAACAGACTGGACAAATGATACCTTCGTTGGCGGCATTCAGGAAATCGTAGGCGGATTCCTGGAAGGCATCGGCACCAACGATGTAGTAACAAGCCTTGTTGTGGATGGTGTAATCGGCGGTGTAGGCGCTGTCCTCGGTTTCGTACCTCAGATGGCAATCCTGTTCCTGTTTTTGTCTATCCTGGAAGACTGCGGTTACATGGTTCGTATTGCCTTTGTCATGGACCGGGTGTTCCGTCATTTCGGTCTGTCCGGTAAGAGCTTCATTCCGCTGCTGATCTCCTCTGGCTGCGGTATCCCTGGTATCATGGCTTCCAAGACCATCGAGCAGGATAACGACAGAAGACTGACGATCATGACAGCAACCTTTATCCCCTGCGGCGCGAAGCTTCCTGTTATCGCACTGATGGGCGGCGTAATGGCAAGCTGGGCAACCGGCAGCTATGAAGCAGGCGGATTTATGGCTCCCGCAATGTACTTCATGGGCATTGTAGCAGTCCTTGTGGCAGCTATTATCTTAAAGAAAACCAAACCTTTCTCCGGAAAGCCTGCTCCGTTCGTTATGGAGCTTCCTCAGTACCATGTTCCTCAGGCTAAGACCGTACTGCTTCATGTATGGGAAAGACTGAAAGGCTTCATCATCAAGGCTGGTACGATCCTGTTCCTTGCCTGCGTAGTAATGTGGTTCCTTGGCGGATTTGGTTTCGAAAACGGCGGCTTCGGTCTGGTAGAAGAGAGCGGAAACAGCTTACTGGCTGTAATCGGCGGCTTCATCGCTCCTTTGTTCGTGCCTCTGGGCTTTGGCGAGTGGCAGCCTGTGGCAGCTTCTCTGTCCGGCTTTACCGCAAAGGAAGCGATCGTTTCCACCATGGGCGTTCTTGCAAATGTAACTGGCGATACAGAAGATGCAGTAACCGTTGCACAGGCTGTACAGACATGGTTCCCTACTTCGCTGGCAGCACTGAGCTTCCTGATCTTCAACCTGCTGGATTCTCCTTGTCTGGCTGCAATTGCAACCATGGCACAGCAGATGCAGTCTAAAAAGTGGTTCTGGTTTGCAATCCTGTTCCAGAACATCTTCGCTTACATCGTTTGCCTGTGCATCTACCAGATCGGTTCCTTTGTAACCGGCGGCAGCTTCGGCGTAGGCACTGTATTCGGATTTGTATTCACAGCAATCATTCTGTTCCTGTTATTCAGACCCGATCCCTACAAGGATCAGAAGGTTTACTCCAAACGGTCTGTACAGGCGGCAAACTAAGGATTGGGTAAAGAATAGAAACGGAGGAGGCTGGACATTTCTGATGTCCGGCCTTTTCCCAAACATGTGGAGGAATGCACGATGGCAAATGCAGTAATTCTGATTCTGGTGATCGGATATTGTCTGTTCCTGATTTACAAACAGGTTCAGAATAGAAAAGCCGGAAAACATCTCGGCTGTACAGGCTGTGGCGGTTCCTGCGGCGGTTGCAGCGGCTGCAGCGCGTGCAGGACAGAAGGAAACAAGAAAAAACACTGACAGGCGTAAAGCAGCAGTGACAAAGACTGTCCGATCCGAAGCTAGGGGATCTTTCCTTTGCGCAAAGAAAAGAGGAAAAAATGGGAAATGTTGGAAACACCACAGGCTCCATGCTTTACGGCTTTGGTGCTTTTCTGGTGATCTATCTGGCAGGTGTCCTGATTTATCAGGTCGTGCTCTGGATTCAGAAATGGAAAAGGAAAAAGAAAGACGGAGAACAGGAAAATGGCTAATGTAATTGTTGTAGCAGTTGTAATTGTTCTTTTGGGATTTGCACTGAAAGGGACGCTGAAGCATTTGAAAGGGGAAAGCCCCTGCTGCGGTGGCGGCGATACGATTATCATCGAGGATAAAAAGCTGGATGGTCCTGTCATCGGCAAAAAGACTGTGAAAATTTCTGGTATGCACTGCGATCACTGCGTCAGAGCCGTAACCGAAGCAATCAACAAAATCGACGGGGCTTCTGCAAAGGTCAACCTGAAAAAGAAAGAAGCAGTCGTTTCCTACGAAAAGGTTGTAGAAGATGCAGCGATACGGGAAGCTGTCGAAAAGGCAGGATATACCGTACAGAGCATTCAGGGCTGAGTTACGTTAAGCTGCAGCATTGCAGTGCGTGTAAAAACGAAACAGGATTCCTGATAGCATTCCAAAAGAAAATCTGCTATAATAACAGCGTCGGCAGCAAAGAAATTTGGCGGTCGGCGCTGTTTTTCATTCATGACAATAGAATGCTCGCAGAGCGTGCATTCTACTGTTTCAACGAAGGCAGCGCTGATTTCGATTTGCAGATTTTCAGGAGAGGAAAACTCCGATTCGAAATACAAGAGGTAAGTAAGGAGGGCTATGCCCTATGATGGTTTCCACAAAGGGAAGATACGCGCTTCGGGTCATGCTGGATCTGGCGATGCAGAAGCAGGAGGAGTATGTTTCCCTGAATGATATTGCACAGCGGCAGAAGATTTCGATGAAATATCTGGAATCGATTGTCGGTATGCTCAACAAGGCGGGACTTCTGCAGAGCAGAAGAGGAAAAGACGGAGGCTACCGGATGGCACGCAGACCGGAGGAATACCCGGTCAGCGAGATTTTGAAGCTGACAGAAGGGACGCTTGCACCGGTTTCCTGCATGGACGGGGAAGGCTGCGGCCCGGAGTGCGAGCTTCTGGCGAACTGCCTGACCAGACCGATGTGGAATCGACTGGACGAAATTATAGACGAATATCTTTCCAGCGTATCGATCCAGGATCTGCTGGATGGGAGGTGTTGACACTGCGCCGGAAATGGAAAGGATGACGGACATGCGCGTATATGCGGATCAGGCTGCAACCACCAGCCTGAGTAAAACAGCCCTGGAGGCGATGCTGCCCTGGATGACAGAAAACTTCGGCAATCCGTCCGCCCTGTATGAAGAGGGGCGGACAGCGCGGGACGCAGTCGAGACAGCGCGGGAGAAAATCGCGCATCTGCTGCATGCGAAGGCGAAGGAAATTTATTTTACCTCCGGCGGTACGGAGGCAGATAACTGGGCGCTGCAGATGGCGGCAGCAGCCGGGGCACGGATCGGCAAAAAGCATATTATCGTATCGGCAATCGAGCACCATGCGGTGTTAAACCCGGCGAAGTCGCTGGAACGGCAGGGGTTTCGGGTGACGTATCTGCCGGTAACATCAGAAGGGTTGGTTTTGCCCGAAGCGCTGGAAGCTGCGATCTGCCCGGATACAGCACTGGTAAGCGTGATGTATGCCAACAATGAAGTCGGCACGATTCAGCCGGTAGAAGAGCTTGCGGCGATCTGCAGGATGCACGGCGTGTGGTTTCATACGGATGCAGTGCAGGCAGCAGGGCATGTGGAAATCGACCTGACAAAGCTGCAGGCGGATTTTCTGTCTGTCTCGGCACATAAATTCCACGGTCCGAAAGGCTGCGGATTTTTGTATGTGAAAAACGGGTTCCGGACCGAGAGCCTGTTGGAGGGCGGAGCGCAGGAAAAAGGCAAGCGCGCCGGAACCGAAAATGTTCCCGGCATCGTGGGCATGGCGGCGGCTCTGGAGGAGAGTCTGATAAACCGCGACAAAAAAGATACCTTCGTGCTGGAGCTGCGCAGACAGGTCGCAGAGCGCCTGCTTTCCATCGAAGGGAGCCATTTAAACGGCTGTGGGGTCATGGAGGGCGGTGAAGGTGCAGCAGCGGGCACCGACGCTGCGGTACGACATGCAGGTACTGCCGTCTCCCGTGCCGACCGGCTGTGCGGCAACTTAAATATCAGCTTCGACGGCATCGAGGCAGAAGCTCTTCTTCTGTACCTCGACATGAAGGGCGTCTCCGTTTCGGCGGGCGCGGCGTGCTCGGCGGGCGCACTGGAGCCGAGCCATGTGCTGACAGCGATGGGCATATCGCCGGAGCTTGCAAAAGGCACGATCCGCATCAGCCTGGATGAGACGAACACACAGGCGGACGCAGAATTCCTGATGGAGGTCATCCCGGACGCGGTTGCGCGCCTGCGAAGCATGGCATAAAGATTTTCGAACGGGCAGATTCGACAAAAATCTGCCCGCTTTTCATGGTAAAAACAGACGAAAATCATTTTTTGTCAGATTTTGATTTTCCTTTAAAAAAAATCGGGGGTATAATAAAAGTGTAGTGTTTTGGGCGGCTGAAACCATGGCAGCTGTCGTTTTTTAAAGAAAGTTGAGGGTATCTATGTTTGAGAAAGGAGATCTGGTTACTTACGGATGCAAGGGCGTCTGTGAAGTCAAGAACATTACTACGCTGAACCTGGAGGGAATTCCCAAAGACCGTCTGTATTATGAGATGCAGTCCATGGTCAACGCCGGCAGCAGGATTTTTTCTCCCGTCGGACAGGAGGAAAAAAATGCGATGCGCGCGGTGCTGACAAAGGAAGAAGCAGAGGAGCTTTTGGGACAGCTGCCGGAGTGCAGACTGTGCTGGGAGAAGGATGAAAGACGGCGAGAGGAGACCTACCGCAGGATTATCAATCACAGCGATGCAAGAGGAATGCTCTGTATGATCCGCACAATTACGGATTACGGCAGGGAGCGAGTGCTGGAGGGGCGCAGGATGCCCGCGATGGACGGCCGCTATTTGAAAGCCGCGGAGGACAATCTTTATGCAGAACTGTCGATTGCCATGGAGATACCGCGCAGCGCCCTCAAAGAATATATGGCGGCACGGATGGGAGAATTAAGCGGAGCGCTGCAGGCGCTTTGAAATATGTAAGAAGATGCGGCTGCAGGAACGTAACAGAAATTACGGATTGACAGTGTATAACAGCTGCAGTCTGTGGAAATACTGATAAGGGCAGGAAAGTAAGCAGTGCTTACGAATCAAAAGAGGACGATTTCGGTCAGAAGAACCGGTATCGTCTTTTTTTATCGTATAGGAAACATTGCTTCTATACGATAAAAAAGCTCTACGAGGATGCGCACTCGGCGCAGGGGTAGATGGTTGCCAAAGCAACCGCGCCTCGGCGCGAGAATGCGCCAAGGCACATTCTTTTTTCGTCGCTCCGGTTCTTTCGAAATTTTATAAAAAAGCACTTGATTTTCGAAAAGAGTTCTGGTAGACTAAGCGTAGTTAGAAAAGACTAACTAAAAAGGAATAAATCATGGTTATCTCCATCCGCCGTGCGCTGCTGACACACGGCGGGTGGCCCTTTGGGGAAACTGTAAGGAAGGAGACTAGTGTGAAAAATAAGCGTGATCGCTTATTTTTCACACAGCTATTTGTGCCGCAGGCGTCACAAAGTAGCTATGATCGCAGAACAGAACTGGAAGTTCTGTTCGCGATTCCTTCGGCGCAAAGCGCCTGCGAAATGGAGAATAGGATGAAAACGGACAAGGAGAAAACAAAATGGAGCTGGAAGCGTTATCGAAACGTTTTTTTGTGAGAGCATTGGAAACAGAAGATGTGGACATCATTTATGATCTTTGTTCCAAAAACAAACTGTTTTATGAATTTCATCAACCATTTGTAACCAGAGAAAGTATCCTGGATGATAGAAATGCGCTGCCGCCTGGAAAGAGCAAAGAGGATAAAGCGTATATCGGATTGTTTGACGGGGATACGCTGGTTGCTGTGATGGATCTGATTTTGGGATATCCGACGGAAGAGATCGTATGGATCGGATTTTTTATGATGGATACGGCATATCAGAACCAGGGAATCGGGACACAGATTATTCAGGAAGCAGTGGAAGCAATGAAAAACGCAGGCTATCGGGAAATCCGCCTGGGCGTAGACTATGGGAATCCGCAAAGCTTCGCGTTTTGGAGCAAAAATAAATTTACGGTAATACAGGAAAAAGAGTACATTGTGATGCAACGAGTTTTATCCTAAGACAGAGGAAATCCATATGAATGATCTGATGAATTTGTTAAAAGAAAGACGAACTTACCGGAGATTTTGCCAAAAGCCCATTTCGGAGGAAATTCTGGCAGAGATCCTGACGGCGGCGCGGTACGCGTCCAGCGCGGCGAATAAACAGCCGTTGAGCTATGTCGTTGTGAAAACGCCCCAAAAGGTGCAGGAGGTTTTTGCAGAGACGAAGTGGGCGGCATATCTTCCGAAGGAACAGGGACAGCCGAAGGCTGGAGAAGAGCCGGTGCTGTTTATCGGCGTGGTGCAGAATTTGAAAATCAACCCGAACTGCGATACGGACGCCGGGCTGGCGATTTCGAATATGACGCTGGCAGCGTGGAATCATGGGGTCGGAAGCTGTATCATAGGCGCGTGCAACCGGCAAAAGCTTTCGGAGCTGTTTGGATTGACGGAGGATCAGAAGCTGCATACGGTGGTGGCATTTGGTTATCCATCCCATATCAGCAGGATTGAGAATGTCGAAAAGGATGGCGATATCCGCTACCATCTGGATGAAGACGGAAATTATGTCGTTCCGAAACGGAACCTTGAAGATGTCGTAACCTGCATTTGAAAGATTTGAGGACGAAAGATTGAAAAACAATAGAATGCACGCTCTGCGATCATTCTATTGTCATAAATAAAATTTTCAATCACGAGATTTGTATCTGCGTGCACTTGATACAAACTCGACATGCGTAAAAAGCGTGCGCAGAAATGAGAGGAAAGAATGGTAAAAAACATCGCAATCGTAAGCCTGTCCTCCGGTACGATCGGAGAAGCCTTTGCGGCACATGAAGTGGAAATCGGAATCCGGAGACTGAAAGAATATGGCTTAAACGTCATTATGATGCCGCATGCGCAAAAAGGCATCGAATACGTCAAAAATCATCCCGAAGATCGGGCAAAGGATCTTTTACAGGCATTTTCGGACGATTCCATCGATATGATCCTGTGCGCGATCGGTGGGGACGATACCTATCGGCTGCTGCCGTATCTGTTTGAACACAAGGAATTACAAAAAGCGCTGAACAAAAAAATCTTTCTGGGGTTTTCCGATACGACGGTCAATCACCTGATGCTGCATAAGCTGGGTCTGAATACCTTTTACGGGCAGTCGTTTCTGGCGGATATCTGTGAGATGGATCATGAAATGCTTCCATATACGGCAACCTATTTTGAAGAGCTGATTCAGACCGGGAAAATTGCAAAAATTGAGCCGAGCGACGTCTGGTATGAGGAACGGACGGACTGGTCGCCTGCTGCAGTCGGCACGTCGAGAATCGCGCATCCAAACGAAGGCTTTTTGCTGCTGCAGGGAAGTCCTGTTTTTCAGGGGAAAATTCTCGGCGGCTGTCTGGAAGTGCTGTATGATATTTTCGATAACAGTCGCTACGCAGACTCGGTTTCGATGTGTGAAAAGTATGAGCTGTTCCCGCCAAAGGAGGACTGGGCAGGAAAAATTTTGCTTCTGGAAACCTGCGAAGAGCAGCCAGTGCCGCAGCTGTACCGAAAAATGGTTCAGACGTTGAAAAAGACCGGGATTTTCGAGGTGATTTCCGGAATCATTTGCGGCAAGCCGATGGATGAACTGTATTTTGAAGAATATAAAAAAATACTCGTAGAAGAAGTGGCTGATCCGACGCTTCCCATTGTGGCAAACGTCAATATCGGACATGCGACGCCAAGATGTATCATTCCGTTCGGGGTGGACGCTGTGGTGGATGCGAACCGGCAGCAGATTACTTTTTCCTATGAGGACAAATAAAGGGGAACCATATGGAAAAAAACAAATTACAGATCAGGGTAGCGACTAAGGAAGATGCCGAAGCACTTCTGGCAATTTATGCGCCCTATGTAGAAAAAACAGCAATCACATTCGAATATGAGGTTCCCTCTATAGAAGAATTTCGCTGCAGAATCCAGGAAACGCTGAAAAAATATCCCTATCTGGTCGCAGAAAAAAACGGGAAAATTGTCGGTTATGCTTATGCGGGGGCCTTTCATGCCCGTCCGGCCTATGACTGGGCGGTGGAGACCTCCATCTACGTCTCAGAGCTTCAGAAAGGAGAAGGAATCGGGAAAGCTCTGTATAAAGCGTTGGAAGAACAGCTTTCCCGGCAGCATATCCTGAATTTAAACGCCTGCATCGCCTATCCGGAAATAGAGGACGAGCATCTGAATAAAGACAGCGTACGCTTCCATACGCACCTTGGATACCGGATGGTTGGGGAGTTTTACCAGTGCGGGTATAAGTTCGACCGTTGGTATAACATGGTATGGATGGAAAAGCATATCGGGGCGCATCCGTCGAATCCAGCGAAGGTGATCTGGTTTTCCGAACTCTGAGGCGCGTACTTTCCTATTGACAAGGTAGGAATAGTGGGGTACATTTAAAAATGCTGTCAGGAGTTTTCAAGAACGGGAGAAATACATGTTAAATCAGTTTTCAAGAACGGAATTATTGTTGGGGAAAGACGGAATGGAACGTCTGAAAAATGCAAGAGTTGCTGTGTTTGGCATTGGCGGCGTCGGCGGGTATACGGTAGAAGCACTTGCCAGAAGCGGCGTTGGAACCCTTGACCTGATCGATGACGATAAAGTTTGTCTGACGAATTTGAACAGACAGATCATTGCAACTCGCAAAACCGTCGGAAAATATAAAGTAGACGTGGCAAAAGAGCGGATTTTGGAGATCAACCCGGATGCCGTGGTCCATACCTACAAAATGTTTTACATGCCGGATACGGCGGATCAGTTCGATTTTTCCCAGTATGACTATGTTGTGGACGCAATCGATACCGTGACCGGTAAAATCGAGCTGGTGATGCAGGCACAAAAGAGCAATACGCCGATCATCAGCTGCATGGGAGCGGGCAACAAGATGGATGCGTCCGCGTTTGAGGTGGCAGATATTTATAAGACGTCCGGCTGTCCGCTGGCGCGCGTCATGCGGCGGGAGCTCAAAAAAAGAAGAGTGCGCCATTTAAAGGTTGTATATTCCAAAGAGCCAGCTATGACGCCGGTGGACGAAATGGCGATCAGCTGTAAGACAAACTGCATTTGCCCGCCCGGAACAGCGCGGAAATGTACTCAGAGGAGACAGGTCCCCGGAAGCAATGCGTTCGTGCCTGCGGTTGCTGGGCTGATCGTGGCAGGCGAGATTGTGAGAGATTTAACAGGCGTGCGGGGAGAACAGGCATAATGATCTATCTGGATTATTCGGCAAATACGCCGGTTTCGGAGGATGTGCTCCGGTGTTTTTGTGAGACGGAGCGGGAGTTTTTTGGAAACCCGAATTCCACGCACGATGCCGGAAAAGCCGCCAAGGAGCGGATGGATGAGATTACGGTATCGATTGCCGGGCTGATGGGGGCTGCGCCGGAGGAGATAATATATACTTCCTGTGCAAGCGAATCCAACAATACGGCGTTAAAAGGAATCGCTGCGCTGGCGCGTTCGAGAGGCATGCATATTATTTCCACTGCGCTGGAGCATTCTTCGGTGGGCGGGTGTCTGACTGCGCTGCAGGAGCAGGGTTTTGAGGTGGATTTGGTCGACATTGACCGAAACGGAAAAATCGATTTAGAGCACCTGCGGGAGCTTCTGCGCCGGGACACGATTTTAGTATCCGTCTGTCTGGTGGACAGTGAGCTGGGGACAATTCAGCCGGTTTCAGAGATTGCAGAGATATTAAGAGACTTCCCGGGCTGCCGTCTGCATGTGGATGCGACGCAGGCGATGGGGAAAATTCCGGTCTGTCTGGACGGGATCGATACGTTGAGTTTTACACCGCATAAATTTTACGGTTTAAACGGAAGCGGCATTTTATATAAGAAAAAGGACCTGATTTTGGAGCCGTTGATCCACGGCGGGCACAGCACGACGATTTATCGCAGCGGGACGCCTGCCCTCAGCCTTGCGGCGGCAGCTAAATGTGCGCTGTCAGATGCAATCAGCCATCAGAAGGAACGATATGAAACGGTGTTCGGATATAACCGGTTTTTAAGGGAAGAACTGTCCAAAATTCCGGGTGTGTCAATCAACAGCCCGGAGGACGCAGTGCCGCATATTTTGAACGTGAGTGTAAAGGGAATCCGCGGGACGCGCATGCAGCAGGCATTGAATGAAAAGGGCATCTGCGTGTCAGTCAAGTCTGCCTGCGCGGTAGAAGGCACGCCGTCAAAGGCGGTTTATGCGGTCTGCCGAGATAGAAATCGGGCGATGAATTCTTTCCGGATCAGCTTAAGCCATCTGACGACGAAAAAAGAGCTGGATACCTTTTTGCAGGTGTTTTTGGAGTGTTGTAAAGAAAGAGAGTAAAACTATGGCAAGAGAACTGGAGCCTTACCAGAATATAGAAAGAAGCATTATTAAAAAATTCCGCAAGGAGATCTGGCGACCCTTTATCGAGGCGGTACAGCGGTATGAGCTGGTAAACGAGGGAGATAAGATCGCCGTCTGTATTTCGGGCGGAAAGGATTCGATGCTGATGGCAAAGCTGATGCAGGAGCTGCAGCGTCACAGCAAGGTGAAATTTGAGCTGGTTTTTCTTGTCATGGACCCTGGCTACAACGAGATCAACCGACAGAAAATAGAGAGCAACGCAGAGCTTTTACATATTCCGATCACGGTTTTTGAGACGGATGTCTTTGCGGTTGCCAATACGAGCGAAAAAAATCCGTGCTATCTATGTGCACGCATGCGCCGGGGCTATTTATACAGCAAGGCACAGGAGCTTGGCTGCAACAAAATTGCCCTGGGACATCATTTCAGTGACGTCATCGAGACGCCCGTGATGTCGATGTTTTACGGCGGACAGCTGCAGGCGATGCTTCCGAAGCTGCACAGCAAAAACTTCGAGGGCATGGAGCTGATCCGTCCGATGTATTGCATTCACGAGGACGCGATTCTGGACTGGAAACGTTACAACAACCTGCAGTTTATCCAGTGTGCGTGCCGGTTTACGGAAAACTGCGCGATCTGCGATAACGGAGGCGGCGGTTCCAAGAGACAGGAGATCAAGACGCTGATTCGAAGATTAAAACGGGATAATCCGAATATCGAAAAAAGCATTTTCAACAGCATCCATAACGTCAATATCGACACGATGCCAGGCTACAAAACAGACGGGGATTATCATACCTTCCTGGAAAAATTTGACGCCTGCATGGACGGAGAGCCCGAGGAGTAAACGGGTCGGGTGGACAACTTCGGGGTGACGGAGCAGCTGCGGCAGAAAAATATCGGGAAAACGGGGTTGTGCTTCTTTCCGGAAAGTGCTATAGTAAACACAGTTTTTAATTCCACGAACCGCGAAAGGAAAAGCAGAGCATGTTGGAAAACGTTTATACAATTGTCATGGCGATGCCGCAGATGATGATGGGACGCGTTAACTGTATCTGATATGCGAGAGAGCGCAGTGCACAGATACAGGGAAGGGTCTTTTGTTTCTGTGTGCATCGGGCGTTTGAAATTCTTTTCGGAGAGAAAGAAGAATCCAAAATACCGGAGCCGGAGGCAAAGAGCCTTCGGCTTTTTTGCTCTGTAGGAAATACTATGTTGCATGAAAGTGCATTTCATCTGCTAATGTGCATGATTTCCCTTTTGCCGGCATGGAACAAATCTGAGAAGAGGATGGGAAAAGAGCATGAAAACACCGATACTGGAAACCAGTCGGCTTTGGCTGAAACCGTTAAAGGAAGAGGATGCGCCGGGCGCATTTTTGTGGACGGGAGATCCGAAGGTCAGCTGGTACATGCGCTACGAAACGCATGGAAGCCTGGAGGATACGAAGCAGTGGCTGCGGGAGGAAGAAAAACAGCTGGAATCCGATTTGCTGTATGATTTTGGATTTCATAAAAAGGACAGCGACGAGCTGATCGGCAGCGGCGGGC
>ENA-OXEG01000884-OXEG01000884.1-human-gut-metagenome-genome-assembly--contig:-NODE-884-length-16370-cov-6.075942_pt1 | contig 16370 bp, 11 predicted proteins | sample MGYA00249355_ERZ652243 | MGnify/ENA primary metagenome ERZ652243 (study PRJEB26925, sample SAMN05826944) | human gut metagenome | biome: ENVO:2100002; feature: ENVO:00000062; material: ENVO:00002003... | reverse complement strand
CTCCGTCTCGTGGGCTCGGAGATGTGTATAAGAGACAGAATCTATATAAAGAATTTTAAAAGGAGGACGACAATGTTAGAAATAAAAAACGTATCCAAGACTTACCGTCCTAAAAAAGGCGTACCGGTCAAAGCGCTTGACGACGTAAGTCTTAAGTTTGAAGACCGAGGAATGGTATTTATACTCGGTAAATCCGGAAGCGGTAAATCTACCCTTTTGAACGTTTTGGGAGGTTTGGACCAGGCGGACGAAGGAGAATTTATCATAAAGGGAAAGTCCAGCAAGGATTTTACGCAGTCGGATTTCGACAGTTACCGCAACACCTTTATAGGCTTTATTTTCCAGGAATACAATATTCTTTCGGAGTTTACCGTAGGCGCAAACATAGCGCTTGCTATGGAGCTGCAGGGACAAAAAGCCACCAGCGAAGCTTTGAACGAGATTTTGGACGAGGTGGATCTGACCGGCTACGGCAACCGTAAGCCCAACGAGCTGTCCGGCGGACAGAAGCAAAGGGTTGCCATTGCCCGCGCGCTTATAAAAAAGCCGGAAATGATAATGGCGGACGAGCCTACCGGCGCGCTTGACTCCAATACGGGCAAGCAGGTTTTCGATACGCTGAAAAAGCTGTCCAAGGAAAAGCTTGTGCTTATAGTCTCGCATGACCGCGACTTTGCGGAGCTTTACGCCGACCGCATAATCGAGCTTAAGGACGGCAAGGTAATTTCCGACGTCAGCAAAACCTCTGTCATGCCCGAAAGCGTCAGCGAGGGCGTCAGCGTTGTGGACGACAAGCTGATACATATCAAAAAGGGATACAAGCTGACGGAAAAGGACTTAAAGCTTATTAACGATTATATCTCCAAGGCGGAAGGAGACACCCTGATTTCCGTTGACGAGGAGAAAAACGTCGAAATCAAAAAGGCGGTCAAGATCAACGAGGAAGGCGGAAAGGACGAATTTCTTGATACCAAGCCCGAGGACGTCGAGCTTAAACAGTATAAGCCCGAGGACAGCAAGCTTATAAAATCGCATCTGCCGTACAGAAATTCGCTTAAAATAGGCGCAAGCAGCCTTAAATCGAAGCCTGTACGTCTTGTGTTTACCATTTTTCTGTGCATGGTGTCCTTCGCGCTGTTTGGTCTTGCGGACACGATGGGCGCTTACGATAAGGTTACTACCTACGAAAAGTCGATTATGGACACGCGCGTGGAGGGAGCCGCGTTTGTCAAGCAGAAGCTGCGCAGCTCCGGCGGCAACTATACTTATAAGGAAGATACTCAGCTCAACGACGACGATATTGCAAAAATAAACGCAGATTCGGGAGTAAAGGTTGTCCCCGTCTATTCGGGCGGCAGATACTCGAACGGTTACAGTTTTGTTTCAAGTCTTAATAAGCCTGCGTTGCTTGAAAACGATAACGGTTACGCGTATTATTCCGGCAAGGTATCCGGCTTTACCGACGTAACCGAGGAAATTTTCAATCAGACCGGACTTACGCTTACGCAGGGCTCGGCGCTGCCGACGGTATTGGGAGAAATAGCTATTCCCAGCTATGTATACGAGCACTTTACCTATGCCGGCTTAGTATATACCGATCCGTTGACGAATGAAAAAGTTACCCTTGCCGCCGATCAGATCAAGAGTCCGGCCGACGTAATCGGCAAGTATATAAATTTCGGCAACAATTCCGGCGGAAACGGAATGCTGTTTAAAATAACGGGCGTTGTGGAAACGAATTTCGACAATTCGCGTTACGGCGATTATATGCCGGGCGCGCAGAAAGTCGAAGCAAATATGCTTGATATGGTCGTTACGCGCGAGCTTGAGACAAAATTAAAATACAGCTATCATTCGCTGTGCTTTACGGCGCCCGGAACCGTTGCCTTGCTGATAGCGGCAGACAGCCAGGAGATGAGCAAGGGCCCCACCATAGGCAAGGATATAAACTACAGCGGTCATCTTAGCTTACAGTCTGCAAACAGCGGACGCGGATATAATTACATCGCAAAGCTGAGCCAGCTTAACGATAAATCGTCGATAGTATGGACAAACGGCGAAAAAACTTCTCTGTCCGGAAATGAAATAATCGTACCGGTCGCCATAGGCTACAACGTTGACGGAAGCAGCAAATATGATAACAATCTTAGCGCCGAAACCGTTGATTATATCATGACTACCTTTGGTTTAACCGAGGATCAGAGGGATTATTTGCAAAACGACGTAAAGCTAGGTTTTGTAGTTGACACGATTTCCGGTTACGTTGCGGAAAAGTACGTTAATGAAAACGGCTATCCGAATACCGAGGCATTCAGAAATTACGTAACCGAGCAGTACGGCGAAGCTACCGAAGATAATTGTAAACAAGTATATAAAAGTTATCTGTCTTACGGTTCCCGTTATAACGATAAATCCGGATTTGTCAGAAACGAATTCGGCGGACCGAGCGGAAATGAACTGCTTTTGCCTTACGTAAAGACGATATACGGCATGGAAAACGTAACGACGGATATAGCCGAAACGGGAGATATTGTTTTGCAGTCGAATACTTCGGGAGAGTATCGCAGTGAAAAATATACCGTTGTGGGCTACTACTACCCGTCGGCTGAAACGACCGGTAATTTTAATCAGAACGGCGATCCCATTATCGATTACAATAATTCTTCCAGTCTGATATTCGTATCCGACGCCAACTATGACTTTTTTGAAGCGGATGAAGCGGGCTATTATAGCTTTGCCATCGGCAAAATGCCATACGACGACGCGGCGGCCGTCAAGAAAATAGTCGGCTTTAACTACACGGCGCACAACGGCAATACGTATTACACGCTTACCAACGAGGTTAGCTTTATGTTGGATACGGTCAACGACATGGTTGAAATGCTTGCTCAGGTATTTTTGTACGTAGGCATATTCTTTGCCGTGTTTGCCGCGTTGATGATGTTCAACTTTATTTCGGTTTCGATTTCGTATAAAAAGCGCGAAATCGGCATACTGCGCGCGGTGGGAGCAAGAAGCAGCGACGTATTCGGCATATTCTTCAACGAAAGCCTTATCATTACATTGATTAACTTTGTGCTGGCGTCCGTGGTGACGTTTGTGACGACGACGATCATAAACGGCGTGATTCGTTCGGAATACGGCTTTGCGCTGACGCTGCTGAACGTCGGGCTGAGACAGTTTGCGCTGATACTGGGCGTGGGCGTGCTTGTTGCGTTTATCGCAAGCTTTATTCCGGTAATGCGCATAGCAAAGAAGCGTCCTATCGACGCAATACAAAACAGATAAGCGTCAGGATTGGGAAAAAACTCCGTCTGCCGGATACCGGCGGCGGAGTTTTTTAATATCTTATTCATGCTGTTTTTGTCGTCTTCTATATGAGCGGCGGAGTTTTATTCAGTCTGCAGTAAGCTATAAAATAATTGCGACGCTGCGTAAAGAATCCGAACCTAGCTTTTCGTCAGTAGTTTTTTCACAGCCGTTTGCGGCGGCTTTTATAGTGTAGTCGCCGTAAAACGCGCTGAACTGAGCCTGGCCCGCCTCGTCCGTAATTGCGGTCAGATCTGTATTCCAGTCTTTGGAAACGAGTTTTTTAAGAGTTTTATAGGACGGCTTTTCGCTTAAGTCGAAGCGAAGCAGACCTCCGCGGTAATAATTTTCACCCTCGTCCATATTTCCGGGCGAGGCGGAAGCCGCGTAGCCGTCTGCCAGATTCCAGTATATTACCTGTTCTACCGCCGGATGGGAAAACCACAGCGAATATAGTTTTTCCAGCATTATCGCCTGAAGCTCCTCGTCCTGCGGCTGCTGCGTATAGGAAGGTATTGTGATTTCGGTTATTTGAATCGGCAAATTAAAGCGCGCATAAAGGTCCAGAATTTTAAAAAGCCGGTGCGGATCGTAGCATTTGCGCGTTTTGCGGAAGTACTCCTCCCTGCGGAAAAACATATGAAACTGCATTCCCACCGCGTCTATGCGCGCGCCCTTCAGCAGAGCGTTTTCAATCTGCATATAATATCTGTCGGAAGTTCTTCCGGGACTGTCCCATATGGTCCCCGTCCATTCGTTTATGCAAAGCTGATTTGCAGGGAAATATTTTTCCGCGGTTTTAAAACACCATTCCACGTAATCGGGATCGTCGTAAAGGACTGTAGCGGATTCGTCCCAGTACATCTCGTTGGTGACTTCAATAGTGCGGATTTTATCCGCATATCTGGCTGAAATTTCGGCCATTCGCCTTACGAGCGCGCGCTTGCAGTCGAAAACAGATTTTCCCTTGAGCCACTTGGGGAAAAGGTTAGAATAGCACAAAGCGTGTTCGCGCGGCTCTATACCGTATTTTTCGCAAAAATCAAGGCACAGTCCGGGAGCGGGACGACGATAAATTTTAGGCGAATTTTTATCGTAGCGCGTATTGCCCTCCTCCGGCTCCAGGGTGTCCCAGTAAAACGGCAGCGTGGCCATATTAAACAGCTCGCGGAATTTTTGCTTATATATTTCGTTGTATTCCTTATTATCGAATTCGTCCAGCATAAAAATATTTGCGCCGAATCTGAATTCGTGTCCGGTCTGTTTGATTTTGAGACGCGCGTTTTTTACGGGCGCGCCGTTTTTGTCTGTTACCGTCACCGTAAAATTACCCTTGCGGTGACGTTCGATTCCGTTTTTAATCCGTTCGTCGCTTTCGCGGTCGAACAATTCGTAGATTTCCTTATTCATCTTATACTCTCCCGTTTGTTTTTCGGGCGCTTGCCCTTATAACAGTATAAGGCATCCGACAAGGAATTTTAACTAGAATTTCGTAAAAAAAAGTTTGATTTTCGAAATCGATTATGCTATTATTATTCTATTGAAGCGGAGATAAATTTTAAAGGCTTTTATGGAAAAATTGCCGATGACGATATTTGATGCGCTCGGCGCGGCGGCAAAATCCGAAAAAGCTAATAATCGGATTGGATAAGCGAGCTTTAAACCCGGAGGAAAAAGTATGTTTTTCGGTTGCGAAAATTTATGCTTGGATTTTATCGAAGCGTTTGGCTTTACGCAAACGGACTGTGTTTCCCGCGTCGGCGCGCGCCGTGTATGCGCGCTGTCGTTTCGCTTTGAAGCCGTGGATACGGTGTTTAGATTTGGGGAAAAAGCGCTGACTGCCGAAAAGGGCGATATTATTTTTGTGCCCGACGGAGTGGATTACGTTCGGGTAAGCAAACGCGACGAGGTCGCCGTAGCGCATTTTACCGTAGCCGGAACGGAATTTTGCGAGATAGAGCGTTTCAGGCCGGAAAACCCTCAAAAATTCAAGCGGTTATTTGAAAAATTACTTGAAATATATGCGTCCGGACGCGGGGCTTTTTATGCCGCGACCGCAGTTTTGTATGAGATTATCTGCGAGATTACCAAGGAAGCGGATAAGCTGAAAGGCTTTGGTTTTAAGCGGATAGAAAGAGCGTATAATTTTGCTGTGAGCTTTTACCGCCGGCCGGAGCTTACGGTTTCCGCGCTGGCAGCGGAATCCGGATTAAGCGAGGTCGCCTTCCGTAAAGCTTTTAAATCCGAAACGGGATTGTCGCCTCACGCGTTTATAAATTCGCTCAGAATGAGATATGCCGCTCAGCTTTTGACAACAGGAGGATTTACGGTTGAGGAAATCGCGGAAAAAGCAGGTTTTTGCGACGCTAAATATTTTTCAACTGCTTTCAAGCGTTTTTTCGGGCAAACTCCGTCCGCTTATCGTCGGCCTTATATCGGGGAAATCGAAGGACAGTGGCGGGCGTAAACGCGTGCCGCTTATAAAACCGGAGAGCGGACAGCGTCTGAATGTCCGTATCGGTTTCTTTGGACGGCTTTAGCTCGGTCGTACAGAATTTTGAGGCGGCGTTTTTTGCCGCTGTACGAATAAGCTGTTGCGCCGGGACGGGCGCCTAACTTGGCGGCAAAGTACGCGGCAACGGCTTCGGATGGGCCGAGCCGATGAATCCGAAGCCGTCGTTAGCCTATTCAGTCCTTAGCGCGACTACGGGATCCTTTTTGGCCGCGGCGCGCGCCGGAAAGACTCCGGACAGCAGAGTCAGAAGGACGCTTATCGCTATCATGATCAGCGCGTCATACCACGGAAGTATCGCTATTGTAGAAACTATGGTAAGCGAGCCTACTATCAGGTTAATGACCAATGTAAGCAGATATGTCACGAGAATACCGATAAGACCTGAGGCAAGGCCGATTATGGCCGTTTCGGCCGTAAACAAACGGCTGACGTCCTTTTTGCGACCGCCCAGCGAGCGAATGACGCCGATCTCTTTTGTGCGCTCTACAACGGATACGTAGGTAATGATTGCAATCATGACCGAAGAAACCACCAGCGAGAGAGCCGTAAAGCCGACAAGAGCAATCGTCACGATATCGATGAATTGGTTGATCATGTCGATTACGACCGACAGATTATCCGTATAGATAATATCCTCTCTGTCGGCGTACTGTATGGTCTTGTCTCCGACGGTGATCGGGACGTCCTCATTCCAGTGGTCGAGATAGGAAAGCACCGCTTCCTTATGTTTAAAGTCGCGCGGATATATCGAAATTCCGTTGGCGACGTTGTTGCCGCCGGCCTGCTGTTTTGTCAAAAAGTAGTATTCCGTTCCGCTGTCTCCCGCGCTTCCGCTGAATATGCCCATAATTGCGTTCATGTCGTTGGGAGTGCCGACAAAACCTTTTTCGGTATAGGTAGTCTCCTCGTTGCTGCCGTTAAGATAAGTATAAGTAAAGTCGTAGGTGATTCCGACGGGAACGTTTTGCGTGCCCATGCCGGGAATTTCCATTTCATACCAGCCGGAAACGATGCTGGTTTTTTCATTGTCGTTGAAATATTTGACAAGACTAGACTCGATATTTTTTTCTATAATATAATCCGTCAAAGCCTGAGTATAGTAAAAGCCGCTGGTCATGCAGCCGTAGGAAATAGTTTCCTTGGGCTGAAGTATGCCTACGACGGTAAGCTCCAGTCCGTCCGACCATTCTCCCTCAAGGTGATTGTAGGTGATTCCGGAATCCGAAACGTTGAATACGTCGTCGTTAGGATAATAGGTAAAGCTTTTGCCCAAAATTTCTTCGTAGGAAAAGCGGTCCTTGTCAAGCGCGGGATCGTAAAGATTTTCCATGCTTGGATCGGTTTCCTTAGCGCCGCGGTATATGAGATTCATGAATTCGTCCTGCGCATAATAGCCTAGCTGCGCCAGTACGATATCGGTTAGCTCCGAATCCTTGTCCAGCACTACCATAACCTCGTTTTTGCCGGAGGCGATGCGGCCGCTCATCAGGTCGTACTGCTCGGTGATATAGCTTTCCTCGGCGGGACATTGTTTAAAATTATCTACGACAGTCGTGACGTAAGTCGCGTATTGCTTGAACATCGTTTTTTTGAGAATGGCGATGTATCTTGTCCTGATTGCGGACAGCGACATACGCTGGGTATTGCCTTCCGCGTCGGAGGAGACTTTTGCGGTGAAATCTGTATAAATATTGTTGCTGACGTCCAGTCCGTAATCGAGGAACACGGCTGCCGCATCCTCTTGAGGAATGGCTTTTACATAGTCGATATAGTCCTGAGTTATGGTGTTGTTGATAAGCAGGCTTTCCGCTGTTTTCGATTTTGCGATGAGATTTTCTATCATCGAATTTACGTTGACGTAGCCGGCCTCCTTAATAATGTCGTGTTTTTCCGAGGTTGACGTCGATTGCATCAGCGCGTTCATGTCAAAGGCCTGCTCCGCGACGGTGACGGGGTTTCCGGACAGCATGTCGTTTTGCATGTTGTTGATGTAAGTGCGCACGCCGAAAGACATAGCCAGCACCAGCGAAACGCCGATTATGCCTATTGCGCCGGCAACGCTTGTCATTATTGTGCGCGCTTTTTTTGTAAGCAGATTCTGAGCGCTGAGCCGGAAGGCCGTAAACAGCGACATTTTGGCGCGCTCCCGCGGCTTTTTATTTTTTACGGACGGCTTATTTTCAGCTTCCGCTTTGCCGTCTTCGGTTACTGTGCCGGAATATACGACGCGCGGCTCGGCTTCCTCCTCCTCGGCGGAATACGGCATGCTGTCGCCTACCACCTCGCCGTCTAAAAGGTTGATGATTCGCGTGGAGTACTGTTTGGCAAGATCCGGGTTGTGCGTGACCATGATGACCAGCTTTTCCTCGGCGATTTCCTTAATAAGCTCCATTATCTGGATTGACGTAGAGGTATCCAGCGCGCCCGTCGGCTCGTCGGCCAAGAGAATTTCCGGCTCGTTGACAAGCGCGCGGGCAATGGCTACGCGCTGACACTGTCCGCCCGAAAGCTGGTTGGGACGCTTGTTGTACTGTCCGCTGAGTCCCACGCGGTCCAACGCTTTTTTTGCGCGCTCGGTACGTTCGACCTTATTGAGTCCCGCTATCGTAAGGGCAAGCTCCACGTTGCCCAGCACCGTTTGGTGCGGGATGAGATTATAGCTTTGAAAAATAAAGCCAATGCGATGATTGCGGTAAACGTCCCAGTCGCTGTCGCTGAATCGTTTTGTGCTGACGCCGTTTATGGCAACGTCGCCGGACGTATACTTGTCAAGCCCGCCGATGATATTCAACAGCGTCGTTTTGCCGCAGCCCGACGGACCGAGTATGGAAACAAATTCGTTTTTTCTGAACGACAAGCTTATGCCCTTAAGCGCGCGCACGGACGTGTCTGCAACTTTATAGTCCTTTGTTACGGATGTAAGTCTTAACATAAATCTCCTTATATTTCAGCATTCTATGCTGTAAAAAATACTAAGCTCAAAGCGTTTATTTATGCGCGCGAGACGTTATGATAAACGCGCTGCAAATAGTTAAAAAAATCGGTTTTTTCTTTGTCCGTGAATCCGTCGGTGATAAAATCGGTCAAAGCTCTGCTTTCCGTATCGGCGGCGGAAATCATGTCGTATTTTTCCGAGTCCTTCAGCCGTATGTTTTTGGCGCGCCTGTCGCTGGAGTCCGTCGTTACCGTGACCAGTCCGTGGCAGCGCATGCGTCTTATTATGCCCGATACCGTAGCGTGGGTGGCGCCGAGATATTCCTCCAGATCGCGCTGAGTAACCCTGCCGCCCGAATTGGCGTAAAGGTAAATAAGCACCCTGCACTGCGTAAGCGTCAGACCGTATGCTTTTGCGCGCGCGTTGATGCGTTTGTCCACCGACTCGCTTATACGCTTTATGATAAGTCCGATATTTTCTTCCATAAGCACCTCTAGGCAAAACGTCAAATATGTAGCACGCTTCATATTATATGTGGACGGGCAGTATTTTGTCAATAATTTAGGGGCGAAATAACGTTGTATTTTTTGTGAAATTTTTATCACATATCGGATTTATTGCAAAGAAAAACGGACCTTGTTTTCCGGTCCGTCCGATTATTTTCTCTCAGCTGAGCTTGGCGATATCCTCTACCGCCAGAGAAACGATCACAGCTCCGCTTTCGCTTCTGACGCCGTGCTCGGCGTTTATGGCTTCCATGATGTCGCGCTGTTTGTCCTTGGGCGCAATAATGGCAATAATCTCGCGCTCCGGCATAAATCCGAAGTCCAGCATTCCGTCCGCTTCATGGGCGGAGACGTGTCTGGCGCGCAGCAGAGTGCCGCCGCGCGCGCCGCCCTTTTTGGCGGCGGACATGACCTCGTCCGTATAGCCTTGGTTTACCGAAATTACGATAAGACAATATTTTTCGCCGTCCATTTGCGATTTGTCCTCCTTGTTGGGTTTGCCGGGTTGATTTTCAAGCGCCTTGATTATAAGATTGGGGGCGGCGTTAAGCCTGAGCATAAAGGCAATGCCCTTGCTGCCGAAATTGTCCAGCCTGTCGTTCAGCGCGGTCAGCATATTTTTAGCTCTTACGCGGTCCGCTAGGCTTACGATTATCTCTTTATCCGAATTTTCAAGGCCCAATATGTCCATGATCTCCGAACCCGCGGTGCCTTGTCCCATGCACACCGACGATAGGTACAGACCGTTTTTTTCCAGCATTTCCAAGAAATCGCCGGCTTTGCCGCGCTCCACTATGCCTGCAATCATATAGACGGGAGTCGGAGATGCCTGAGCCGTTTGAGCGCTGTTGCGTCTTGCGCGTTTTCCGGATTTAGCTGTCCGGGATAGAGTTTCGTCCACGATTTTCTCCTTTCAGTCAAAATATATTATAGTGTCTTCGGCTTTGCCGAGAGCGTTTTCGAAATTCCGGTGCGCGATTTTTTTCTTGAGCGCGCTGGTAAAACCAAGAAGCTGAATGGTGACGAGGGGCGTCATGGCCACCATGGCTATAATGCCGAAAGCGTCGGTCAGAAGATCTCCGCCGAGAGCCGAGCAGGCGCCCATGGCAAGCGGCAGCAGGAAGGTGGCCGTCATAGGTCCGCTGGCTACTCCGCCTGCGTCGAAGGCTACGCCCGTAAATATCTGCGGAACAAAAAACGACATGCCCAAAGCCACCGCATATCCGGGAAGAAGAAACCAAAGAATAGATACGCCCGTCAGAATACGCAGCATGGCTATTCCCACCGAGACGCATACGCCTACAGATAGGGCAATGCCCATTGATCGCTGGGAAATCGCTCCGTTGCTTATTTCCTCCACCTGTTTTTTCAGAACATGCACGGCGGGCTCTGCGGCGACGATAAAATATCCGACGATCATGCCGACGGGGATCAGCAGCCATTTATATACGCTGCCGGCCATCATAGTGCCTAAAAGGTGGCCGACGGGCATAAAGCCGATATTGACGCCCGTAAGAAACAGGACGAGGCCGAGATAGGTATAAACAAAGCCGCTTATTATGCGGATAAGCTGGTGCTTTTTAAAACGCTTGGTAACCAGCTCGAAGATCAGAAACAGCGCGGCGATGGGGGCAAGCGCAAAAGCAACCTCCTTAAAATAATCGGGAAAAGCGTGCAGGAAGTAGATTGCTGCGTCTTTGACGGTCACTATTTCAGGAATCACGACCTCGGTCGGAGTTATTTCGCCGGGGTTATAAATTATGCCCAGAATAAGCACGGAAAGTATCGGTCCGATACTGCACATTGCCACCATGCCGAAGCTGTCCGCCTGGGAGGCTTTTCCGCTTTTTACCGAGGCAAGACCTATGCCCAGCGCCATAATAAAAGGCACGGTTATGGGACCGGTGGTAACGCCGCCCGAATCGAAGGAAACGGGAATAAAATTATTAGGCGCGAATATGGTCAGTATGAACACGGCCGCGTAAAAGAAAATCAGTATATACGAGAGCGGAATTTTAAATGCCGTTCTCAGCAAAGCGAAAACCAGAAATAGTCCGACGCCCACAGCCACAGCTACGATTATTACCATGTTTTCAATGGCCGGTACCTGATTGGCAAGCACGGTAAGATCCGGTTCCGCAATGGTTATCAGTACGCCGAGAAGAAAACTGAGCCCCATGGGAAGCAGCTTGTTTTTGGATTTTGCCATGGACACGCCTATGCCCTCGCCCATAGGCATCATGGACATATCAACGCCCAGAGTAAAGAGCGACATGCCGAAAATGAGAAGCAGCGCTCCGAACAGAAAAAGGACTACTGGGCCGGGTTCGAGCGGAACGAAGGTGACGGATAGGATCAGCACAATGGCCGTGATGGGCAATACGGAGGTAAGCGCTTCCGATAGCTTTTCTTTAAGCTTTCTGTTTATAAATAAGTGCTGTTTCATCATTGTCGTCACTCCTGTTTACGAGGCAGTCGTTTTTCTTTTTATATAATTAAAATCTCCGCGTTTGATTTATTTGATTAAAGCGTTTTTCGGGAAAAACGTCAAGTCTGTCGTGCAAGCGTACTGCAGTAACAATATAACTTAGATTTATTCAATTCCGCCGGTAATATTTCAGGCTTAAACAAATATAAAGCCGTGGACCGTTATTAAACGATAGAACGTCCTTTTGCTTTTAGCCGGACGCGCTTATTACCAATATATGCGTAAAGTATATCAAAAAACAAACCGAATGTCAATTTATTTGCGTTGCGCGGTCCGCACCGAGAAACGAAAAAGCAGGAAAAGCGTTTGCGTTTGTTTTAATCGGCCGGCATACGTATGCGGGAAACGACCGCTTAATTATATGCGGACAAGCAAGAAAGGCGTTGTGGTAATATATAGAAAAAGGCGTACCGATTTGTATCGATACGCCTTTGTTTGTCGTTAATTGAAAAGATCTTTATAAGCTTTTCCGAATTTAAGCGAGGGAGCTTTGCTTGCCTTGATGGTGATTTTCTCGTTGGTGGCAGGATTGATGCCCTCTCTCTCGGGTTTTTCCTTGATCTCGAAAGTGCCGAAGCCCGCAAGCTGAATTTTGTCTCCGCTCTTAAGCGTTTCGGTGATTACCGCGGTAACCGCCTCGAAAGCCTTTGCCGCGTCCTTATCGGTGATTTCCGCTTTAGCCGCTATTGCCTTAATAAATTCCCCTTTGTTCATAAATACCTCCTTGATTGTAAGATAATTTATTATAGCATAAACTTTTACGGTAAGTCAAGGCATAAATATTATTATAGTCGGTTTTTTCCTGCGTAATATAACTGTTTTTAAGGATTTTTGCAGATTTTCCACAAATTACCATTGCTTCGGCGTCGGACGGCAAATCGGCTTTGCGGCTGTAAAGCCGTAAGCTTTTTAGATATAGAGCCGAAATTTTTATAATCAGGTTCATATTGACAGTAAGGCATGATAAATTATTCCCTTAACTGAAATTAACTGAATTTAGATATAAGGTTGAATTTGTGCCTATCGCGGACAAGCTGTATTACGAATACGCGGACGAATTGCTTTTACATATACGCGAACTGGTCGAGCTTGAAAACGGAATTAGCTTTAACGGCAACGATGAAATCGCCATATTGCTTACGGAAGAAAAGCTTGACGGTTTTGCGGCAAATATTCCGAAGAACCGCAAGGTACATTTGGGACACGAGATGCTGTCGTCGGAAAGTCAGAAAAAACTGTTTAAAAAGCGCGGCCTTATAAGCCGCAGGGAAATTCGCTGCAAACAAAAAAACCGCAGTAAGGCCGAAAAAGCCTTACTGCGTTAAAGTCAATATGAAGTTTCAGGCAGCTCTGACGCCGGAAACGATTTCGCCTATCGCGTTATAAAGCGACGTTGTGCGCGCTTTTGCGATTACGGGACTTACCGAGTAGTATTCGGAGGATAAGGATTCGTCCTCGGCCTCGTTGCCGACGCGCGCATCCAGATAGAAAACGAATTCCAACGTTTTTATTTCGTTTTGCGAGTCGCCTACAAGAACTATCGCGCGGTCAAAGGTTAGGTCCTCTCCTTCTACCTTGACTGTTTTCGGCTGGGAATAGACGAAAACAAGCTTGTAAAGCGTATCGGTCGAAGCTACGGAGGCGATATCCTCGGCGGCGATTTCCACGCGGCTTTCGTCCTTTTCGTTTTCCTTGATTTCGGTTTTAAATTTCAGTTTGGAAGAAAATTTACCCTCGAGAATGCCCTGCATTACCGAATAAGAGGTTTTGTCCACGCCCTTGTCCAGCTTTTCCTTAAAGTCAGGCTTGGAAGCGTCTATTTCTATCCGGTCGGTAGAGGAAAAATTGTAAACCTCCACACGGTCGTAGCCGTCCAGAACTGCCATGGGCTTAACCCTTATAAGACACAGTACTAGCACGGCGATTGCGAGGGCGGCAACTATGCTGCCCACGATTATAAACGTTTTGGATACTGCCTTTTTCATTATCGTCTCCTGTTCTTTACAAAAAATTTATCGATATGATATTTTTGGTTGTTGGCCGAAATTGCTTTTTTTTGAAGCCGGAATAAATTTTTCAGCTGTAGATTTTTTCCTCGGGCGGAGTCTGAGCCGCGGGCTGACCCGATCCTTTCTTTTTGTCGTATTTTGCGCTAAGCCGTTCCTGAAGCTCGCGTTTTACCTCGTCGGCGGACGCGCCCTTCATTATCATCTCCACTTCCTCGGAGTAGATCGTTTCGCATTCGAGCAGAACGCGAACCATTACGTCCATTACCGAGCGGTGGTCGCCTAAAAGCTGAAGCGCCTTGGAATGAGCCTCCTCCAACAGGTCGGAGACTTCTTTATCGATTTTTGCGGCAATCTCTTCCGAATAGGTATGCGTGGATTGATAGTCGCGTCCCAGGAAAACTTCCTGATTGGAGCCGTAATAAACCGGACCTAGCTCTTTAGACATACCCCATTCCATGACCATTTTGCGCGCGATATTCGTAGCCTGCTTGATATCGCCGACGGCTCCTGCGGAAATATCTTCGATAACGATTTCTTCTGCCGCTCTGCCGCCCATGGTCATGGCAAGATTGCCCTTAAGTTTGTTTATGGTTATATGGTCGTCGTCGTTGTCCGGGCGAGTCATCGTATAACCGGCGGCCTGACCGCGGGGAATAATGCTGATTTCATGAACGGGATCGCAGTAAGGTATGCACTTTGCTACGATGGCGTGGCCGGCCTCGTGATAAGCGGTTATGCGCTTGTCAACCTCCGTGACCAGTCGGGATTTCTTTTGCGGACCCATTACCACTTTGTTGATGCCCTCGTACAGGTCTTCCATGGTGATTTTCGTGCGGTTGTCGCGTGCGCAGAGAATTGCCGCCTCGTTTAGAAGGTTTGCTATATCCGCGCCGGAGAAGCCGCTGGTAATGCGCGCCAGCGTCTGAAAATCGACTTCGGGCGCCATGGGCTTATTGCGCGCGTGCACCTTGAATATTGCCTCTCTGCCCCTGACGTCGGGAATATTTACGTAGATCTGTCTGTCGAAACGTCCGGGACGCAGCAGAGCCGGGTCCAGAATATCCGCGCGGTTGGTTGCCGCCATGACTATAATGCCGTCGTTGGTGGCAAAACCGTCCATTTGCACAAGCAGCTGATTAAGCGTTTGCTCTCTTTCGTCGTGACCGCCGCCGAGACCTGCGCCGCGCTGACGGCCTACCGCGTCGATTTCGTCAATAAAGATAATGCACGGCATATTCTTTTTGGCATTGTCGAAAAGGTCGCGGACGCGGCTGGCGCCTACGCCTACGTACATTTCAACGAAATCAGAGCCGGATATTGAGAAAAACGGTACGTTTGCCTCTCCGGCCACGGCTTTGGCAAAAAGAGTTTTACCTGTTCCTGGCGGGCCGACCAGCAGTACGCCTCTTGGGATGCGCGCCCCTACGGCCGTAAACTTTTGAGGAGATTTAAGAAATTCCACAATTTCTTTCAGTTCCTCTTTTTCCTCTTCCGCGCCGGCAACGTCCGTGAACCGTACCTTGATATTGCCCTGAACGTTTGCGCGCGACTTGCTGAAATTCATTGCCTGTCTGTTTGCGCCGCCCATAGAGCGGAAAAGGAATACGGCGAATATTACGATTACAACCAAGCCCAGAATGGGGAAAATATAGCTCCAGATGCTTCCGGCATTGCGGTCGTTGAAGCTTAGCTTTATGTCGGCGGCTTCTCCGTTGTGATCGTTATAGTAGGTCACGTAAGCCGAAAAGGTCAGCTCCTCCGTGGTGCCGTTTTCCAGTGTGACTGTCCATTTATTTATATTTTGCTGGATATTTGCTTTATATTTAAAGCTTTTGGCGTCGTTGAGCTTTACGGATACAATATCGTTTGAAACGCTTAGCTCGGAAACGCGGCCTTCGTCTATAAAACTTTTAAGCTCCGTTGAAGAGATTTCTTCGGTGCCGTTTCTGAAGAAAAATATCAGGCCGATTATCGTAAAAAGAGATAAAACGACTATAACGGTTATTAAACCTTTTGTACTGGATTTCAAATTTACCTCCGATTTTGCGCTTTTCCCGGCGCAAAGGGGCCTTGGATACAGGCTTGAATACTCATTTGGATATCCGGCGCGGATTTAAGTCCGGAAACTTATTTGCAGTTTAAATCGCTCGGCAATGCAAATTTTAAGCGGATTAAAAAGCCGGATTGCAGATGCGTCGGATTCGCGCCGCTTTATAAATACCTTTGATCTTGCGATATTATTGCGGCAGATAAAAAAATATTTTCGGCAGCAGAATTATGGATTAAAGATTTCCGTTACTGGCGCTGTTTGTAACGCAGGCGGCTGCCGCGCAGAGAGCGGGTTTTTCTTTGCGCAAATCTGCTCGTTTGACATTATAACATAATTTAGGCGAGATTATCAAGTAAAATACCGTCGGTATTGTTAAATCCGGGTGAATTTTTTGTGTTATCCGCTCATATTTTGGGGTTTTTGCTTCCGTTTTTTAGGATTAGCTTTCAACCGCAAAATCATACGGTATTTTAAGCAACGCGCGACGGCTTTTCAGATAATCAGTATAAAATCTGTCTCTTATACACATCTCCGAGCCCACGAGACGGAGCTACATCT
>ENA-OXEG01000880-OXEG01000880.1-human-gut-metagenome-genome-assembly--contig:-NODE-880-length-16405-cov-5.503976_pt1 | contig 16405 bp, 12 predicted proteins | sample MGYA00249355_ERZ652243 | MGnify/ENA primary metagenome ERZ652243 (study PRJEB26925, sample SAMN05826944) | human gut metagenome | biome: ENVO:2100002; feature: ENVO:00000062; material: ENVO:00002003... | reverse complement strand
AGATGTAGCTCCGTCTCGTGGGCTCGGAGATGTGTATAAGAGACAGGAAGAAGATCGAGGATCGAAGCATCGGCTTTGTGGAGTTTCAGGAACTAAAATACGCGATCGAGGCGCTCGGCGGCGAATATAACGAGCCGAGGGATTTTTCCGCGGACAAAGATTTCCGTACGATCGAGGACGCTTCCGTCAGGGAGGGCTTCGGTTACGACGGCCTGCCCAAAAGCTGAAAGGGCCTCGAAAGAAAATTCGTAAAAACGCAACGGAATTGCTTCATAAAAGGAACCGACCCCGCATATATTAAACCGTAACGTTTGACTGCGGGGCTTTTTGCGAAAAAAACGCAGGGCAACGCAGAAACCACGGTTGGAGGTCGGTATGGAAAATTACAGCGTTTACGAAGATATTGCAAGCCGTACAAACGGCGATATTTACATCGGCGTGGTGGGGCCGGTACGCACGGGTAAATCCACTTTTATCAAGCGGTTCATGGAACAGCTGGTCATTCCCTCCGCCGACGAATCCCGCCGCGCGGTGATGACCGACGAACTGCCTCAGTCCGCCGCCGGCCGCACGGTGATGACGACCGAGCCGAAATTTGTCCCCGCTCAGGCGGCCAAAATTTCTATCCGCGAGGGTGCGGAGGCTTCCGTTCGTCTCGTGGACTGCGTAGGCTTTGCCGTCGAAGGCGCGGGCGGTTTCGAGGAGGACGGGGCGCCTCGTCTCATCAAGACGCCCTGGAGCGAGCAGGCCATGCCCTTTGAAAAAGCGGCGAAGCTGGGGACGGAAAAGGTCATTCGGGAGCATTCTACCATAGGCATACTCATGACTACGGACGGAAGCATCACGGAGCTTCCGCGCTCCGCTTACGTCGCCGCGGAGGAACACGCCGCCGCGGAACTGAAAGAGATCGGAAAACCTTTCGTCATTCTGCTCAACTGCCGTCAGCCCGCCGCTCAGGAGCCGCTCCGCGCCTCGCTCGAGGAAAAGTACGGCGTGCCCGTTTTGGCCGTCAATGCAGAGGAGCTCACCGAGGACGAAATTCTCGAAATCATGCAGAAGGTGCTGTTCGAATTTCCCGTCGTCGGCATAGACGTGCGTATTCCCAAATGGATGCAGTCTCTGCCCGAAAGCAGCAAGGTCGTCTCCGCCGTTTTGACAAAGCTGAAAAAGCTGGCGCCGTCCCTCGTCAAGATGAAGGATTGCCTCATGCTCGAAAATCTGTTCGGGGAAGAGGATAAATTCTTAAATCCCGACAATATCGCCATGGAATTGGGCAAGGGAAAGGCGGAAATCCGCGTCGAAGCCAAGGAAGGGCTTTTTTACGAGGTGCTCAGCGAGGAATGCGGCGAAACGATCGCCGACGATTTCTGCCTGATGCGTTACGTAAAGGCTCTGGCCGAAGCCAAACGCAATTACGACAAGGTCAAGGAAGCGTTTGCCGAAGCGGAAGAAAACGGTTACGGCATGGTCGCGCCCAGCTATGACGACATGACGCTCGATCAGCCCAAACTTATCAAAAAAGGGTCGGGGTACGGGGTCAATTTCAAGGCCAACGCGCCGAGCTATCATATTTTGAAAGTAGAGGTGACGGGAGAAGTCAGCCCCATCATCGGCACGCAGCAGCAGGGCGAAGATTTCCTCAAGGATATGCTGGATAATTACGAGGAACACACCGACAAGGTGTGGGAGACGAATATTTTCGGCAAGACCCTGCGCGAGCTGGTTTCGGAAGGTCTCGCGGGCAAGATGGGGGCTATGCCGCCCGATATCCGCAAAAAGATGCGCCGCACAATCACGCGCATCGTCAACGAGGGCAGAGGCGGAGTGATCTGCATACTCCTCTGAAAAAGGCAGGGAAAGAATAACGAATAAAAAGTGAAAAACGGGGCATACTTCTTCTAAATTCTTTTTTGGGAGACCCTGTTATCATGAGTAAATCTTCAAAAAGCAGAAAAGAAAGAGTACCTAAAATGACCGAAGAACAGTATGCGGAATACGTCATGGCCATGAAAGACGAAACGCCCGTAAAGGGATATAGGGAAATATCCTCGGGCCGTCACGACACGCCTCATCTCGATGCCGAAGGGCATAAAAGATAAGGAGTAAAAATTCCTCGTCGGGAAGAGAAAGCGCAGCTTAAACGGGAAACCGCGGCTGCGCTTTTTCCGCGCAGTTTTCACGGAAAACATAAATTGCGGCGAGAAAGGAATTATCTGTAACTTTTTGGCAAATTTTTATACTTTGAGAGGAGATTTTTTCTCAAAACCCTTGACCGCGCGGCAGAGATGTGCTATAATGAAAAGCGTAATGAAAAAGTGTCGGTTTCCCGTCGTTCGATACATGGCGCATTTGTTCCTTTCTTAAACGAGGGGATTTTCGCGGCGGAAAAGATAAACAGGGGAAAAAGGTATTCGTCGCATATTTTCATAAAAATGCAGTATGGACGGAGCGCGGCGACAGGAAAAGGCCGATTGAGATTTTTTACGAAAAAATCGATAAAATCCGAAAATTTTTTCGTCGGGAGTATTTACTTTTTGACGGAAATGGTGTAAAATTAAATTGATGTAAGCTTATCCGATTTTTATATTCGCAAGCGAACAAGAAAAATTGAGGTGTAATATGACGGATTACGGTAATAACAATCAGAAGCAGGCTCCTTACACTTATGCCAACGTACCGCCTCGGGGGAACGAAACGGCTCTGATGATAGAGGGGCTCTATAACGGCATCGCATACGATCTGCAGAAGATGAAAAAAGAGCTGATGAACGAGCTGAAGTACTCGGCTATGCAGTCGAGCTCCGTCTATCAGTCTATCCAGAAAGAGACTTCTTCCGCCGTGGAAACCAACGCGCAGACCGCACAGTCGGTCGTGCGGGAGCTCAAGTACGGGTATCAGCAGAATCAGATGATCTTCGAATCGCTCTCCTCGATCCTGAAAGAGGACGTGCTTGAAAAGCTGGAGACGATGGAGGGCAAGGCCGAGCTTCTGGAGCAGATCGACAAAGCTCTTGCGGAGATCGGCGGAAAGCTGGAGGAGCTGGCTTCCCGTCCCCAGCCCGATTATGAGGAGATCGCCGAAACGGTGAAGGAAAAGGTCGTAGAGGCCATTCCTGCCGCGGAAGAGATCGATTACGATAAAATTACCGAATCCGTCTCCGAAAAGACGGAGACCAGCCTTTCTCAGCGCAACAAGGAAATTCTCGACGCCGTTGCGGCCATTCCCGTTGCGGAAAACGTGGACTATGCTCGCATCGTCGAGGAAGTGAGCGACAAAGTCCTCGAGAAGCTGCACGAGTGTCAGCCGCGCGAAGCGACGGCAGAAGCCGAAACGGCCGTCGCCGCGTCCGCAGCGGAAATCGATTACGATAAGATTGTTTACGGGGCGGCCGAAAAGGTTGTGGAATCCTTGCCTTATCCCGACAAAGTGGATTACCGCCGCATAGAGGACGCTTTTGTCAAGGCTTCGGAAAACGTCAAGGCGCCCGCGCTCGACGAGGAAGTACTCGCCGCCAACATCGCGGCGGCCGTTGCAAAAGCCATTTCCGAAATGGATATGGAGGCTTTGGCCGAAGCAGTCGCGGCTAAAATCGTCGTTCCTGCCGCAGAGGAGATCGATTACGACCGCCTTTCGGATATGGTCGTTGCAAAGCTTCCCGCTCCTGCGGAACCCGAAGCGATCGATTACGACCTGCTGGCGGAGACGATCGTTTCCAAAATGCCCGTTCCCGAAGCCGTCGATTATGATACGCTTGCGGATACGGTTGTCGCAAAAATGCCCGATCCCGTCGATTACGAAAAGATATCCGAAACGGTGGCGGAAAAAGTTCCCGCCGCAGAGGTTATCGATTATGCCGTCATCGCCCAGAGCATCGTCGAGAGACTGCCCGAAGGTGAACGGATCGACTATGACAGAGTTTATCAGGCGGCCAAGGCCGCGGAAGTTTTGCCCGATCCCGTCGATTACGACAGGATTGCGGAAGTTGTCGAGGCGAAAATGCCCAAACTGGACGAGATCGATTACGACGGTTTTGCGGCGAAGATCGCCGAAAAGGTTGCCGTTCCCGATTACGACGTACTCGTGGATGAGGCGGGCAGAAAGGAAATCGCGGAGGGCGTCGTAAACGCGCTCGATTACGATGCGCTTTCCGAAAAGGTCGCGGAAAAGGTCGTTATTCCCGAGATTACCATTCCCGAGCCCGAGACGCTCGATTACGAGCTTCTTTCCGACAGAGTCGCAGAAAAGGTAATTATGCCCGAAGTGACGCTGCCCCAGCCCGAAGCGATCGATTATGATCTGCTGGCGGAAAAGGTCGCGGAGAATGTTTCGGTCGAGGCTCCCGAGATTACCATTCCCGAACCCGAAACGATCGATTACGAACTCCTTTCGGAGAAGGTGGCGGAGAAAGTGGTCCTGCCCGACGTGGAAGTTCCCCAACCCGAGGAACTCGATTACGAGTTGCTTGCCCAGAAAGTTGCGGAGAAGATCGTTGTTCCGCAGGCGGAAGTTCCTACATACGACGTGGTGGTGGATGAGGACGGCGCCAGGTCGATAGCCGAATGCGTCGCCGCGTCGATCGATTTCGACGTCGTTTCCGACAAGATTGCGGAAAAGGTCAAAGTACCTGTTCCCGAGATCGTCCTGCCCGAGCCCGAAACGCTCGATTACGAGGTTCTTTCCGATAAAGTGGCTGAAAAGGTAGTTGTTCCCCAGTCTGAAAAGACAGAGATAGACTACGGGACTTTGTCCACGGAGGTAGCGGAAAAAATTGCCGTCCCCACGTTTGATATTCTGGTGGACGATGCGGGCGCAGAGAGGATTGCGGAAGCCGTAGCGGAAAAGATGCGCGGTTGCTGTCCTGCGGCTCAACAGGCGGAGCCTGTAGCGGAAGAAACGACGGCGGCAGCTGAGGAACCCGAGCCTATAGAGGAATCTGCGGAAGAATCTGTCGAAGAAAATATCGCAGCGGAAACCGAGCCCGTTGAGGAAGAAACGATCGAGGAAGCCCCTGCGGAAGCCGAACAGCCCGAGGAAACGGCCGTGGAGGAGACAGCGGAAGAAACCGTGGAAGCGGCGGCGGAGGAAGCGGCTGTCGGAGAGGAGCCCGCGGAGAACGCGGAGGAGGCCGAAAACGGAGCCGAGTCTGCGGTGGCTACGGAAATCGCTTTTGCGGAGGCGGAAGTCGCGTCGTATGAAGAAATCGACAACAATCTCGTCGATGCGGATACGGGCCTTGTCATTCGTCTCAAAAGAAGCTTTACGGCGAAAATGAAGCAGAGCGAGCCCGAGGTGAAGGAGTATTACAGCAGGCTGAAAAACGAACTGACTTCCTATAAAAAATTAAATTCCAATTTAAGCTGGCACGGTGACAGATTTAATTTCGGCCGCGATACGGTAGCTAAGATAAATATCTGCGGAAAAACGCTTTGCTTCTATCTTGCGCTCGATCCGAACGATCCCGAATATAAGCCCACCATATATCACCAGAAAGACGTCAGCGCGCAGAAAGCGTACGAAAATACGCCGTTTATGGTGAAGGTAAAGAGCGACGCGGGCGCAAAGAAAGCGTTGCGGTTGATTACCTCTCTCGCCGAAAAACTGGAGACGACCAAACGCGATAATTTTGAAGCAGTCGATTATTCGGAAGAATTTGCGCACGAATCTACCAAGCAGCTATTGGAAAAGGGCCTCATCAAAGTCACTAAAGAAAAGAAAGTTGTGTTGGATTTCAATTAATCTCGATTAAAGGAAATCATACATAAGAATAAGAAAGAGAGAGCTGATGATTCATAAAATTTTCGGCTCTCTATTTTATGAAAGGACAAACAGTCCTTTAAGGAGCAAGTTATAGACAGTGGAAATTAACAAACAAGACAAAAACTCAAGGGAAAAGCGCCCGACGTCTGCAAACGACGCCGCAGGCGCTTCGGGTACGGAAACGAAAAAACGTTTCGTGAAGAACAGAACGGGTATGCGTTCCGCGGGAAGCGGTACGGGTACTTCCATGCAGGCGACGGCTCTCCCCGAAAGAAGGGAAAAGCAACAGGCTTCCGCAAAGCGCCGGGAGACGCAGAATTTTGCGGAATATCGGCCCAATGCCGAGCGGAAAAGCGAGACGCCGTCCCGCCGCCCCATGCGCAGGGTTCAGCCGAGGGCGACTGAAGCGGGCGCGGTTGCGGCAGAAGAAAAATACGTCCGTAACGCAAAGAAAAAGAGGCCTGTAAAAATCTTCTTTCTTGGCGGCGTCGGCGAAATCGGAAAGAATATGACCGCCATCGAATACGGCGGGGATATCATTATCATCGATGCGGGGATCACCTTCCCCAACAACGAGGACATGCCCGGGATCGATCTGGTCGTTCCCGACATCACCTACCTCGTAAAAAATAAAGATAAGGTAAAGGGCATTCTTTTAACGCACGGTCATGAAGATCATATCGGCGGAATTCCTTATCTGCTCAAGGAGCTTAACCCGGGAACGCCGGTCTATGGCACTAAGCTGACGCTGATGCTGGCGGATAATAAGATACAGGAGCATCGTATTCAAAACGTCACCGAACGGGTGGTAAGCCCGGGAGATAAAGTGAAACTGGGCGTTTTCGAGGTGGAATTTATCAACGTCAATCATTCTATCTCGGGCGCGGTGGCGCTGGCGGTGCGCACGCCTTACGGGCTTATCTATCACAGCGGCGATTTCAAAATCGACCTGACGCCCGTCGCGGGCAAGCCCATCGACCTCGAGCGTATAGCCGAGCTGGGCAGGGAAGGCGTTCTGCTCTATATGGGGGAATCGACCAATATCGAGCGTCTCGGCTATACGATGAGCGAGACGGTGGTCGGCACTACGCTGGATCATTTATTTTCGGAGAACATGAATCGTCGGCTGATTATCGCGACATTCGCGTCCAACGTGCACCGCTTGCAGCAGATTATCGATCTGGCGGTAAAGTATCGCCGTAAAGTGGCCCTGTCGGGACGGAGCATGTTCAAGGTCGTCGATGCCGCCGTTAAAATAGGCGAGCTCAAGATACCCGAAGGTGTATTGATCGATATCGAAAAGAGTAAAAACCTGTTCGACGGCGAGCTCCTGATCGTTTCGACGGGTACGCAGGGCGAGCCGATGAGCGCGCTTACCCGTATGGCTGCGGGCGATTTCAACAAAGTGACGATCGGAAACAACGATACGATTATTATTTCCGCGACGCCCATTCCCGGAAATGAAAAAATGGTGTACCGCGTCATCAACAATCTTTATAAAAAGGGCGCGAACGTCGTTTATGAAAGCTTGGAAAAAATTCACGTTTCGGGGCACGCCTGCCAAGAAGAGCACAAGATACTGCACAATCTTCTCAATCCCAAATTTTTCATACCCGTACACGGCGAATACCGTCACTTGAAACGCCACGCTCTCCTCGCGGAAGAGCTTGGCATGCCCGAAAAAAATATTCTCATTACGGAAATCGGCAACTGCGTCGAGCTGACGGACGAGACGATCGGTTTGGGTGAAAACTTTGCCGCGGGTACCCGCCTTATCGACGGCGGGGGCTTCGAGGATTACGGCACCAGCGAAGTGATGAAGGATCGTCTGCGTATGTCCGCCGAGGGAATTTTCATGATCACGCTGGCGGTTACGGGAAATTACGTCATCAACGATCCCGTCATCGAAAGCCGCGGGTATGTGTTTGCCGACAATAAAGACGCCGATAAGGAAATTCGAGGGGTCGTCCAAAAGGCCGTGGAGCAATACGATTACGAAAACGGCAACAAGGAAGATCTCGCAGCGGCGGTGAAGAAAGCTTTGAAAAATTATATTTTCAAAAAGACCAAACAGTCCCCGTTGATCGTTCCCGTCATTTTGGAAGTGTAAAAACGCAGAAAAAGATGAAATACGCGGCTTCTCTCGTAAAACTGCATATCGACGAACGCCTGAAAGCGTTGAGGACGGACGCTTTGGCGCGCGGGATACCCGTGACGGACGAAGAAACGCTGAATTATTTGCTGCTCATGCTTTCGGCGTCGCGGCCCCGCCGCATTCTGGAAATCGGCACGGCTGTAGGCCTTTCCGCCGCCGCAATGCTGCTGCGCTGCCCCGCCGCTCATGTCACCACGATCGAGCTGGAAGAGGAGCGTTATCTGGAAGCAAAACAGAATTTTGAACGGTTCGGCATTTCTTCCCGCGTTACCTGCTATTTAGGCGACGCGGGAGAAATTCTTTCGATGATGGACGGCCGCTTCGATTTTGTTTTTCTCGATGGGCCGAAGGCGCAGTACGAAAAATATCTCTTTGACTTAAAACGCCTGATGCCGACGGGCGGAGTCCTCTTTGCGGACGACGTACTTTTATACGGCTGGGTCAGCGGTGAACAGCCTGCGCCGCAGAAGCGGCATTCGATCGTCGATAAGCTTCGCGGTTATCTGGCGAATATTTCAGCGGACGAGGACTTTATTACTTCCGTACTGGACGTGGGAGACGGCGTGGCGGTTTCCGTACTGACGAAAGAAAAAGACAGCGAAGGTTAGACGATGAAAACGGAGCTTTTGGCCCCCGCGGGCAATTATTCGAAATTTTTGACGGCTCTGCACTTCGGCGCGGACGCGGCGTATATCGGGGGAAAAAGCTTTTCCCTCCGTACTTTTGCGGATAATTTCAGCGCGGAAGAGCTTAGTCTCGCGACGGAAACCGCGCATTCTCTCGGCAAAAAGGTGTATGTCACGGCGAATATATTTGCAAAAAACGCCGATTTTTCCGCGCTGAAGGACTATTTCCGCTATCTGGAAAAAATCGGAGCCGACGCCGCCATCGTCAGCGACCCCGGCGTCGTTTATGCGGCGAAACAGGCCGCGCCCGGCCTTGCGCTCCATCTTTCCACGCAGGCGAACACCACCAATAAATACGCGGTGAAATTCTGGCAGGAGCAGGGGATTTCCCGCGTCATTCTCGCCCGCGAGCTCTCTTTGCGGGAGATTGCGGAAATCCGCGACTTTGCGCCCGAGGTGGAGCTGGAGGCTTTCGTGCACGGCGCTATGTGCATTTCTTACAGCGGCCGCTGTCTGTTGTCCGATTATCTGGACGGCAGATCTTCCAACCGCGGCGCCTGCGTACAGGCCTGCCGCTGGAAATACGAGCTCCGCGCGCTCGATCCCTCCGGCTCGGAAAGGGGATTTCTGCCGATCGAAGAGGACGGGCGCGGAACCTATCTCCTCAACAGCAAAGATCTCAATATGCTTTCCCGTTTGGCCGAGCTGGAAGAAGCGGGCGTTACCTCTTTCAAGATCGAGGGCCGAATGAAAAGCGAATATTATCTCGCCACGGTGATAAACGCTTATCGTCGGGCCTTGGACGGCGGCGCGGAGCCCCGTCTCGAAAAGGAGCTTTCCAACGTAGCGCATCGGGAATATACCCAAGGATATGCCTTTGGGGAAAATAGGGAGACGGTCAATTACGCCGATAGTCAGACGAAGGGCGATTATACCTATATCGCCAACGTTTTGGGCGGAAGCGAGGGCTTCGTCGAAGCGGAGATGCGCAACCGTTTTCGGGAGGGCGATACTTTGGAGGTTCTTTCTCCCGACGATAATTTCGGAAAAACGTTCGAGGCGAAAGAAATTTTCGACGAGGGCGGCCGACGAACGGCGGACGCTAAACTGGTACAGGCGAAATATAAGATTTCCTGCCCCTATTATTTGAAAAAGGGCGATTTTTTGAGAAGGAAAAACGCCTGAAGGGCGGCCGCGGTTCGTTTGCGGCAGGTATTCGGGATTTTGGCACAAAACGCGGGAAAACAGAGGTATGCCGTTTGACTATCACGGAAAAAAAAGGTATAATTATAGCATAAAAATTTTCAATCGGGGTAAAACAAGTCGTATATGAAAAAAATTCTTATGATAGCGACGGGCGGTACGATCGCTTCCCGTGCGGGCGAGGACGGCCTCGCGCCGGAAATGGATTCCTCGGGGCTGCTCGGCCGCGTTCCCGAGATATGCGAATTCTGTCGGCCCGATTCCGTGCAGATTTTCAATATCGACAGCACAAACATTACGCCCGATCATTGGGTGAAAATCGCCGAAACGATCCGCGATAATTACGACGCTTACGACGGCTTTGTGGTGTGCCACGGCACGGATACCATGGCCTATACGGCGGCCGTGCTTTCCTATATGATTCAACATTCCCCGAAACCCATCGTTTTGACGGGTTCGCAGAAACCGATCGACAAAGAGGACACCGACGCAAGGATAAACTTACGCGACAGCTTTTTGTACGCCTCTTCGGAAAATGCGGCGGACGTCGTCATCGTTTTTCAGGGTAAAGTCATCGCGGGTACGCGCGCGAAAAAAATCCGTACGAAAAGCTTCAATGCTTTCGACAGCGTCGATTTCCCCGAACTCGCCAGGATACGCGACGGAAAGATTATTCCGTATATCGTTACGCCGAAAGGCGATAAGCCCGAGTTTCATTTAACGCTTAACAGGAAGGTGGGGCTTATCAATCTGACGCCGGGCATGGACAGCGAAATTCTCGACGTCTATTTCCGTTATAATGACGCGGTGGTGCTTTCGGGTTACGGCACGGGCGGAATTCCCGAGGGCGACTATTACGGCTTTTACGAGATTATCGAAAGCTGGAAAAACAAAGGCAAAACGCTGGTCGTCACGACGCAGGTACAGAGCGAAGGGAGCGATATGAGTATCTATCGGGTGGGAAGGGGCTTAAAAAAACGCTTTTCCCTGCTCGAAAGCTACGATATGACCTACGAAAGCATTCTCGCCAAGCTGATGTGGATTTTGGGACAGACAAAAGACGAGGAAGAAATAAGAAAGCTTTTTTATAAAAGCATCAATTACGATCTGATCGGTTGAATATAAGGAGACGGACATGGAAAAATTCGGAACTTTCGGCCAGCTCAAATACGAGCGTCCCGATTTCGAGGCGCTGAAAGCGTTTTATGAAAAGCTTATCGGGAAGGTAAAAAACGCAAAAACATATGAGGCAGTAAAAATCTGTATGCGCGAGGAAGAGGAATATTCTTCCCGCGTATCTACGATGTGCACGATCGCCAGCATCCGCCATACGGTGGATACGTCCGATAAGTTTTACGAGGAAGAGGACAAGTATCTCAACAGGCAGTATCCCGAGGCGATGCCCTATATGCAGGGCTTTAGTCTGGCTCTTTTGGATAGTCCGTTCAAAAGGGAAATCGACGCTGAATACGGCGAATTTTTCCTGAAAAACATCAAGCTCGGCGTCGATAGCTTTTCGGAAAAGAACATTCAGCTTATGCAGGAGGAAAACGAGCTCGTCGATCGTTACCAGCGGATTATGGCTTCCTGCAAGATTTCCTTTGAGGGCGAGGAATGTAATTTATACGGCATTAAAAAATATTTTTCCTCTCCCGACAGAAACATCCGAAAAGCGGCGTGGAAAAAGTATTCGGAATTTTTCTCTTCCCACGAAAAGGAGATGGGCGAAATTTTCGACAAGCTCGTCAAAATTCGCAATCAAATGGGCGAAAACATGGGCTTTGAAAATTTTATCAAGCTCGGTTATATGCAGCAGGGCCGTTTGGATTACGACGAAAAAAACGTAGCGGAGTTCCGCAGACAGGTGGAGGAAGTTCTGGTTCCCTTCTGCTCAAAGCTGTACGAGGCGCAGGCGAAACGTATCGGCGTGGAGGAAATCGAGTGTTACGACGAGGAATTTATCTTTCCCGACGGCAACGCTGTACCCGTGGGAAATCGTCCGTATCTCGTGGAACAGGCCAAAAAAATGTACCGCGACATGAGCCGCGAAACGGGCGAGTTTATCGATTTCATGCTCGGGCACGAGCTGATGGATCTCGACAATAAACCCAATAAAGCTTCGACGGGATATATGACGTACCTTGCCGATTATAAGGCGCCTTTCGTGTTCTCCTGTTTCAACGGCACGACGGGCGACGTGGACGTTCTCACGCACGAAATGGGGCATGCATTCGCAGGATATATGGCCATGCGTACCCAGCCGCTCATGGCCGAATGGAGCGAATCCACGGATATCGCGGAGATACATTCCATGTCCATGGAGCAGTTTGCCTATCCTTACGCGGAGCTGTTCTTCGGCGACAAAGCGGGTAAATATCGTTTTCAGCACCTCCAGGAAGCGGTTACCTTCGTGCCCTTCGGCGTGGCGGTGGACGAGTTTCAGCATATCGTCTATCAGAAGCCCGATTTAACGCCCGAGGAAAGAACGGCCGAGTGGCGCAAGCTGGAAAAAAAATATATGCCCTGGAGGAAGTACGACGGGGACCCATTTTTCGAAAAAGGCGGCTGGTGGTATCATAAAATTCATATTTTCCATTACCCGTTCTATTATATCAATTATACCCTCACGACCATGGGGGCTATGGAATTCAAAAAGAAAATGGCCGAGGATAAAACGTCCTGCTGGGAAGATTATATGACCATCTGCAAGGTAGGCGGTTCGCTGGGGTATCTCGACACCCTGCGCGCGGCAAATTTGTCCGTTCCGTTTGAAGCGGGCAGCGTAAAGAAAGCGGCGGGATATGCCATGGAAATTCTCGAAAAACAAATGAAAAAGGAGTAAATGTATCATGCGGGTTTCACAGCTTAAAAAATATGCGAAATTATTGGCGAAAATGGGTCTCAACGTCAAAAAAGGCCAGACGGTGTTTATTCAGGCGGGGCTGGATCAGCCCGAATTTGTGACTATGGTCGTGGAGGAATGTTATAAGGCGGGCGCGAAGGCGGTCTATGTGGAGTGGAGCCATCAGCCTGTCGGAAAGCTCAACGCCGAGTACAAAAGTCTCGAGACGCTTTCCGCTCTTACGCCCTGGGATAAGGCGAAGTGGGAATATAAGGCGAGCGATCTGTCCTGTCGCCTGTTTATCGAATCGGAGGACCCCGACGGCATGAACGGGATCGACCAGGAGAAAATGAGCCGGGCACGCCGCGCGCAATATCCGCAACTGAAGCCCTTCCGAGACGCGATCGAAAACAGGCATCAATGGTGTATCGCCGCGGTGCCGGGCAAAGCGTGGGCGAAAAAGGTATTCCCCGAATTGTCGGAAAAGAAAGCGGTGGAGGAGATGTGGAAGGTCATTCTTTATACGGCGCGCGCGGACGGGAAAAATCCCGTCAAGGATTGGAAGGCGCACAATGCCGACCTCGAAAGCCGCTGTGCTTATCTCAACGGTTTGGGGCTTAAATATCTTCGATATAAAAGCGCTGACGGAACCGATTTGCAAGTGGAGCTGAACGAGGACGGAATTTTCTGCGGCGGCGACGAAAAGACGTTGAAAGGACGGGTGTTCAATCCCAATATTCCCAGCGAGGAAGTATTTACTTCTCCCAAGGCCGGTTCGGCGGAGGGCGTCGTCTATGCTACGAAACCTCTGTCCTATCAGGGAGAACTGATCGAAAATTTCTCCGTCCGTTTCGAAAACGGAAAGGTGACGGAGGTCAAGGCTGAAAAGGGGGAGGAGCTGTTAAAACAGATGGTTTCTATGGACGAGGGCTCGGGAATGCTGGGCGAATGCGCGCTCATTCCCTTCGACTCTCCCATTAATAACTCGGGAATCCTGTTCTATAATACGCTTTTTGACGAAAACGCCAGCTGTCATCTGGCGCTGGGGCACGGCTTCAACGAATGTCTCAAGGGGTATGAAAATTATACCAATGAGGAGTGCAAAGAGCGCGGTATCAACGACAGTATGATTCATGTGGATTTTATGATCGGCGCGCGGGATATGTCAATTGTCGGTATTACGAAAAGCGGAGAAAAAGTAGAGATCTTTAAGGACGGAAACTGGGCTTTTTAACAAAAAAACCGTTCATTTCGCCGAACCTGCGTTTGAAAACCGCGGTTCGGCGTTTATATATAAAGGAATATCGGATAAAAAAGAGGTGCTGTCATGACAAAAATAGATATATTTTCGGGGTTTTTGGGCGCGGGCAAAACAACGCTGATCAAAAAGCTCGTTAAAGAGGCCTATGCGGGCGAACAGATCGTTCTAATCGAAAACGAGTTCGGTGAAATCGGAATTGACGGCGGATTTTTGCAGGACGCGGGAATCAATATTACGGAAATGAATTCCGGCTGTATTTGCTGTTCTCTCGTAGGCGATTTCTCCAAGGCCCTGAAGCAGGTATCCGCCGAGTATCATCCCGACCGTATCGTCATAGAGCCCTCGGGTGTAGGCAAACTCAGTGACGTGATCAAAGCCGTAGCCAACGCAAGCTTGGAGGACGCTTCATTAAATGCTTTCTGCACGGTGGTCGATGCGGGAAAGTGCAAAATGTATATGAAAAATTTCGGCGAATTTTTCAACGACCAGGTGGAGAATGCCGGTTGTATTATTCTTTCGCATACGGACGGTATTTCAGAGGAAAAATTGGCTGCCTGCGTACAGCTGCTGAAAGAAAAAAACGACTCCGCGACTATTGTTACGGCGCCTTGGAGCCAGTTGGAAGGCAAGGCCATTCTCGCCGCCATGGAACAAAAGGATTCGTTGAGGGCAGAGCTTGCGCGCCTCGCTTCCGAATACGAGGGAGACGAGCACGAACATCATCACCGTCATGGCTGTGAGGAAGAACACGAGCATCACCATCACGATGACGGCGAAGAAGAACACGAGCATCACCATCATCATGACGGCGAAGAAGAACACGAGCATCACCATCATCATGACGGCGAGGGCGGGGAGTGTTGCTGTCACCACGATCACGAGGGGCACGAACATCATCACCACGGCCACCACCATGCGGACGACGTGTTCACCAGCTGGGGGATAGAGACGACGCACAAATTTACAAAAGAGGAGCTGGAGTCCGCTTTGGCGGCGCTTTCCGACGAAGAAAGATACGGGACGGTGCTCCGTGCGAAGGGAATTGTTTCGGGAACAGAAGGCTGGCTGCATTTCGACTACGTTCCCGCGGAACCCGACGTACGTACGGGAAGTGCGGGCGTGACGGGAAGGCTTTGCGTCATCGGCTGTAAAATAAACGAAGCCGCCCTGAAGGAACTGTTCAAGGCGTAAGGAAAAAGGATTATGAAAAAAAAACAACAGCCCTCCGAAACGCCCGTCTATCTGTTTTTGGGTTTTCTGGAATCGGGTAAAACGAAATTTATACAAGAGACCCTGGAGGACGAACGTTTCGACTCGGGGGAAAAGACGCTGTTGCTCGTGACGGAGGAAGGGGAGGCGGAATACGATTCTTCCCGTTTTGCCGTAAAAGGCGTCGATGTGGCGGCGATTGAAAGTAAAGACGAGCTTACGCAGGAAAAGCTGTCCTTTCTTCAGCAAAAATATAAGGCGGAAAGGATTTTGATCGAGTACAACGGTATGTGGCTGTTGGACGATTTTTATGAGGCGATGCCCGAGGGCTGGATGCTTTCCCAAGTGATGACCTTTATCGATTCGGGCACGTTTTTAAGCTATAACGCCAATATGCGACAGCTGATGTTTGATAAAATTCAGGGCACGCAGATGGTCGTATTCAACCGTTTCGCCGACGGAACCGATAAAATGGAGTTTCATAAACTCGTCCGCGGCATTACCCGCCGTGCGGATATCGTTTACGAACATACGGACGGAAAAGCGGAATACGACGATATCGAAGATCCGCTTCCCTTCGACGTAAACGCTCCCGTCATAGAGATCGAGGACAGGGATTACGCTTTTTTCTATCGCGATTTGTCCGAAAATATGAAGGAGTATATCGGTAAAAAGGTAAAATTCAGAGGGCTGGTCGCTACGGACAAACGTCTGCCGCCCGACAACGTCGTTATAGGAAGGCACATTATGACCTGCTGCGAAGCGGATATTCAATACAGCGGCCTGGCATGTGTTCTCCCGCAGGCCATGGGATTAAAGACTCGCGACTGGATTGAGATAACGGCGAAGATAGAATTTTGTACGCATACCATCTATCGGGGCAAGGGACCCGTTTTGGTCTCGGAAAAAGCGGAACGTTGCTCTCCGCCCGACGAGCAGTTGGCTACTTTCTATTAATAACGAAAGAAAAACGCGGTGAAATGTACGGAACTTAGGACGCTTTGCGTAGGGGCGTCCGGCTTGATATGGATAAATCAAAATTTGTGGAGATGAAAACTTGTGTTTGATGAAATATTTCGACGAAAGAAAGTAATCCCGGAGAAGTTGCTGGCATACGGTTTTCGAAAAGAGAAAAACGACTATAAATTCGATACGTATATTTTAGACGGGGATTTTTATTTGAATATTCGTATCTCTAAAAGCGACCTTATTTCTACTACGCTTGTTGAGGCGGCGACCGGTGAAGAATATATTTTATATAAAACAGATGCTTCGGGGGCTTTCGTAGGTGAAATCCGGACTGCCATTGCGGCAGTATTGAAGCTGTCTCTTATACACATCTCCGAGCCCAC
>ENA-OXEG01000868-OXEG01000868.1-human-gut-metagenome-genome-assembly--contig:-NODE-868-length-16565-cov-8.317444_pt1 | contig 16565 bp, 10 predicted proteins | sample MGYA00249355_ERZ652243 | MGnify/ENA primary metagenome ERZ652243 (study PRJEB26925, sample SAMN05826944) | human gut metagenome | biome: ENVO:2100002; feature: ENVO:00000062; material: ENVO:00002003... | reverse complement strand
GCTCGGAGATGTGTATAAGAGACAGCAACAATAGTATGCATATTTTTTTCACATTCCCTTGAACTTGCGGATATGTGTTCGTACAAATAGCTATTATAGACCCAATAAGGCTTATTCTTGTTAACAAAAAGACACCTTCACAAGAATCAACAATATGTTAAAAACCGCAGAAAAAAATACAATCTATTCCTAATTTTTCCGAAGACTTTTAAACCTTATTATCAATCTACAGCACGGTAAATGAGTCTCTTGGGCCATATAAAAGAAAAGAGGACGCCGTTTTACCGACATCCTCCTAAGCTCTTATCGCATTAGATCCATGAGCCTTACCGGCTACCAGCTATCGATTTACTCACGATATTCGTTACGGCCTCTTGCATCTTCTCGATGACGCCGCTGTTTTCCATCCCGTATTCGGAGGCGATCGTCTCCAGATTCGGGGAACCGACCCAAACCTTGCCGTCCGCATCTTCCCAAACGGAGATACGTAGCGGCAGCTCCAAAGAGATAGACGGATCTTGCTGCATCAATAAAGTCCCGACTTTCGGTGAGCCGAAGACGATCACCTTATTCGGAGGCAGCTTCATCCCTACCTCGCTAGCGTTTCGCCCATGATCGAACATGGCGAACACGGAACCTCCTTGAGACTTGATAATCTCCTCGATCCGCCGCATCGTCTCATCCACGCTAAACGGGCTTACTGTTTTTTCCATCAAACGATTCTTTTTCTCCATGGCTGCAATTTTCTTTAGTTTTGTCAAGACAGGAGTCTTGACCGTCCGTACGCTCGACTTCCGGTCATTATTCAGCTGCTCATAAATAACGATTTTATTCTCTCCTTTGTTCAGCCATACGCCCGGTATGTAAAGCGTTTGCTGAGGGCCGGCGTACCAATAGCGACCGATATTGATACCATTGATGAAAATAATGCCCTTTCCCCAATCCTCCATATCGATAAACGTATCGCCGGTATCGGACAGGTGGAAGGTTCCCTCGTAGAGAACCGGCTTATTCCCTAACGCCGCTACCTCGGGCGAGCCATTCTTATAGACATAAGGTTCGCCGGAGGCCAAAGCCGGCATCCGGTCCATCGGGAGCTTGTACATCTTCCAGTCCGATATCTCGCTGCCGTTAATCTTGACCGGGCTGATGATCCCCTTCGTATTGCGGACGATCTCCTCGCCATAATTGATACGCCCCATGTTCTCCACCAAGATGTCCAAGGTAGCGTTGAACGGAATATCGATCTCCATCGCATATTGGTTGAAACAACGGTTTAACTCGCCGACACGCTCGCCATCCACGTAGATCGTAGCGTAATCACGCAAGCCCGGTATCTCCAGACGGCCTTTCAGGGGTTGGTTGAAATGGGTTGAGTACAAGACGTAGCCGTATCCTTGGTTCAATTGCTCGAACGTGAGGGGTGTCGCGGACGCTACCGGTTCCCCCTCTTTCGCCAAGGCCAACACGTCGGCTACTTTCGCCAAGGCCAACACGTCGGCTACCTTCGTCAAGGAGATCGACGGGATCTCGATCAGCGGTATAGGGGCCGGAGCCTCGGGGACGTCATAGGCGACGTATTTCCGGATCACGTTGCGGATCGAGTCGAACTTCGGGGTCACCCAACCCGCCTCGCTGATCGGGGCGTCGTAGTCGTAGCTGGTCAAGTCCGGCTGGATATCATGCTTCTTGTCGTAATTGGCGCCACTGGTGAAGCCGAAATTCGTACCGCCATGAACCATATAGAAATTGAAAGAGACATCGTTTTGGAGGTACGTCTCCGTCTGCCTCGCTATGCCGGAATCGCTTATATCGGGGAATGGTTCCGCCCAGTGCATCAGCCAGCCGGGATAAAACTCGGCTACCATATACGGGCCTACTCCCCCGTGATACTCGTTCACCACCTTTTTCAAGTTCTCCACGTTACTCTCCCCGTTCGCCGTAGGCAACGCTCCCGGGGTGGAACCGCCCTCGAACAACCAGCTTCCGTCCGAGGTGAACAGAGGCACGTTGAAACCGGCGTCCGCCAATTGCCGCTTGATCTTGGCGTTGTAGCGGCGATGCTCCTCCAAGGGGATATCCTTACGTTGCGCCACGTAAGAGCCGAACTCGTTCTCGGCCTGCACCATGATGATAGGGCCGCCTTTCGATACCTGCAAGTCGCCGACCTGCTCGTAAAGCTTATCGATATAAAGCTTCGTGCGTTTCAAGAACTCCGGGTTATCCCGGCGGATCTCCATGCCCGGTATATTCTGCAACCACCACGGATAACCGCCGAACTCCCACTCGGCGCATACGTAGGGGCCGGGACGGAGGATCACCATCAATCCCTCCTCTCCCGCTATCCGGATATACTCGGCCAGATTCTTGTCTCCCTCGAAATCCCATTTACCCGGCTCCGTCTCGTGCAGGTTCCAGAAGACATAGGTAGCGACCGTATTCAAGCCCATCGCTCGCATCATCCGAAGGCGATGCCGCCAATATTGGTGGGGGATACGAGGGTAATGCATCTCACCCGAGAGGATCGGGGTTACCTTCCCGTTTACATAAAAATGACCGTCCTTGATCTCGAACGTACGTTTCTCCTTGGCGAACGAGCCGACAGGTATCAGCATCAAAAGGAGCAATAGATAGGCGATTTTCTTTTTCATGGAATCTATGTGTTATAAAGATTTATTTTTAGGTTTAAGATCTCGTGGCAAATGTATGTAAATAAAAAGAGGATGCCAAATAAATGACATCCTCCCTAGCTTATATATTATATAATGTATAAGTCTGTATTAAGCTTGCTCCAACTGCAAAGTCTTAGTCGGCTGGTCGCAAACCTCCGTCGGACCGAAGTACTGGATCGGACCCGGATATACATAGCTAGTAGTCAAAGCCCACTCGTCACGGTTAGCGGCGAACGCCTTGAAAGGAGCGCCGTCAAGCTTAACCAAAGCCTTCTGGATAACCGGCTTCATCTCGCCATGACGTTTTTCCATGTTCATCATCATAGTAACAGGGATACCACCGGCGATCCATTGATCAGCGGGAGCGGTCGTGTTACGTACGGAAGACATATAACCTGTCTTACCGGCGGCGATCAAGCAAGATGCCGTGTAACCCAAAGAGTAGCAGTAGTCCGCATCGTAGTTAGACGGAGCGGCGCAACGACCCTCGTAACCAAAGAAGTGGTGTTGTGCGGCGAACTTGCCTACGTACTTGCCCTCGGCCTTCCACTCAGCCAATTTCTTGCCAACCATCTCAGACAATAACTTCTCAGTCTCGATCAAAGAAACCTGTACGTTTCCGTGCGGGTCACGGTCCAAAGACAACTGACGAGCTACGCCCTCCGGAAGAGAAGCGTACAGATCAGAGTTCTCCTTCGTCAACTTGCTGATGATATAAGCACGTTGCTCGCTCTTCTTGATCATCTTGAACTCTGCGTCGTGCTTAGCCAAGAAGTCGTTCAACTCGGCGATCAAGCGTTTCATAGCCGGAACGAACTCGATCAAGCCCTCAGGGATCAATACCGTACCGAAGTTATTACCCTCGGCGGCACGTTTAGCCACGATACCAGCCACGTAAGTAACGATATCGTCCAAAGACATATTCTTCTCCTCAACCTCCTCGGAGATGATACAAACGTTCGGTTGAGTCTGCAAAGCGCACTCCAAAGCGATATGAGAAGCGGAGCGACCCATCAATTTGATGAAGTGCCAGTATTTCTGGGCGGAGTTACAGTCACGTTGGATGTTACCGATTACCTCGGAGTAAACCTTGCAAGCCGTGTCGAAACCGAAAGAGGTCTCGATCTGGGCGTTCTTCAAGTCACCGTCGATCGTCTTCGGGCAACCGATTACCTGTACGCCGGCGCCGATAGCCTTGTAATACTCGGCCAATACGCAAGCGTTCGTGTTAGAATCGTCACCACCGATAATAACCAAAGCCTTGATATCAAGTTCCTTCAAGATCTGAAGACCTTTATCGAATTGTTCCGTAGTCTCTAATTTCGTACGTCCTGAACCGATCATATCGAAACCACCCGTGTTACGGTACTCGTCGATAATATCAGCCGTCAATTCCATATATTTATGATCGATCAAACCGCCCGGGCCCAAGATGAAACCATACAGACGAGAATCTGCGTTGTGAGCCTTGATACCGTCGAACAAACCAGCGATCACGTTGTGACCACCGGGAGCTTGACCACCGGAAAGGATCACACCAACGTTCATGACAGGCATAGCCTTCTCCTCGTTACTCTTCTCGAATGTAACGATCGGCATTCCGTAAGTGTTCGGGAACAATTTCTTGATTTCTTCCTGATCGGCTACTGATTGAGTATACTCGCCGTCAACGGCTTTCACTGCACCTTTCAACGCAGCGGGTACCTTCGGTTGGTAAGCTGCTCTTGCGATTTGTAATGCACTCTTTGTCATTTCTTAATTGATTTATTTAGAAATTATTTGATACGTGTTCAAAAGTGACGCGAATATAAGGAAAAAAATCCGTATTAATAAAAGAGAAGGGGGATATGTTCATTCAAAATAGCATCGAAAAAAACTTCCGGGAAATCACTGGTAAACTTGCCCTCATCATTATAACCGATCAACCTTCAACAAGAAGAGGGTGTGTCACCATGAAGTGAACACGAGAAAACAGGTAGCTTACTGTATATTTTACTTGACTATTTTTTACACGGTCGTGTTTTTCCAAAAACACGTACGTAATTTTCAAGAAACACGGTCGTGTTTTTTCGAAAACATGTACGTGTTTTACTCAAATCTCCATCATAATTTATATCCATCTAATTATAAGCCAGTTATAAACCATTTCAAACAAATGCTTTATTGTATTTTTTTAATCCGTTTACTCTGTAGGCTACTTCAATGGCACAATAGAGTAAACTATTCATCAACTTGCACCTAATTATCACAAAAGACTTCGTATATTTACACCTTCTATTAACGTTAGTTAATCACAAAATTCGATGCGAAAAAGCCCTCTTGCACTCCTATTATCGCTTATCTGCCTGATCTCGTCTCATAACGAGATACAAGCGCAAGGACATCCCCCGACAGATTCATTGCGACAACGGGCCGCAGCGAGCGTGGGTAAGGAAAAGCATGATCTACTGATGCGTATAGCCATGTCCACCAACGATATCGCCGACTGGGACGCTACGCTCAACGACGCTATCGACCGGTACGATACTCCGGCTATCTGTCAATCAAGATTGAATCGTATACAATGCCTCTTTAATTTCTACTCCGTGGATTCGGCTATCATCGAGGCGCAGGAAAGCCTTCCTTTTATATTGGATGCCAAGCAATACAGTTTCTACTTCTCCACCTATAATACTTATATATCCGGATTGTTCAAGCAAAGACGGTTCGACGAGGCCCGTGAGGAAGCCACAACCATGTTCGAGACGGCGCAACAGGTTAAACAACCGGTAGGCATGACGATGGCCTTGCAGGTACAAGGCAGCATGTATTATAAACTCGGCTTGTACGACCAAGCCCTCACCTCGCTGGAAAAAGGGATCGCTATATGCCCCACTTACGAGAATGGCGAGAACCAAGTACTCTACATCTCGGCCGTTCTTTACGAATGGCTCTTCATGACCGCCCTGAAGGTGAACGACACGGAACGCATATCCCGTTATGCCGACAGCTATGCCGCCCTTGTCAAATGGAGGGACGAGCATGGGAAAGTAGATCCTACCGGACATTATCCTGTCACCTCCCGCTCTCTCCAAGCCTTCTCTTTCCTAAAGAAAGGGCAAATAAAAGAGGCGAGACGATTGTTGGATGAGGCAGTCCGGTTTATTCATCCCCAAATCCCGGCCAACGCCTATGAGCATTTTTACGAAGCTCGCCGAGAATTACGGGAAATGACAGGAGATTACCAAGGGGCTATCAAGGATATGGATATCCTGTTAGCTGCTCATGAGGGTGACCTATCTTTCTATATGGACGATTTGTTGAAGAAAGCGGAACTTCTGGCTCATTCCGGAGATCCCCGGTCCTGTATATCGCTCTATCATACGTATATACAGGTGAAAGACTCGGTAAACCGGTTGGATATCGCCTCTCGGATGGATCAACTACGGACTATTTACGAGGTAGACCGGCTCAACCAAGAGAGGCAATACGCAAGGAACTGGATGTTCGCCGCCTTTACCGGTTGCTTGCTCCTTGTCCTTTTGCTAGCGGGATATATCATTTATTCCCAATGTCTAAAAGCAAAGAATCAAGTGCTTTACAGACGTATACAGGAACAGATCCGGCAGGAGAATAAGGCGGTGGAAACCATTAAGCAAATACCCGAGAACGATCTTTCCCGGGAATTACGTTTATTCATAAACTTGAACGAGTTATTGGAAAAAGAAAAGCTATACACCGATCCCACCTTGAACCGGGATGATCTGGCACAACGTTTGGGGACCAACCGTACCTACTTGATGGAAGCCGTACGTACTTACAGCGGGAATATGACCGTCCGCGAATATATTTATGACTTTCGTCTAAAGCATGCCGCCGAACTGCTCTCCTCTCCCTCCGCCCTCTCGATCGATCAAATATGCTATGACTCCGGGTTCGCTTCCCGCTCGGTATTTTACCGCCTTTTCCGACAGAGCTATGGCCTGTCTCCTAACGAATATCGAAAACTTGCGGAGAAAGAAAAAGAAAATTAAAATACTATATTTCAAAAACTTGCGCCACACGGACAAATGTTTTGCGCCACACGGACAGCTTTTAGGATTACTATTCGCATATTGAAACGATATCTGTTAATCCTAAAAACAAGCTATATATGAAGACAAATTATTTTTTTCTCCTTTTCTTTCTTTTGATTCTGATGGGATGTTCGGATGACAAAAACATTCCGGATATCCCGGCCTCCACAGAGGACACCTATGAAGGAGTACACGATCTGATCAGTTTCACGAAAGAAACCGAAGATTTCACGTATGGAGACCTGACTTTCCACATCAAGACTCCCGACGGGAACATTATCCAACGGAAAGCCAAGCACCGGCGATTATCCGGGACTTCCCTATTCACTATGGAAAAAGGGCTGAAGGAGGGTAAATACCAGCTACTATATATGGAATATACCATCCAATCGGATTGCCCGGACATTGACGGGCGGAATGGGGAGTTCGGCATGGGGTGCTACATTACCGTCAGTGAGAATGGGATCTCCACCGAAACCAACCGTGACGAGCGAATCGGCCTGTATGGGAACGGTACGCCGGAAGATCCGTACCGGATAACCTCTGCCGATGATTTGGCGAAGATACAAGAAGCGATCCTCAACTTCCACAACAATGGTAACCTTGTTAATTCCTCCACCTGCTTCGAACAACAAAATGACATTAGCATGGCCAACTATAATGACCAATGCGGCTGGGAGGGCAACTGGTACCAGATCGGATTATCAGCCAGTTATCCTTTCACGGGCTATTATGACGGCAACGGCTATACGATCCGGGATTTGAAAATGTTAGATAAAAACGCCGTGGGCGCTAGTTTGTTCGGCTTCGTAAATCAAGCCATCATCTCGAATCTCACCATCGAGAAAGCCACCATAACCGGCTATGGAGCGCTATCGGCTATCGTAGGAGCCGTTACCACCAAGGGGGGAAGCATCAATAAGACATTTATAAAAGGGTGCGTAGTAAAAAAATCCACCATCGAAAGCCGTAGCGATGGCGTAGTCACGGACGGCATGGCCATAGGCGGGATCGCCGGCATGGTAGACCCGAACGTAAATCTCTGGATAGATTCCTGCTCGGTAGAGGATTGCACTATAAACGGGGCGATTGCCGTAGGAGGAATCCTTGGCGGAGGAACAGTGTACTCAATGACACAAATCACGAACTCCCACAACCGGAATACCAAGGTAACCGCATCTTACAATTGTGCCGGAGGAATCGTTGGGTACGCCGATACGCTCTATGTATATTCATGTAGCAATAATGGCACTATCAAAGGTGCCGCATCCACAACCGCTCCTCCCGGAAACCTTCCTGCCAATTCTATATATAATGTAGGAACGGGCGGGATCGCCGGAGGAAGCGGATTGAGCACCATCATTTCCAGCCGAAACAGCGGGACGGTGCAAGGAAGCAGGGGCGTAGGGGGAATTATCGGAAGCACACTGGTAACTACCCAGCCGAGAACTTATTATAATAACACGTTTATCGGTTTTTGCTCGAACTCGGGGAATATAAACGGCGACAGTTATATAGGAGGATTATGCGGTGAGGCGCAACTTGGCGCTTATAAATCGTATAATGAAGGTATGATCGAGGCTAATTCATCCTTCGCTGGTGGAATTTTAGGATTCGCTCCCTTGGCCTCCATCACCAACACGGCGAATTTCAATAAAGTAATCGCCTCCTCTTATAGCGGAGGAATAGCCGGTTCCATCCTTGCCGGCTCGTTGGGTATTAACACGAATCTAGGGGAAGTAGCCTCCTACCATGAATATGCCGGTGGTATGATAGGAAGGGCAGGGAATACGCTTGCCATGAACTATTGTTCCAATTTCGCGCCGATATCAGGCTCCTCATACCTCGGTGGTATGATCGGCGAGGTAGGCGACGCAAAGAAATGGACGATCATGGATGGCGTATCCTTGGGGTTTGCCACATTCGAGCTGGCGTCTACTCTTGTCGGATTTGTCCCTTTCGCTAAAATCGTGGGAGAAAGCGGAGAAATCCTTGTTAACTGCGCCCTTACAGTACTTAGCCTCGTCTTAAATGATATCGATATTTTATCAGAAGGTTTTAGCGTATTCGGGCTTATTTCACACGGTCATCCGGAGATTATAGAAACAGAGAGGCTGAAAGGTGTCATTACCCATGATATCGCCATGTTGGAATCAGACATGGACACGAAACTGGCCAATAAAATAGATAACCTATCGTTCGCAAGCATCAAACTGAGGAGCAAAGATATGACAAATAGGTTCATGTCTAATCGAAAGGCATTAACAGAATGGTTTGAAAGTGGGGCAAACCACCAGATTTATAGTGACGCGATGAATTATAAGAGAGGGTTGCTCTCCAAACAGATCCTTAAAAGCAAAAAAAACGAAGAAGTTCTACATACGGTTGTCAGTGGTGTTTGTTGCGCGGTCAATTCAGCCTTGCTTTTTGTTACAGTTATCACTTTCCCCGAAGGTGTTCCCGCTGTAGCCTTGATGGGAGGTGCGCTAGCGTTAGTCAGTTTCGGCAATTCGGTTTCGGCCACTCTTGATGATTTCGTGGAAAACTCCGTCGTTATCACACAATACTTGAACGCCGGAGAGATTGGCCAATATAGCAGCGGAGGCTTGGTAGGCCAACTTCAGCAAAGCTGCCTTATCTCCGATTGTATAAATATGGGACGCTCAAATAAAAGAGCCAATGCCCTAATTGGAGTTGTCAATCCAAACGTAAGGGTAGGCAGGAACTTGAATGTCGGGGAGAATTGGTATCTTTTCGCACCTCCCGCATCCGTCTCTTATTTTGGGAATTACTGCATGCTGGGCACTGTAGAGCAACCGAATCCTGTGATTATGAACATATTCAGCTTACAAGACTTAAAGTCGGAAAAGACCTTTACTGGATGGGACTTTGATGTAAAATGGGAAATACCATCCAACGAAACAGGCAGCTTTCCGATCCCTAAGAAATCCGAGATGCAATTTGATAAACCTAATTTATAAATAAACGAACAAACATGAAAACATACACTAAAACAATATGGAATATATGCGCATGCATGCTTATCATCTTGCTCGGCGGATGCGCAGACGATGACATCATACGAAACGACTGCGGATCGACCTTGCAAGAGACAGAATCTCATCTAATAAGCACGTTCTCCTTGCCGGAAGGCAAAACTCCCATACAAGATACGAGAGAACAGATCTTTTTCCAGTTGAGATCGCTGAGCGATAACTCCATACAGCTCATGGAAGGTAAGATCCGGAAAAACGCGGGGATTCTTTCCTGTGAAATGTTTATCCCCAATAATCTGGTATTAGAAGATGGAGACTATATACTTTGGTTAAAATTCGATGAAGAAGGCAGCGTCTATCCACTAAGCTATCATCTGACATTCCGTGACAAGATGGTCAGTATGGTACGTGATACTAAATATATTTACGAGATGCTGAATGGCGAAGGTACGGAAGAAAATCCTTATCTGATTACTTCCACCAACGATTTCGCCTATCTCGTGTCTCAATTAGCCACGTACGACCGTAATTACGGATACGGGCAATTCTTCAAGCAAATAGCCGACATCAAAGCTCCTATCCCCAATTGCCTGTATCAAGGCAACGCTTATAAAAGCGCCCCGTTCGCGGGAAACTACGACGGCGATTCCCATAAGATACTAAACCTAACCTATCTCGGGACGAACGGCGGAGAGCAAAGCGACGCAATCGGGCTTTTCTCCATTTTACACGACGGGGCAGTGATCCGGAATCTTGATATAGAAGGAGCGGATATAGAGTATCCGGGGAATTGTTGCGGATTGCTTGCGGGAGTAGCTAACGGAAATATACGAATCGAGAATATAACCTTAAACGGGAATATCAAGTCCACGAAGGATAAGGTTGGCGGTTTAATAGGCTATATCGAGGGCAACGCCCAGTCGTTGGCACAAATCAGTATCCGGAATGTGCGATTGGGCGTCTCATTCTCGGAATCCGGCAGCTCTTATATCGGAGCGTTGATCGGCTGGGCCGAGAACGCTTCCATTCAAGTGGAGGATATCAGTAGCGACGGGATTTTCAAAAACTTGAGAGGGAATAATCATGTGGCCGGTCTGATCGGGAAATTATATGGTCAAATCGATGCCAGAAAAATTAAGCTGCAACATACCACCTTAAACGATTTCCCGATATCCGGAAACCAGAACGTAGGCGGATTGATCGGTGAGGCATTCTTACAGGCGGCATCCAATTTCAAAGACATAACCATCGACATGCCGATCAAAGGTAGCTCCTATGTCGGCGGATTGATCGGTCAGATCCGGTCGGAAACCCCTACCAATATCCTCATCGCCATCGAGAACTTCCAGTTGTCCAATCCGGCAAATCGGTCTCAAATCCAAGGGGGTAGTTATGTGGGTGGAATGATCGGATATTCCCACAAAACACACGCTAACGCATTTACGATAGAGCTTAAAGGGGAATCCTTGTTTCATGCCTCGATAACCGGGCAGTCTGTTATAGGAGGTATTTTCGGTTCTTTAGATGATACCCAAATACAATTTACCCCGGCCTCACGATTGTATATGGATAATGAATCCCTTGAAGCTTCTTCAGGGATTTGTGGCACTTTAGCCGGAGCCTTATCTTACCAAGAACCGGGGAAAGAAATTCTTTTGGATCCGGAAATATTGGTGATTAATCCCAACATCAAAATAAAAGGAGGAAATAACGTAGGAGGAATCATCGGAAAATTATATAATGGGACGTTGACAGGAACCTATACCCCCGAATTCAGTACCACGAACGTAATCGTGAGCAAGATTCCACGACCTATTTTCCCGGGTAACATAAATTCGGAAAAACCCTATCGAGAAAATGCCGCTTCTATTGGAGGAATTGTCGGATATGCCGATAAATCTACCCTCAGAAGACTCTTCACGCAACTTTCCATTTACGGCAGAAGTACTGTCGGAGGAATCATCGGATATGCGAGCGATACTCAAATATCAGATTGTGGCGTGAAAACAGAAACATTTAATAATGGGAATAATAGCGCCATTATGGTAGGAGGAATTATCGGACAAGCATCGTGCTCATCCCACTGTGAGTTTTCCAATCTAGTAAATTACAGTAATATCTCCTCAGGATCCAATTATATCGGAGGCATTTTCGGGAGTATGGTAGCAGGAACTAGCGTAAAGATCAATAAAGTCGTGAATTTAGGTAAGATATCAGCCACAAATAACGTAGGCGGTATCATAGGGAAAACTTCAGGAAAAGACATAGAGGTTTATGACGCGGCTAATTTCGGCTCAATCCAAGGTATCGCAGGAGATAAAGAATGCGGAGTGGGCGGTATAGCCGGTGCCGCCGAGGATGCCATTACAATTTATAAATCCGTTAACCACGGAAATATCACCATAAACAGGAATGCCAAGTATTATGGAGCAGGAGGTATCTTGGGGTATGTGAAGCAAGGGGGAGCACATGTCCGTTACTGCTGTAACCGGGCAAATATAGACTATCCGAAAGATAAAGAAGACAGCCATGGCATTGGAGGTATCGTGGGTAGCATAGAAAAGGCTAACGATAACGACGACAGTTACGTACTGGATTGCTACAATATGGGAGAAATCAACGGACAGCAAAAAGCGACCAGCACGCTTGGTACCGACTATCGGGGAGGGATCGTAGGAAACCTCGGAAGCCACGGGAGATGTTACCGGGCCGTAAACGGGGGCTATGTCCGCTTTGGAAACGCAGGTGTCGGATACGGCAACAAGAATAACCTGACACATATCTATATCTCGCCCGGTACAGGCAAAGACTTTGGGGCAACGTCTATCCCTCTACCAATCAGAGAAGATAAAAATATTTACCAAGGATTCGACTTCACGGGAGATCATGATCCAAACCGGCAACCGGTCTGGGTTCTGGGTGGCACATATAGCTCGGAGAATAAAATGCTACCCTACTTGCATTCAGGAAAATGTTATTTCCAGTTCGCAAAATATGCCCCATAAAATACGCCCTCTTTAATACACTCTCTATATATCCATACCGGGCGCAAACTATTCATCGGTTTGCGTCCGGTTTTCACAAAAGACTTCGTATATTTGCGAAGTCAATATTCCATATTTTAATACATTACTTACATAACACAAATACAAAATGAAAAAGTATCTTACTCTTGCCGCAGCGGCTTTACTCTTGGTTGCTTGTAGTGAAAAACCGGGTTATGAGATCTCCGGTACAGTAGCGAACACCGATCTAAACGGAAAATACGTTTACCTGTATGAATATGGCGTACAAGATGCCGCCCCAATGGATAGCGCATTGGTGCAAAACGGTACGTTCACGTTCAAGGGAACACAGAACGCCCCCGCCTTACGCAAGCTTGCCTTCGCCGAGGATGTCGTGGAACCCAAACGTGCCGCTTCCGGCGAGAACGCCCCTTTCACAAGCGTATTCGTATTGGAGAACGGTAAATTACAGGCTATTCTTGATGAGGCAGCTTCCGCCGTTTCTGGAACACCGGAGAATGACGGATTGAAAGCCCTGCAAGCACAAATGAAGACTTTGCGTGCGGATCTGGAGAAACTTTCCGCCGACATGAAATCAGAGGACAAGGAAGTCGTAAGCGCCGCCGAGAAGAAATATGACGAGATCGACCAAAAGGTAACCGATGCCGTCAAGACTTACATATTGAATAATACGACCAAGCAATCCGCCGCCAAGTTATTATACGATTTCCGTTATAGCTTGGACGAGGCGGCCCAGAACGAGATTATCGCCAAGGCGGACTCCGCTTTCAAGGCCGTTCCAAACATCGATAAGCTCATGGCTCACCTAGATGTACTGAAAACCGTAGCCGTAGGCAAGAAGTTCGTGGACTTCGAGATGGCCGACCCGAACGGTAAGACGCACAAGCTATCCGAGTTCGTAGGCAATGGCAAGAACATCGTGTTGATCGACTTTTGGGCAAGCTGGTGTCCTCCTTGCCGCCGGGATATGCCAAATTTGGTAGCCGCTTACAAGAAATACAAGAACAAAGGTTTCGAGATCGTCGGTATCTCCTTGGATAGCAAGGCTGACGCATGGGCGAAAGGCGTAAAGGACCTGAATATCACATGGCCCCAACTCTCCGACTTGCAAGGCTGGAAAAACTCCGGTGCTCAACTATACGGGGTAAACAGCATCCCTCACACCGTATTGGTGGATAAGGACGGAACGATCATCGCCAAGAACCTACATGGCGAGGAGATCGACGCTAAACTTCAAGAAATATTGAAATAATAATAACAATAACACGATATGTCCGCCCAAATCACGTTAAACTGGACGAAGGACTCGACTTTCGAGACCTTGCTGGACGGCCATAAGGTTACGATCGACACAACAGCCGAGAACGGGGGTAATAATGAAGGCCCCCGTCCTAAGGCTTTAATGCTGGTCGCCTTGGCCGGATGCAGCGCAATGGACGTAATCTCCCTTTTCCTTAAAATGAGAGTACGTTTCGACAAAATCTCTATCGACGTAACCGCAGAGACTTCGGATACGATCCCGATGGTATATACCGCATTCCACGCTACATACCATATCGACGGGAACATCGGGGACGCCGCCAAAATAGAGAAAGCGATTCGCCTTTCACAGGAAAAATACTGTGGCGTAGGACTTATGATGAAAAAGATAGGCCCGATTACCTACGATATCTTACTGAACGGCGAACCGCTTAAACCACAAAAACATGAAGATTAGAAAACAGTTCTTACTTTTATTTATCTCTACCAGTCACTTGTTCGTATATGCGCAAAACACGGAACCTTCAATGTTTACGAAAGAGGCTAACGAACAAGTGGTGAAATCACTCCCGTTTGATAACAAACAAGATTTTGAAGACGCTACCCGTGGCTTTATCGCCACGATAGACGAACCTTCCATTACCGACGAGACAGGAAAAGAGGTGTATGGATTAACTGTCTGGGATTTCCTGCGTCAAGAGACTCCGGCATCCGCCAACCCTAGTCTTTGGCGACAAGGGCAACTCAACCGCATACACGGCTTATTTGAGGTATTACCCGGTAAAATATACCAGATACGAGGATTCGACCTCGCAAATATGACGTTTATCCGTAGTGATAACGGTTGGATCGTCATAGATGTATTGCTCTCGAAAGAGACGGCCCTAGCAGGTTATAATCTTCTGAAGAAACATGTAGAAGATCTTCCGGTCAAGGCGGTTATCTATACGCATCCTCATGTGGACCATTTCGCGGGAATAGACGCTATATTGGAGAACGCCCCCAATAAGCCCGAAACGATCGAGATCATTGGCCCCAAGGGTTTCTTTGAAGATGCCGTCAGCGAGAACCTGATGGCGGGTGTAGCCATGGGGCGAAGAGCGACCTATATGTATGGCCGCAGTCTACCTAAAAATGAGAAAGGAAATATAGGTACTGGTTTAGGACAAACTACCGCGGCAGGAACTACGGGCTTGGTCCCTCCTACCCGTGAGATATCCGAGGAGGGCGAGACTTTACGAATTGATGGTGTCGAGATCGTATTCATGTCCGTACCCGGCGCCGAGGCTCCCTCGGAAATCATGATGTACTTCCCTGGGATGAAAGCTTTCTGCGTAGCCGAGGAAATCAACCGTACCCTGCACAACCTGCTGACCTTACGAGGGGCGAAGGTCCGGAACGGCCAATTATGGAGCAAATATATCGACCGGGCGATCACGGAGTGCGGCGATCAGGTAGAGGTATCCTTCTCTACCCACCATTGGCCGACTTGGGGCAATAAGAACATCGTCGCTTACTGGGAAAAGCAGCGGGATCTATATCGCTACTTACACGACCAGACACTTCACCTCGCCAATCAAGGATATACACCTCGAGAAATAGCAGAGATGATTAAATTACCAAGCTCTATCGCCAACGAGTTCGCCAACCGGGGATATTATGGAACCGTTAGCCATAATGTAAAAGCCCAATATCAAATGTATTTCGGCTGGTTCGACGGCATCCCCGCCCATCTGAACCCACTCCCGCCGGTAGAAGAAGGTAAAAAATACGTAGAGGCTATCGGAGGAGAGGACGAGATAATGAAAAAGGCACGAGAGGCATACAATCAAGGAGAATACCGTTGGACGGCTACTTTGCTGAACCATCTCGTTTTCGCTAATCCAAAGCATAAACCCGCCCGCCAATTACTTGCGGACACGTACGCTCAATTGGGCTACCAAGCGGAAAGCGGTCCGTGGCGTAATTTCTACCTGACCGGAGCTATGGAACTGACCGAAGGCATCGCTGGTAAAGGTAAGGCCAACTCAAACCGGGCACGTATGTCCCAGAACCTAAGTCCCGAAATGCTATTCGATTTGCTCGCTATCCAAATAAATGGAGAAAAAGCGGCCGATAAAGACTTAATAATAAATATTATCTTAACCGACACAAACGAACAGGCCACCTTGATCTTAAAGAACGGCGCTTTATCGAACCGCATCGGCCGGCTCCATCCGGCCCCTACCGTAACTTTGGAAGGAGACAAACAAGTCATCTACGCAAGCCTCATGCAGCCGGAGAGTATAGCGGCAAATCTGCAAAACCATAAGTTATCGGTAACCGGGAAACTTGAAAGCCTAAAAGAGCTATTCTCCACTTTTGAGGCTCCGGACGCTTATTTTAATATCATCGAGCCTTAAACCTTTCCCGCCTCTTGCATGGCTGGATTAAAAAATTTATCTTTGTGCGATCTTTAGAGAAAGCGATATTACTATAAAATTAGCATAAGGTTTTATTACACTTTAATATCTGTCTCTTATACACATCTCCGAGCCCACGAGACGGAGCTACATC
>ENA-OXEG01000860-OXEG01000860.1-human-gut-metagenome-genome-assembly--contig:-NODE-860-length-16662-cov-8.828928_pt1 | contig 16662 bp, 16 predicted proteins | sample MGYA00249355_ERZ652243 | MGnify/ENA primary metagenome ERZ652243 (study PRJEB26925, sample SAMN05826944) | human gut metagenome | biome: ENVO:2100002; feature: ENVO:00000062; material: ENVO:00002003... | reverse complement strand
ATGTGTATAAGAGACAGTTATAGAGCAGGAGATTCATTCTTTAAAAAATAGTATCAGTGAGATGTGGGCATTGGTTCACCAGCAATTATACAACGCAGGGGAGGCTATGCTTACCGGAGATAAGGAACTCGCTTATAAGGTAATCAGCCGGGAACGCCGGGTAAATGCTTTCGAGCTAAAGATCGACAGTGATTGCGAGGATATCATCGCCTTGTACGCACCGGTAGCGATCGACCTACGTTTCGTATTGGCGATGTATAAGATTAATACAAACCTAGAGCGTCTGGGAGATTTCGCAGAAAGCATCGCCCGTTTCGCAGGAAACCTTCCCGAGGGGGAACCGATTGACCCGCAACTGGTCAAGGAAACCCGGGTAGAAGAAATGCTGTCGGAGTTATTAAGCATGATCTCACTCACCAAAGAGGCTTTTGAGAAAGAAAGCTCAGAGATCGCTTCCCGTATCTTCTTGAAGGATAATTTGATCGATGAGATCAATCATAATTCTACCGCTATTATCGCCAAATATATAGAGGAGCATAAAGGTAGCGCGTTGGCAGGGTTATATATGGCCGGTGTTATCCGGAAAATGGAACGTTTCGGAGATCATTGTACGAATATAGCGGAAGAACTCATTTTCTATCTGGACGCTAAAGTCATGAAGCATATGGGCAAAACCGAGCAATAATTCGTATCTTTGCGGCCACTTTAATAATTAACATCAGTAAATGAAACGACTCACAGTGGCTTGGCTGTCGGCCTTCTTATTTATCGGTTCTGCGTTAACGTCTTACGCTCAGACAAATTCTCCGATCCCAGAGCGGGATTCTTCTTCGGTATCTCTTTTTGAATACGCAACTAAGATTCCGAAACGCAACAAGGTTTTCAATCTGGACTTGGAGATGCATGCAGGATTCAACGCGGACTTTTTCTCGGGGAAGCTGGATGAAGCCGCCTTTCGTTTCAGGGATGTCAAAATTGATGTTACCGGAGAAGTGAACGATCGGTTATTCTATTGGTATCGCCAAACGCTGAATGGCGGTTATGAGGGACAAGCCTTGGAGAATTTGAATGAGTCGATCGAATATGCGTATATTGGCTATAAACTGAATGAGCGTTTTACCTTAACCGCCGGAAAACAAGATGTGTTCTACGGTGGTTTTGAGTACGACGAGAATCCTTTGCTTATTTATGAGTATAGCGATATGAATGAATACTCCCTTTGCTACCTTACGGGAATCGGGCTGGGGTATCAGCCGAATGAGTCACAAGAGATCCGCTTACAGGTGACGAACAGTCGTATGGGATCGATGGAAGATGAGTATGGACGTCTGCCGGAAGGATTTAAGAAACCGAGAGTTCCCTTGTTTTACACATTGAACTGGAACGGTAACTTTCTGGATGAGTTGATTCATTTACGATACTCCGTATCCGCCGCGGAGCAAGCCCAAGGAAAATATATGTATAGCGTCTTTACCGGTCAAAGTATAGAGGCCGGACCGGTCTATGCTTATTTCGATGTCATGTATTCACGGGGGAAATTAGATCCGTTAGGATTATTGACCGAATTGACTCAGCCCGAAGTCGCCGGAGAAGAGGAAGAGGAACCGGAACCACCAGTTCGTATGCAAAACATCGATTATCTTTCGCTGGTGGGAGAAATACAATATCGTTTTCATCCCAAATGGCAACTATTCGCAAAAGGAATGTATGAAAGCGCATCGATCTATAAAGCCTACGATACTTACGAGAAAGGAAAATACCGTACGGCATGGGGGTATCAAGGAGGACTAGAGTTCTATCCGATGGCCGATGATAATCTACATATCTTCTTGACCGCCATAGGTAAAAAATATAACCTCTCTGAACGAGCGAAGGCGCTCGATGCCTCTTTGGACGACACCGCACGCCTTTCGATCGGTTTCATTTATAGATTACCGTTATATTAAATTTTTCTCATTTGTTGTAGAGACGCAGCATGCCGCGTCTCATCCCCTCAGAATGGTAACTTAGAATTGCAACACAAACTCTTCCCCTTGTAACAAGTCCACTGTTACTTTTCCATCGACTACAGGTAGGGAAACCGGCTTTTGGTTCTTTTTGAGGCTCATGTTCGCGGAATTCGCCGGAAGCTTGATCTGGAAAGAACCGGGAACGATCGCTTTCAATCGAGCTTCCGTCAACAGACCTTCCGTCCATTTAGCCGACACCTCTCCGCCATTCCGGACTTTTAAACCACTAAAGCTTCCGTTTTTCCAAGCAGATGGCAAAGCGGGCAAGAACTCGATCAATCCGGATTGACTCTGTATCAACATCTCCGCAATACCGGCTGTTCCTCCAAAATTACCATCAATCTGGAAAGGAGGATGGGCACAAAACAAATTAGGATAAGAGCCTCCTCCCTTCACCTCCTTCGTATGCTCATCTACACAGGGACGTAACAAATCACCCAGCAATTTATAAGCATGATCGCCATCCTGTAAACGGGCCCAGAAATTAATCTTCCAAGCCATAGACCAGCCCGTGCTTTGATCGCCACGGACCTCCAAGGATTTACGAGCCGCCTCTGCCAACTCCGGCGTATGCTCTATCGATATCTCATTCCCGGGATAAAGCCCATATAAATGAGAGACATGACGATGGGTAGGCTCTACCTCCTCATACGGCTCGAGCCATTCCATAATACGGCCGTCTTTACCGATCGTCGTAGGCATCAAGCGATCTCGTTTCGCCGCCAACTCAGCAGCGAACGCGCTATCCACACCTAAAATCCCGGCGGCCTCAATGGTATTCGTAAATAATTCCCGCAAGATCTGATTGTCCATCGTCGATCCGGCACAAATACTCACGACACTTCCGTTTGGCATTTTATAAGCGTTCTCCGGAGAGGTAGTAGGTGCCGTCACCAGATATTTAGTCCGGGGATCTTGCACCAGCATATCCACAAAGAATTGGGCAGCCCCTTTCATCGTCGGATAAACATCCCTCAAATACGCCTTATCTAATGTATACTGATAATGCGTGTACAAATGCTCGCATAGCCATGCGGCGGATGTATTCGTGGCTCCCCACGACGGATGTTCGCCCGGGGCGGTAAACTCCCAGACATTACCTAAAATATGCGTGACCCATCCCCGTGCGTTATAAAAAGCTTTGGCCGTACGTTCACCGCTAGGGACTTGCTGTTTCGTCCATTCGATCAGCGGAAGGTGCAACTCGGAGAGGTTCGTGACCTCCGCTGGCCAATGATTCATCTGTAAATTAATATTTAGGTGATAATCCCCGTTCCAAGGCGTATGAATCGTATTACACCACAAGCCCTGCAAATTCGGGGGCAGTAATCCCTGCCGGGTCGAGGAAATCAATAAATATCGACCGAACTGGAAATATAAAGCCGCCAATCCCGGATCGTTCTTATCTTGAGCGAAAGCGGCCAAACGCTCATGGATCGGAAGATGATCCCTTTCGCCTTTTCCCAAATCCAAAGAGACCCGATCAAACAGGGAGCGATAAGCGAGTGTATGTTCCCGGCGCAAGGTGGAGAAATCCTTAGATTCCGCTTGCGATAAGTATTTTTCCAAGGATTGTCCGACGCCGTCTTTATCGAAATAATCCGTACCTAAACTTACCAAGATAATCGCTTCCGAGGCACTTCGCACCGATAAACTACTATCCGTTGCGGTCAAATCCCCCCCCTTCGGCAAGACGATACGGACACGAGAGGCGAAACGCATCCCTTTCATCTCCAACGTATCCACCCCGTCCGGCAATTGTCCCCGCATCAGCAAGTCCTTTCCGTCCAAAGAGATCGTCGCATGTTCCGGACGATTCATACCCAATGAGAAATTCAAGGCCCGATCTGCGTCCGCTACCAAGTGAATAACTCCCAGATCCCCGGAAAAAGAGGTAAACATTTCCCGTTGATAATTCACATTCCCCCTTTTAAAAGAGACGGAAGCGATAGCCTCGCTTAGGTTCAACCGCCTGCGATACTCAGCGATAGAATCCGATTCATTCGGATACGTATATCTCAGCACTAGATTTCCGAATAATTGGTAACTCCCATACGGAGCGTTCGCACCGTCCCCCAGATTACTCCCGGTCCCTTTGCAGACGAAAGTTTTATACATCAAATCCTGTGCCTCGTCATTCCGTCCCTCAAATAAGAGGCGACGAATATTCGCCAAAGAGTAATACGCATAAGGATTGTCCGTATCTTGCTTACTTCCGGACCACAGGGAGATCTCATTCAGGACCACATTCTCCCGCTCAATACCACCATCCGGCATCATACCGATACGGCCGTTTCCCAAAGGCAAAGTTTCTTCCCATATCTGCGCTGGTTGGTCAAAATAATAAGAGACCTCCTTCCCAGTCTGCATATCCGGCAAATTACAACCGAAAAGGAACGATAACAAAATCAAATAAAGTCCTTTCATATTCATACGATTATTCCTTGTTATTGTTTTTCCATCAAAAGCCGAAGAGGCGATCCACTGCAACCCGGGTTGCAGTATCACCCTAAAAGCTTTGCATATCACATAGTCGTTTATAATAGCCATCCAAAGCCAACAACTCCTCGTGTTTGCCCCGTTCTACGATCTCACCCTCATGCATCACACAGATCTCATCCGCATTACGGATCGTAGAGAGACGGTGGGCGATCACTACGGTCGTACGATTCTTCATCAAGTTCTCCAACGCTTCTTGTACCAAACGTTCGGATTCCGTATCCAAGGCGGATGTGGCCTCATCCAAGATCAAGATCGGGGGATTCTTCAAGATCGCACGGGCGATACTGATTCGCTGGCGTTGTCCGCCGGACAGTTTTCCACCCCGGTCGCCGATATTGGTATCGTAACCTTTCTCACTCGCTATGATAAAATCGTGAGCGTTGGCGATGCGGGCGGCTTCCTCCACCTGTTCCATCGTAGCTCCTTCCACTCCAAAAGCGATATTATTGAAGAAGGTATCGTTAAACAAGATAGCCTCTTGATTGACATTTCCCATCAATCCCCTAAGATCGAAAAGGGTGGCCTCACGGATATCCGTATCATCAATACGGATATTCCCTTTATTCACATCATAAAAGCGAGGCAATAGATCCACCAAGGTACTTTTGCCCGAACCGGATTGACCGACCAAAGCCACGGTTGTTCCTTTCCGGATATCCAGATTGATTCCTTTCAAGACCCAAGCTTCCTGATATTTAAACCAAACATCTTTATAACTGATTTTCTCTTTCAAGGCGATCTTCTTCGGATGTTCCGGATCATGGATATCCGTCTCCGCCTTCAAGATCTTATCGACACGCTCCATAGAGGCCAGACCTTTCTGGATCGCATAAACCGACTTACTTAGATCTTTCGCGGGATTGATAATGCTATAGAAAATAACCAGATAATAAATAAACGTAGGAGCGTCGATCGGGCTATTCGCACTCAAGATCAGCGTACCTCCATACCAAAGTACGATAGCGATCGTAACGGTTCCCAAAAACTCGCTCATCGGATGCGCCATTTGTTGGCGGCGATAGATACGGTTCGTCAACCGGCGGAAAGTATCATTGCTTCGCTCAAAGCGGTCTTGTATCTTCTTCTCGGCGTTAAAGGCCTTGATAATACGGAGTCCGCCTAATGTCTCCTCGATCTGGCTCATCAGGAATCCCCATTGTTGCTGTCCTTCCAAGGATTTCCGTTTCAATTTCTTGCCGACTTGTCCCATTACGTAACCCGCCAACGGCAGCAGGATCAAGACGAACACGGTAAGTTGCCAACTGATAGCGATCATACCCACCAGATAGATCACGATCAGGATCGGGTTCTTGAATAACATGTCCAATGAACTCATGATGGATGTCTCGATCTCGTTCACGTCTCCGGATACACGGGCGATAATATCCCCTTTTCGCTCCTCGGAGAAAAAGCTCAACGGCAACTGCGTAATCTTCTTGTTAATCTGATTACGGATATCACGAACGACTCCGGTCCGGATCGGGATCATCGTATAAAAGGCCAGATACATGGTCGCCACTTTCAAGAAAGTCGCCACGATCAGGAAGATTCCCAACATAATCAAGGCGAACGAACCTCCGTGTACCTCTATCAGATCGGATACGTACCAAAAAAAGTTATTCTTGATCAACTCCGGCAAGGCTTTCCACGACTCCCAGCTTCCCGCGTTAAAATTCCAATCCATAAAGGTGTAATTCCCCTCATCCATCTTAAACAATATCTGAAGGATCGGGATAATCAAGGCGAAAGAAAACAGGTTCAAGATAGCGGAAAGTACATTGAACACGATGTTCAGAACCATATACTTTTTGTAAGGGGGAACGAAACGCTTTAAAATACGTATGAAATCTCTCATAAATTGATCTGTTACATTGAAGTGGCAAAGATACAAAAAGTCATCACATTTTCTTACGCATTCGCATGCAACTATTTTGCTGCCCCATTCATCAAATAAATAGAATCGTAAATAAAAATAATTTACACCATGAAAAGGATGCACTTGCAATTGTTGAAAAAAGCCAACTGCGTATTGGCGAGTTTATTAATGCTTTTAGGTTTCTCCTGCACTGACGACGAGGGAGAAGGTCCCATAATTTGTGAATATGGCACTCCTTACGCCAATTTTCAGATAAAAGGAAAAGTCGTGGATACAAACGATAATCCGATACCTAACGCCCAAATACGTATCAATCGAAATGACGCAAGAATTTATCCTTACGGATGGCTGCATACCGATACCGTAAGGACCAACGCTAACGGAGAGTTTGATTGGAAGAAAACTGATTTTCCAATCCTAAAATACCGATTCATCACGGAAGACATAGATGAAGAAATGAACGGAGGACAATTCGCATCCGATACGACTCAAGTAATCTTCGACAGCGAGGAACTTACTGGAGGTGATGGATGGTACGAAGGTAGTGCCTCTAAGGAAATCAAGATCACACTTAAGGAATATGTAGATACACATACGGAACCTTACGCATTGTACACGATCTACGGAAAAGTAACTGATGATCAAGGCTATCCGCTGGCCGGAGTCGCAATCTTAACCTCACCGGCATATACCCCTACTCAAGAGGACGACCTTTCCAGCTTTCCGGCTATCACGGATGAGACCGGACGATATCAATTCACCTACGATAAGGCTACGGCTATCGAACATACCATCTACACAAAATTATCTTCGTATTGGAATGACCCAAACGCTTGCAAAACTGATTCTATTATCGTAAATTTCGCCGAAATTGAATTATCACAAGGGAAAGGGATGTTAATGGGTAAAGGATCAAAAGAAATTAACTTCCAACTAACACGCAAAAACTAGAAAATGGAAACAGTGTATCATTCCATATTAAAAGGTTTTAACTGGATTTTAGCGGGGCTTCTTTCTCTACTAGGCTTCAGCGTTACTTCCTGTGGCGCTACAGATGAGTATGGTAGCCCCTACGCAGAATACGAGTTGAAAGGAAAAGTTACAGATATGAACGGAGATCCCATCCAAGGAATAGAGATCAACTATGGGGGCATATATAATAACGTATTATCTCCCTCATATATAAGCGAAATATATAAATCACCCCAAACCCAAAAAGACGGAAGTTACGATATAAAATTCGAGGATTCCCCAATGGGCATCGTACGCATTATCGCTAAAGATATTGACGGGCCTGAAAACGGATCATTCGAGACGGATTCGATAGATGTCAAGATCGAAGGATTTGAGGGAGGTAAATCTTGGTTCCATGGGAAAGCGGAGGTTAACATCCCCGACATCAAACTTAAAGAGAAAAAAGAATAAAATATGGACAAACGCCCAAACATCAAAAAACGTATCGCCCTAGAGCTTTTTCGAAGTATCAAGAAGAACAGGGCTAAATTACATGAATTGCGTACACTCTTTTGGGAGTGTACGCTTCGTTGTAATGTATCCTGCCGTCATTGCGGGAGCGATTGCCATGTCTCGGCCTCTGTCCCGGATATGCCTGTCGAAGACTTCCTGAAAGTCATAGACGATATCACGCCTTACGTCGAGCCGAACAAAGTGCTCGTCATCTTTACCGGAGGCGAGGCGCTGGTTCGTAAGGATATCGAGAAATGCGGGTTGGAACTGTATCGCAGGGGATATCCTTGGGGGATCGTCTCCAATGGTTATCTGATGACCCGGGAACGGCTCGACTCGCTCTTGGCTTCCGGATTGCACTCGGCGACTATCAGCTTGGATGGTTTCGAGGAAGCGCATAACTGGCTTCGCCGTAATCCTAAAAGTTTCGAGAAGGCACTGAATGCCATCTGTATGTTGGCCGAGGAAAAGGAGATCATCTGGGATGTGGTGACTTGCGTAAACCAACGCAACTTCAAGGATTTGATGCTCTTCAAGGATTTCTTGATCGAGATGGGCGTAAAACGGTGGCGTATCTTTACGATCTTCCCAGTTGGACGTGCCGCGACTGAGACCGATTTGCAACTGACGAACGAGCAGTTCACATGGCTCATGAACTTCATCCGCTTCTGCCGGAAAGAGGGTAAGATACACGTTAGCTACGGCTGTGAGGGCTTCCTCGGGAATTATGAGGCAGAGATGAGAGACTCGATTTTCCAATGCAACGCCGGTATCAATACGGCCTCTGTCCTCGCTGATGGCGCTATCTCCGGTTGTCCCAGTATACGGGCCAACTTCCACCAAGGGAACATCTATAAAGACGATTTCATTGATATCTGGAATAATGAGTTTAAACCGTATCGTAACCGCCAGTGGGCTAAAAAAGGGGAATGCGCGGATTGTAAGATGTTCCGTTATTGCGAAGGCAACGGGATGCACTTATACGATGATGAGGGGAATCTGCTCGTATGCCACTATAAAAGGCTAGTTGACAGTTGACAACTGTCAACTAATTCCTATCTTTGCCCTAGTTAATATTCTAAAATAAGCAATCGTATGAAAAACACTTTCATCCTTTGTGCCTTTCTGGCACTAAGTTCTTTTACCGTAGCCCAGCAATCCGAGAAATACCCGCTAGGCGACTATACGGAATTGACCGACACGAAACCGCATGACAGCGACGAGATCTGGGACAAGTTATCGGCCCCAACCCAATTAAGCTGGGGCACGACCGATATACGATATCCGAAACTCAGTATTCCCGATGTCAAGAAAAGCAATCGCTGGCAGACGAAAGCATGGAAAGGGGAACGGGTAAACGCACAAGCCGTGTTATGGACCAAGGTGGGACTCGAGGATGCCTCTATCACCGTGAGCGACTTAAAGAGCGGTTCTTCCATCATCCCATCCTCCGCAATCACGACGAACTTTGTCCGATACGTCATGACCGATGAATTGAATAAAGACCGTAAAGGCGGTTGCGGCCACCGAGAGAATAAGGCGGAATGGGATTCCTCCGTCGTAGCAGATGTATTGGATATCGTAAAGATCCGTGATATCAAGGCACGCACCACCCAGCCGATCTGGATGAATATCTGGGTACCTCAATCCGCAAAAGCCGGTAAATATAAAGGGACATTGACTGTCACGGGAAAAAATGCCTCCCCCATGGAATTACAAATAGAAGTGGACGTATTGAACCGCACACTTCCCGCCCCGAAGGACTGGGCTTTCCATCTGGACTTATGGCAGAACCCGTATTCCGTGGCCCGTTACTACCAAGTTCCTCTTTGGAGTAAAGAGCATTTCGACGCTATGCGCCCGATCATGAAGATGTTGGCGAACGCCGGACAGCGCGCTATCACCACCAGTATCATGCATAAACCTTGGGCCGGACAGACCGAGGATCATTTCGACAGCATGATCACCCGGATCAAGAAGATAGACGGCACTTGGGCATATGATTACGCCGTCTTCGACAAATGGGTGGCATTCATGATGAACGAGATCGGTATCGATGATATGATCAGTTGCTACACCATGATCCCTTGGGCTTTATCTTTCGATTATTACGACGAGGCGACAAATCGTGTACAATTCCTCAACACGAAACCGGGTGACGCCGCTTACGCAGACTATTGGGGTACTTTCCTAAAAGATTTCTCCCGCCACCTTCGCGAGAAAGGTTGGTTCGAGAAAACCGCCATCTCTATGGACGAGCGTCCGATGGAGGCGATGCGTGAAGCGATCAAGGTTATCAAGCAAGCCGATCCGGAGTTCAAGATCACGCTGGCCGGAAATTATCATCCGGAAATTCAATCGGACTTATACTATTTAAGTATTCCCTATGGGCATAAATTCCCAGAAGACGTAAAGGCTGCCCGTGATAAAGCGGGACAGATCAGTACCGTTTATACCTGTTGCGCGGAAGCGTTCCCGAATACCTTCACCTTCTCCGACCCGGCGGAAGCGGCATGGACGGTCTTGCACGCCGTAGCTGGTGGTTACGACGGTTATCTACGTTGGGCAGTTAATAGCTGGACCGCCGATCCTCTGCGTGATTCGCGTTTCCGCACTTGGGCGGCAGGCGATACATACAGTATTTATCCCGGTCCACGCAGTAGCATTCGCTTCGAACGTTTGGTCGAGGGTATACAAGATTGCGAGAAGATCCGCATCCTCCGGGAAGAGCTGACAACGAAAGGAGCTAAAGGCAAACTCGAGAAGTTGAACAAGACGGTTGCCAAGATCACTCCGGAAGGTTTATCCGAGACACAAGAATCCGCTACGCAGATGGTTAATGAGATTCATAAACTTCTGAATACATTATAAATAGTACAGGACGCCGACTGCGCAGTCGGCGTCCCCTAAATATATCATCAAACCCCTACAATGTTTGATATTCATCAAAAAACGAAATCCTTACCTCCGATACCTTTCTTTTTCTTTGTCCGCCTCGATTCCTTCGCCTACTTTTGGGGCACTGAAAAACACAAAAACCATTCTATATGAACAAACTATTAATGGGCGCATGCCTTACGATGGCCATGCAAGTAGGGCACTCCCAAACCTTGCCGCAATTGGGTAAAGATCCTATCGAGAAAATCGTAGCCGCCATGACTGCCGAAGAGAAAGTATCCCTGTTAGTCGGAACCGGAATGCCCGGGTTCGGCGGCCAATCAGCCGTAGTCGGCAGCACGCAAAATATAGTGCCGGGAGCCGCCGGAACGACCTTCCCGATCGAACGTCTGGGAATCCCCGCTATCGTAGTGGCCGACGGTCCCGCCGGATTACGTATCTCCCCGACTCGCGAGGGGAACGAGGCGACCTATTATTGCACGGCATTCCCGGTCGCTACCTTGCTAGCCTCCACATGGAACACCGCATTGGTCAAAAACGTAGGCAACGCCATGGGCGACGAGGTGAAAGAATACGGTTGCGACGTACTCTTGGCCCCCGCGCTGAATATCCACCGAAGCCCTCTCTGCGGACGTAACTTCGAGTATTATTCCGAAGATCCCTACTTGACGGGCCGGATAGCGACAGCGATGGTAAACGGTATCCAAAGCAATGGCGTGGGAACCTCCATCAAGCATTTCGCCGTCAATAATCAAGAGACCAACCGGACGGGAACGGATGCCCGCCTCACCCCCCGTGCCTTGCGGGAGATTTACCTAAGAGGTTTCGAGATGGTCGTAAAAGAGGCAAGCCCGTGGACGGTCATGTCTTCCTACAATAAGATAAATGGTGAGTATGCCTCCGAAAGCCGTGATTTGCTAACGACCATCCTCCGTGACGAATGGGGTTTTAGCGGCCTTGTCATGACCGACTGGTTTGGCGGCAAGAACGCCCCCGCCCAGATCCACGCCGGAAACGATCTGCTGATGCCCGGACGGCCGGACCAGAAAGAGGCCCTCCTAAAAGCGCTTGAGGACGGTTCTCTCTCTATCGACGACGTGGATACGGACGTAACCCGTGTATTACGACTGATCCTTCAAGCCCCCCGCTTTGCCCAATACGCCTATTCCGACAAACCGGACCTAAAAGCTCACGCCGAGGTAACCCGTGCGTCCGCTTCCGAAGGTATGGTTTTATTAAAGAATACGAATAATGCCTTGCCGCTGGCCCCGGGTATCAAGAAGATAGCGGCTTACGGTACCACCTCGTACGATTTTATCGCCGGAGGCACCGGCAGCGGCGACGTGAACGAGGCTTATACCGTATCCCTCGTGGAAGGTCTGGAGAACGCCGGTTATACCATGGACGCCGAAGTGAAAGCCTTATACGAGAAATACAGTACCGAGGAAAAGGCGAAACAGCCGAAAGACACGAGTCCCGCCGCCGCTTTCTTCAACCACCCTCGTATCCCGGAGTTCGTTCCGGATGCCGCAGGGCTGGCCGCTAAGGCGAAAGAGGCGGATATCGCCTTCGTTACGATAGGCCGTAGCTCGGGAGAGTTCCAAGACCGGAAGATCGAGGGAGATTTCAACCTGACGGAGAATGAGCGAGCGTTGATCCAATCGGTTTCCGACGCTTTCCATAAGGAAGGGAAGAAGGTGGTCGTAATCTTGAATATCGGGGGCGTGATCGAGACCGCCAGCTGGAAATCGGAACCGGATGCCATCCTATTGGCTTGGCAAGCCGGGCAGGAAGGGGGTAACACGGTAGCCGATATCCTGTCCGGAAAGGTGAATCCTTCCGGTAAGCTCCCGATGACTTTCCCCGTGAGCATCGCCGACGTAGCCTCCACGAAGAATTTCCCGGACGCTTCGGGTATCGACCTGAAAGAAATGTTAGCCGGCTTCATGGGAGGAGGCCCGGAGCATACGGATCGTAAGAATATTGACTATACCAACTACGAGGAGGGTATCTACGTGGGCTACCGTTACTTCGATACGTTCGGCGTGCCCGTCTCCTATCCGTTTGGCTACGGACAGTCGTATACTACTTTCAATTATTCGAGCTTGAAAGTGTTCATGGGCGATACGGACTACAGCATCAGTTGCACGATCACGAACAATGGCCCGGTAGCCGGGAAGGAAGTGGTCCAGCTATATATCTCCGCCCCCGGCAAGAGCATGGATAAACCGGCGAAAGAGTTGAGAGGTTTCGTCAAGACCCAACTCCTCCAGCCGGGGGAGAGCCGTGAGATCATCTTCAAGGTGAAAGATACGGATCTGGCCTCCTTCGACGAGAGCGCCAGTCATTGGGTCGTAGAGTCCGGTAAATATGAGGCGCAGATTGGCTCCTCCGCCGACGACATCCGCCTAAGGGATTCCTTCAACGTGAAGGGGCGGGTAACGGAGAAGGTTCATGCGGTACTGTTGCCCGGCGAGAGGATCGATCTTCTGAAAAGATAAGCCCGGAGGTATCTACCTAGTTATCGGGAGGGCGGGGTATCAACCTCGCCCTCTACTTATTAATCACCCGGCTGTTCCGGCTCTAAGAAAGTAAGGTAGGTCTCCACACGCCCCTCCAGCTTCGCCTCCATGGTCCCTTGCTCCGACACGAAAAGATATTTGTCCTTTTTCTCCTCCTCGGTCCATGTATCGGGAGTGTAGGGAGCGATCTTCCGGTCGCCAGCAGTCCTCATGAAATAGATAGCGGGCAGAAGGCCGTTCAGTTGGATCTGGTTCGGATCGATATAGCGTTCCTCGTATTGTCGCGAGAAATGCGAACTCACCCTTTCCAGCCGGAAGCGGTCGAGATTATTCATAAACAGGTAATCCGTGCCTTCATCTCCCGGCAGGGAGGTGTAGATCATAGATGAGACTTTCACGGCACCGGCCGGTGTCGTGTACAAATAATAGAAATATACAGTCCATGTATTCTTGGAGCGGGTTTGAAGGGTATGTGTCTCCTGCAAGGAATGCAAGGCCCAAAATCCCGGGGGCGTGCATCTCACCCTTTGTACGAATTTATCCTTCGCGATTTCCACTCTTCCCCGGATTTCCAGAAAGTCCTTATAGGCCACTGCCTCTATTTCCTCGTTTGTCATTGATGGCGTAAACATTGTATCTTAAATTTTAAAGTGAATATAAATCATTTCCCTCCGAAGGAGCCCGCAACTGGTCGGCGATCTTCTCGATGCCAAAGTCAAGGAGGCTCTTCGCCTCATACTTCTTCACGGTCTCTTTCCACGCCTCATCGAAAAAGGAGGTCTGCTCCAAGATAACCTTCAAGCCATTGTCCAACATCCGGCTCAACTCCTCCCGCTGTTCCGGCGTGCGCCCGGCCCGCAGGACGAGCCGGTTCATGACTCTCCTCGTATGCTCGATATCCGCGCACAGTTTCTTGCTGATCGCCTGCAAGCCAAGGATATCGGAATCCTTTGCCTTCCCCATCAGATGCAGGTATTCCTCCTCCTCGCATACTTGCGCCTTGTAACGGCTCAGGTTCTCTTGGTCGAGAAAAGTAATATAAGTGAGCGTTTTCCCGCGTAGCTTGATCAGCGACAGGCCTTGCCTCGAGACAAGGAAGCACTTCTCCGCCAACTCCTCGTCGGTCCAGTTCTTGGGCAGGTAGTAAGCCTGCCTCCTGTCCTCGTTGTTCTGCATGAAATAGATGGCGGGATGCACGCCTTTCAAGTCGATCCCTGCGGGATCGAGATAACGCTCCTTATAGCGTTGGAGGAAGTGGGAACTCACCCTTTCCACTTTGAAGCACTTAGGGTCGTTCATAAAAAGGTAATCCACCCCGTTCTCCCGTCGCAAGGGGATGTAGAGGTAGCAGACGATGTTAATCTGACCGTCCGGCGTATAGCCCGTATAGCGAAAATTGACATTCCACGTATTCTTCGCCCGCGTGCAAAGGGTATGGCTCTCGCTCAAGGAATGGATGGCCCTTTTATGCTTCCCGCTGATCCGCATGCTTTGGCCGAAGCGCTCGAAAGCGATCTGCACCCTCGTCCGTATCTCCAAGTAATCCTTATAAGCGGCTTGTTGTATTTCCTCTTCGGTCATCGATGGCGTAAACATGGTATGCTATTTTAAAGGTGGATAATCGGAGGGTAAAGGTACGATTATTATTGAGGTTTCCGAAAGCTTTGGCGATATAAGGAATAATAATTACTTTTGTTCGGGTAATAATGAAGCATATATGAAAACAACGGCTGAATACATAAGTATTTTACGGGACTACGTGGCCAAGAACGCCGGTAAATATCATATCACCCGTATGGGGATATTCGGCTCGGTCGCCCGTGGGGAACAGACCGAGGGAAGCGATGTAGATATCTACCTCGAGACCTCGAAGCCAAGCCTGTTCGCCTTGGTACATATAAAGGAGGACTTGCAGAAACTATTCGGCTGCGATGTCGATATCGTCCGCTTACGCGAGCACATGGACGCTTTCCTGAGAAGCAGGATAGAGAAGGAGGGGATTTATGTGGGATGAGGAATTGCTCCGCTCGTCGCTACAAAAGATAGGGACAGCCATTAACCGAATATTGGAAAGATCCGATACCATACAGTCTCCCGATGATTTCCTGACAACTCCCAGCGGAGTGGAGAGAATGGAGAGTATCTGTATGCTGTTGATCGCCATTGGCGAGAGCGTAAAACGGATCGATAAAATCACGGATAAACAATTGTTATCCCAATATCCCGAAATCGATTGGAAAGGTGTAATGGGTATGAGGGATATCATCGCCCATCACTATTTCGATATTGACGCGGATATTATTTTTGATGTAATGAAAAATAATTTGCCAACCGTAAGACTCGCGGTGAACAGGATGATAGAGAATTTATAAAAGAACTTTTTCTCATGCGATTCTATTTTTAATTAAGTATATTTGCGAAAAGTATATAAACGAGACACTTATGGATTTCTTCAGCAAATATCGCCCCAGCATCATCGCCTTATGCGAGAAGCATAAGGTAAAGCGGCTATTCGCCTTCGGCTCCGTGCTGACCAGCCGCTTCACGGAGAAGAGCGACATTGACCTTGTGGTGGATTTCGACAAGGAGGTGGAGCAGGTGGATTATGTAAACAATTTCTTCGACCTACGGGATGCCTTGTCCGCCATCTTCCACCGGGAGATCGACTTGCTGGAAGACAAGGCGATCCGGAACCCGGTGTTGAGGAGGAATATCGACAGGACAAAATCGTTGATTTATGGATGAATATATAGAGAAACATCTTTACGATGTACTGCTTTCCATCGAAGAAACTGAGAGTTACTTTGAGGGCAGCCCGAGTGTTTACCAAGATTTCGAGAAAGATATCCTCCGCCAAAGAGCTGTGGAGCGTAACGTCGAGATCATGGGCGAGGCCATAAACAGGATACTAAAAATCGATCCCGATTTCCAATTGCCCCACGCAAGGGCAATCGTCAATACCCGGAACAGAGTTATTCATGGCTACGATAGCGTGACACCAGATTTCCTTTGGACGCTTATCATGAATCATATCCCGGCGCTGAAGAGGGATGTGATGGAGCTATTGGAAAAATAAAAATGCAATAATACTATGATGAGCTATAAAGAGCAACTAGAAACCAGTGAATGGAAAGAAAAAAGGAATGCCATACTACAACGAGACAAATATCATTGTCAACATTGCAATAAGTCTGGGATATGTGGCGATGACATATTTATTCCTCTACGCACTCTAGACGATATTCGTAATTATATCACAGACAAAGAACTACAAAAATTAGTCTATGATAGTTTCTTTCATTTAAATTGTGTCTCTGGAACATATGATAGCTACGGAAGACCAACTGTCTCTTATACACAACCGACGCTGCCGACGACTTAATAGGTG
>ENA-OXEG01000849-OXEG01000849.1-human-gut-metagenome-genome-assembly--contig:-NODE-849-length-16735-cov-10.465647_pt1 | contig 16735 bp, 13 predicted proteins | sample MGYA00249355_ERZ652243 | MGnify/ENA primary metagenome ERZ652243 (study PRJEB26925, sample SAMN05826944) | human gut metagenome | biome: ENVO:2100002; feature: ENVO:00000062; material: ENVO:00002003... | reverse complement strand
AGATGTAGCTCCGTCTCGTGGGCTCGGAGATGTGTATAAGAGACAGATTGCAGGGTGAATAGTTCTTGCGTTTCCAATGCGGGGGCGTAATCCCGGCGTGCTTGCATTAGAGTGAGCTCTTTTTTCAGGGCGAGAGCTTCCTTCTCATTCCGGTATTGCTGCCAATGACGGTCGAATTCCAACGAATCCGGCTTCAGGGTGGTCAATCGTTCTTTGAGCAGGGTGAGTTTTTCGGATTCCCATTGAGACAGGCGTTCCTCGAAGCTGGCGATGTGCTGTTTGAATGCTTCCTGCAAGCGTGTTTGCTCATTGGCGATTTGCAGAGCTGTGAGCTGTTCCAATGTCTTTCGCGGTCTACGAAGAGTACCGGGAATGATTTGACCGTGCTCCAGCAATCGGCGGCACTCTTCTTCGGTCAATGCTTCGCTTGCGTCGGAGTAGCCAGTGTGAATAATTTTCTCGTATTCGTAATGGCATCGGCATTTCAGAAGGCACACTTGGAGGAATCCTTCGGTTCCCGGCAGGATTCCGGCAGGGATTTGCAACATGGCGCTCTGATTGGGGAGTTGCCGACAACAAGCCAATGCGGTTTGCACGATTGGGCTTTGCTGGTCCAGCGTCTTATATCCGCGCCGTTTTGATTGGGGGAGAAGCGAATAGTTGCCCGGCTTCAACTGGGTTCGCTCATATTCCAATTCGGGAATGTGAAAGGTCATGGTCTTGTCGCTGAAAGTGCCGAAATTCCCGTAAGCGTATTTGCAAATCTGCCAGAGCTTCCGGCGATGTTCCTCGACTTCATCGGCAATGTGAAACAGGAGCGTTTGCTTCATGGAGTCGTCAAGTTCGACCGGAGCAACCTCAATCGCTTCAAATGCCCGGTTGATTTCCTCCGGTGTCCGGCATTGGAGGAAGATGTCACCGATTTGGCGTTCGAATTTCTTGCCTTCCTGCGTCTGCCCCAATGTGGAATCACTGCTACCCAATACCTGATTGAAAATTTTCAGCTTGTCGGTGAGAAGTTCCAATAAACGCTGTTCCGCGAAGTTGTCGAGATTGAGCAGATTGACGACGACCACATCGCCTTTCTGCCCGTAACGGTGACAGCGGCCGATTCGTTGCTCGATGCGTTGCGGATTCCACGGCAGGTCGTAGTTGAGCACGAAGGAACAGAATTGCAGATTGAGCCCTTCGGATGCGGCGTCGGTTGCAATCAGAATGTCGGCTTTGCGTCGGAAATGGTCCAATATCGCGGTCTTGCGGTCAAGATTGAGATTGGACTTCAATTCTGGTCTTTTCTCTTTCCACGCATGATAAATCTCATTGGCTTGCGAATTGAGATTGTCGCCGTTCATCATGACCACCCGGAACTTCTTCCTCAGGAGTTCAAACAGGAATCGTTGCGTCTGGAGAAATTCGGTGAAGACCACTGCTTTCCGCTTGCCGGAGTGAAATCCTTCTTCGAGGGCACGAAGCAATGCCTGTGATTTTCCGGCGCTGGCGGTTTGATTTGCCAACCGGCGCAGTTTCCATAGTTCTTCCGATTCGCGCTGAAGCTCCTCCAATTCCTTGGGCGTGGGATGGTGACGCTTCGGTTTCAGAAGGATTTTTTCCATCTTCCGCAGTTCATCGGCAGAGGCGGCAATCGTTGGCGTGACGGATTGCGAATGCATCTCTCGCAAGCGTTCGGCCAGCCGGTCCAGCGTTCCCGCCAGATTCGACGGACAGGAGGCCAGCAACCTCCTCAGAGTCATTTTGACCAACTGGCGATTGCCGATGTTGAGGCAATGCAGATTGTCCCGTTGCAGAAACTCTTCCATGCGGGCGTATAAGCGGCGTTCGGCGGCATTCAGTTTGAAGTTATGCGTTGCCGCAATGCGATTGACGAAATGGACTCCCGAATCCTTGCGAAGGTTCCGAATCAGAATCGGACTCCACGTTTCGGATTGAGGCCGGATGGTGAAATATTCGTCTATCAGCCCCGCCAATGCGTGCAAATCCTCCATTGAGTTCTGAATCGGCGTGGCGGTCAGCAGGAGCTTGGGAACGTCGCGCAGGGCGTTTCTGAGTGCTGTGGCTCTTCGCCCGTGGCGATTGCGCAGATTGTGAGCCTCGTCGATGCAACAGAGGTCCCACGGCAATCCGGAGAGGTACTTCGCCTTGTTGCTGGCGAAGTGGTAGGAACAGAGCACAATCTTATCGCTGATGAATGGATTCGGGGGATTTTTCCGCCGCAGGTAACGGCTGTCCACTACGGTCGTTGACAGGTTGAATTTCTCTCTCAGCTCCTTGCTCCATTGCCCAATCAGGCTTGCCGGAACGACAATCAGGATTTTCCGCTTGCCCTGTTGCCAATGACGATACATGACAATGCCCGCCTCTATCGTTTTTCCGAGCCCGACTTCATCGGCGAGAATGGCTCCATTGTGTTCCCGCAGGGCTTTCAGTGCGCGATTGACGGCGGTTATCTGATGCGGAAGCAGGTCGATTCGGATGTCGTTCAACGCGAGCGCAAGATTGCTTGCGCCGCTGTCTTCACTTCGGAGTGCCAGTTGATGGGCCCAATATTTCAGAAAAATCGGATGCATCTCTTTTCTCTGCTTGACTTTACAGCATAACGATATTACATTTCTTCGAAAATATCAAGCGGGAGACAATCGGCAATGGCGAAAATTCAGAAGAAATTAGAGCAACATCCGGTAGCGAAGCTGTTTCCCGCTCCCGATGCCGCCGCATTGGATGCCTTGCGAAAGCGTATCTTTCACGCCGGAAAGCTGAAAAATTCGGTCGTCCTCTTCGAAGGCAAGGTCATTGAACATTGGCCCGAATATTGCGCCTGTATTGAGTTCGATTTGCCGTACACCACCACGGAATACAAGGGAACCGCCGAAGAGTTGGTCGAACACCTGTTGAAAACCCATTCGGTTCAATTGGGAAAGGCGCATCGTGCGTTGATTGGGGCATATCTGAAAAAGTTCTACCGGACACAATCCAGAGCCAATCAATCGGCTGGCGGTTCCGGGCAAACCTTCATCCCGCAATACCACGCCAGAGAGGCCGCCGCCGAAAAGATGAAAATTTCTTCCCGGTTGATTGCCGAAGCCGAACGCATCCTCGATAGCGGAAACGACAATCTGATTGAGCTGACACTCAATGGAACGCTCAGCATCTCCAAAGCCGCGAAACTGGCAAAAGAGCGCCCGCATGTATTGGATACTCTCGCCGGATTGACGGATGAAGCCCTATCGCAATTCCTGCCGACGCTGGATACAAACAAACTGCAATCCGAAGACCGCCAGAGGGAGGATTACGAATCGGAAGTTCGCAAAATCAAGACCGTTTACAAAGATAAGCGGCAAATCCTGAATCACGATATGCACCTGCGTTTATCATTGGCCGATACAGATGAAGAGAAAGCGCAACTCCAAGAAGAGCTGGCAACCAAACGCCGGAATATCACCGAACTTCAAAACATCCGGCTCGAACAACTTCAATTGCGATACGAGAAAAAGCGGACAACACTCCTGAAGGCCAATGCGAAAATCATCCGCGCTCTCCGCAAAGCGTGTCAAGCCGAAGTCGTCAGCCGCTCCTTGGAAGAAGACGCCCAATACCTCGTCTACATGCGCTGGGATTACGAACTCGGCAAATTGAGCTTACAAGCCGCATGGGACAAAATCCAACGATTCGACGAAAAGGCCAAAATCTACACACTGAAATCCGGCAGACAGGTCTTAGCAGAAACCGAGGTCATCACCATTACGCACACTGCCGAAATCGCCAAAGCTACGGCCAATGCGATTAACCGAAAAAAGTTCTGCTCCGGTCAAAAAGTATTAAGGCCGGATTCCTATATCCCGCGCGTATTTGACCGAGTGGGAATAAAGTTTATGGAGAAGACAAAAAGTATTGCGGGAGATAACAAATGAAAATGAATAATTTTGAAATGAATCCCGAAATCAACGGGATAAAAGTAGAAGAAGCTAATGCCATTAAAATTCAACATGTTCATAGTGGAGAGAGCACCACATTTGAAAAAATACTTGCTTGGTTATCTCCGGGGCGATTTGAGCAGGTCAAAGATATTGATATTGAATCTACTCGACAGCATTTATGCAATATGCAGCAGTTTCTGGACGACAATCCAGATGTTACAGAACTCTCTCAAGGTGGCATCATTGTAAAGAAAGCTCCAATGTCTCCACAAATTAGAAGTGAGATGGAGCAGACTGTCACTAACGCCATAAGTTTGAATGCGAGAAAAATGATTCGGGAGCAAATCAATCTCGAAAAAGTTGCTCTCAATGCATTGGAGGTCAATAAAGATGATATGCGGCCTAATCAGCCTATCAGCGAAGATTGGTGGCACGCATTCCAAGAAGGTGCCAAAGGATTCAGTGATGACACTATCCAAACGCTTTGGGGAAAACTTCTTGCTGGAGAAATAAAGCAACCGGGAAGTTTTTCTTTGAGAACATTGAGTGTTCTCCAAACCATGAATAGTCATGAAGCGAATATTCTTTCTTTGGTAAGCAAATATGAAATAAAAGACATTGGTATTGCTCCGTATTTCACTAAGGATTCGCTACATATTGGCAACGAAGAACTCGATGATTTAGTGGAGGCTGGTTGTTTGTTGAAATTAAAATACGACGCATCAGAATTCAATCGAGCCAAAAAATTTCCGATATGTCTTTTAAAATATAATTATGCCCTTGATATATCAGTTTCAGGTAAAGATTTTCCATATCGTTCAACCAAATACAAATTATCGCGAGTAGGTAAAGAAATTACATCTCTTTTATCATACGATGATATTCCCTCGAAAGACTTCTTTCTCGCAATAAAGAACTATCTTTTGCCCGTGTTCAAAAACGAAAAATTTTATATCCTTAACACAAAAACAGGAGAAAGAGAGGAAATTTGATAAAAAACTCCTTATGTTTTACAGTTTTGAATGTTGGCATTTGAATTTTTACATAAATACGTTATAATAACATTATGCATGTGTTTTGGCTGTGGACTTTATATAGTTTGTGAGTTTGGTTTGACGCTTGCGATTTCCGCCTCGATAACCATAACGGGTACGATTTATTTGGCCTTTAGTGCAATTATCTTGATGGAGGTTTATATGGTGGCAAAAAAAAGTTTGTGTGGGCAGAGTTGGGCGTTTCTGGTGGAGCAATCGCCAACAAAGCAAACTGCAATCTAGTGAAGACACAGTCTTAATATACATGAGTGCGCCGAGGGTGCAAATCCCTCCCCACCACCATTTTACCTTGCCTCTTTTATTGTGAACACCTACTGAACACGGTGTAAACCGAGCATGAATCGGCGTCCGTCTTGGCCTTCGCCATTGTAAATGAGCTTATACATTTGGAGTTGGCCCTTCTTCATGGATTCGGGGAGGACTAGTTCCATTTCGATTAGCTCTGAGAGGTGGATATGGAGGCGGGTCTTGGTCCAGCCGGTGTGGTCCATCACTTCTTTTCGGGTGAAGACTCGGGGAAGCTCCAATAGAAGTTGGAGCAAGTTTCTGGCGGGTAATGAAAGGTCGTCGAGGCTGATTCCAAGGAGTTCGCTGGCGAGTTCGGTGGCTTGCTGGATGTCTTCTCTCGAAACTTCGATGTACTCAATGCCATTGTAGTTTTTCTGAGGCTTTTTCATTTGATTGATGAAGGCTACGGCCTTGCAGAGGTTCAGAAACTTGGGTTGGTCTCTTCGGGCCTGTAAACGGTCGTCTTCGTAGAAGAGTTCTTCGGCGTAGGGATTGACCACTGCATAGGGTTCCAATAGGCGCTGGAAGGAGTGATGTTTGCGAATGATTCCTTCTTTGTCGGATTGGTCTTTCAATCCTTCGAGAGTGTGGGATTTGCGCTGCATCGCCAATATCCTGCGGGTCTGTTCGTGGGATTCGTCTACGCCCAGTATGAAGAAGCGGGATTTCGTTTCCGGGTTGATTTCGGGGTTGGTAGTCGTCTGGAATATCGAACAGCCTCCTTCGACGTAGCGGGATTGGCCCTGACCGCCGGAAACGGTCTCCTGAGCGAGATAGCCTTCGGAGATGAGGGTTCTTATCGCGTAGGTGTCTTTGACTCCTGCCGCCTCTTCCAATGCCAGCAGTTTGTTTTTGAGGGACTTCATGTAGAAGAGTGCCTTGTCGGTAATCGCAGAGGCGCGGATAACCGATTCGGGCGGCATCAGCTTCAAGGTTTTATCCTGCAAGGTGGATTTACCGGCTCCCGATGAACTCAATACCAGAATGTTCAGGGGGTTATCCATCAACCGGGAGGTTGCCGCCAGATAGCACATGAGTTTGTTGTGTTCCTCCCCAATGACTCCCAATGTTTCGTAATCTTCGAGAATGGTCTGGAAAATGTTGCCGGTTCCCATTTCAATGGCGTAATCGTCGTAGTTGAATTTGAAAGCTATACTGTTCATGGTCTGTTCTCCTATCGTTCAGGTGGTTTATCGGCAGAGTTTATAGGCGTGTGTCTTCGAAATGTTGAGCTCACTGGCGATTCTGGAATAGGAATATCCCTGCTTTCTGAGTTCGATTGCCTGTTGGTCGATGTTCAGGCGTTTCGGTCGTCCCAATGTTTTCCCCTGTGAGACGGCGCGTTGCAATCCGGCTTTCGTGCGGTCGGAGATTCGCAAACGTTCCTGTCTGGCGAGGCAGGACATCAAGGCAATGATGGCGTCGGCGAAGATTCCCAATGAGGAGATGTATTCTTCGCTGTAGGAGTGCCATTTGACCTTGTAACTGTCCAAGCGGGAGAGATATTCCAGCGTCTTCCGGGTTCTTCGCGGCTGAGGCGGTCGAGGCTCCAGAATAAGAGCACGTCGAAACGCCTTTTTCGGGCAAGGTCGAACACCTCCCGGAGCCCGGAACGTTCGTCGGCGGATTTGCAGCCGGAACAGATATCGGTTTTCACGGCGAAAACCTCCCATCCCTGTTTGGCGGCATATTCGCGTAATTGCAGGATTTGGTTTTCGGTGGTCTGGTCGGCGGTTGAAACACGGCTATAGATGATGCACTTCATAATTGTACTCCGAAGCGGCACGTTGCCGCCGGTTATAAAACGTTCGTTTAGAGAACGGCTGAAAGCCGAATTGTTTTGAGCGGCGAAATGGCCTGATTTTCGAGAACGATTTGTGAACGATAAAAAGTCGGCCCTCCGTCCTCTTTGCGGGAGGGCCCGATTATCCCCTTATTTGCATTCCGGGTAGCGGTACCGGTTATTTATCCTTCCATGCTTCGCCGCATTCAGGGCAGTAAAACAGGGCGTCTTCGCGAATGATTCTCTCATCGCAGTACGGGCAGTAGCCCTGATTGAGCAGTTGAAGCTCCTCCCGTGTCGGCAGGAAAAACTCTTCCTGCCAGTCCCAGAGCAGATTCGAGAAATACACGCCTTCGACACGTTCCCATTGGCCGAACAGGTGAACCCGTTCCCGTGTCATAACGGCGATTTTGTTGTTTCCGGTCATGTCTTCAATCAGGTTGAAAGCTGAAGGGATGTTTTGATACAAGGGCGCAAGTCTCCGGCAAAATTCCATTGTGTCGGAAATATCGCCCTCCGGCTTAATCGGCAGGATTCCATTATGAATCAGGGCGTAATTGGTCAATACGTTGGTATGCTTCAGCAATTTTATATCTCCGGTCAAACTGAAGGGATGGGTATTCCCCGGTGAAATTCCCCCGTGAGTTGCGATTCGAAAATGCAGGAGCATATCCCCTGAAAAGTCTTCGAGACGGTATTTTTCAAATGCGGCCTTGAACTGTTTCCATGTCATGTAACCCTTATGAATCTCAATCGCGTATTTGTCGCCGCCCGTGCACAGGGCGAAGCCCGCCCCGTCAGGATTCGCCTCCCAGCATTTTTTCAGCGTGTCCAGTGACGGCGTTTGAACGTTTTCCGGTTTGTAGATTGCCACACACATTTTAAATCAGCTCCTTGTCATTGAGATAGTTCACGGCGTTTTCGTAAAGGCTGTTCGACCGGATGTAATCAGTGAAGTTTCGGAAAGCGTCTTTTGAGGCAAGAATGTCACTGATGGAGAGCTGCCGCGCCCAGTGAACCAGCGCATCGACAATTTCCAGTGTCGCCATGAAGGTGGAGAAGTTCAGCGTTCCCCGGAAAAGCCGGAACTCAACCGTATTCCGATTCTCGAAATTGACGGCCTGATAGCGCGTCCCGTTGGATTTTCCGTAAACGTCCTTGACCGGAAGGCCATTCGACTTCTTGAATCGGGCCCAGTGTGTTTCCTTGCGGCGGGCGATGACTTCGAATTTGTCCTGATATTTCGAGATGAACCAGTCAATCAGAAGCCATTTGTAAGACGTGAGATAGTTCCGCGACACATGCACATGAAGACCGCAACCGGATTCCCCTAAGTCATGCGACTTCATGTCCGAAGTTGACATTTCCCTGAGGATAATTTCCCAGTCGAGTTCTTTATGCTTTTTCAATGTTATCGGATGGGAAACAAGCTCAAATCCGTAATCGGGAATGGAACCGTCTTCTTTGAGATAAAAAGTCTCTTCACCGTCGGAGATGGTTTCCGCAATATCGTTCCGTTCCGAAATGGAAACGCCCCCGGCTTCAAGCTCGAATCCCAGATACGGCAGGGGCTTTTCGTCATTTTCATCGTCGGCGCATTGAAAGTTCAGGCAAGGTTCATAGCTGTAATTGTGAATGTCATTGGAGTGATTCGACTCATAGCAGGAGCGGCAATAAGTTCCGTCGTCGTCGCTCATTGCGTCGGAGCAGTGAATCAGTTCCCCGCAATCGTCGCAGATGTAATAATCAGACTCGAAACATCCCCGGCAAAGTGTCGTATCTGAATCCCCGTGATTTTCCGAAGTCCAGTCCCCGCATGAATCACAGTGATAAGCATGATTTTCAGCGCATGAATCACACCAGTATTCATCCAAATCGACGATATGGACAAAGTCGTTACAGTCGGAATACTCGTCGCAACGTTCGCAGTAGGAAAGATTTTCCCGACAGGATTCGCAATAGATATCTCCCTCCCGGTCAATGACGTAGTCATTTTCATCGTCGATGAAGTATTCTCTGCAGTCGGAGCACTGCTTCAAGTGTTCGTCCCGGCAATCCGGGCAGAGAGGAAACTCACCGTAGACTTCGAGTTCTTCCGTTGTTCCGCAGATGTGACATTCAAATACGTTCTCGGCATTCATAAGGGCCTCCATTGGTTGGTTGTTTCCACCACTCAGAGGCGTTTCGCCGGAAACAGGGTAGCCCTTCTAAAATTCCTTTCCTCAAGTCAGTCACAGAACGTATCAGGGTACTTTATTCATACGTTGCGAGGCGAAAAGTGAACGAATCAGGGCATGAAAAAAGCCGCCCCGGAAAAAAATCAGGGACGGCCAACGAGGGAAAAGTGAACGGTTCGTGGAATCGGTTTATTCGTTTCGATATCCAGTCTCAATTTCACCCAAAAGAACTTTACGAGGCAATTGACGAATTTTCTGTGCGACAAACTTTATCACATCATTTTTAGTGTGTATGAAATTATTGGCCTGTCTTGCAAAATTTGTCAAGATAAGTCCATCGGAACAGGAAACTTCAAATGAAAGTTTAATCACAATTCTATTTTGTTCCTCTTCCCGAATACAGACCGCCCGTGCAAAAACCAATGAATTATTCAGTTCATTAACCCACTCAAGCACTTCTTTGAACATTGCTTCCATGGGAATCTTAAATGCAAGAGGAATGCACAAATCTTCTGGATTCAGCATTACGGTGACATACTGCCCCTGTTCTATGACAATGATAATATTGTGGTCTAATAAGACAAGGCAATCCTCATGAATTGCAGTCCTGAATGATAACGCTTTAAAAATATCATTCAGGTTATAGATGGTTACATTCTCTGCGGATATTGTTGGACCAGCCATATCTACCTCTCAATTAGCAATTAACGCTTTCTTCTGCTCAAAAAGAAATGGTGTCATTTCGGGGTGGCAGGGCGTTGAGAATGGCCGCATTCAATTCAGAGAGTGTTTCTGCTGAAAATATCTCTTCGAAGTGTTTCTTGACAAATTCGTCAAGTTCTTCAATGGAATAGATAATTGAGTAAATTCTTGAGCCAGCCTCCGTGGCTTCGCGCCAGATAGGTCTGTTATTTGCGTCCCTTCCAGTACATATGAAAAAGTGAATCATTCCTTGAGAAGTACAATATTCTACATGAATATTATTGAAGCAAAAAAAGTATTTGGCGATTGGGTAAGGCGAATTGGAAGTTTTGCGAAACCCCGTAAAATGTCCCTGAGCATCAAAAGAAGCGCTTGGGAGAGAGAGCATTTTACGAACATTTGGAGATAATGTTTTCAGAATTTCCTCTCGACGCTTATCCCAATCAGAGGTTCCATATTCTATTTTCCATTCGATTTTTTCCGGTCGATTCAATATAGTATTTCCTTTCGTTTAATGATTTTCATAATGATTTCGAAGTTCCGGTTGAGATTGGAATAAATCATCCAATTCATATTCATCCAGTTTATTCCAGTCGCACTTATCGGCAAACTGGGGACAGTCGGAAAGCAGATTACGCCAATCCATACCTTCAAGCTTACTCCAAATGCACCAAGCAGAGAAACAGGGCTGGACTGACAGAAGTTTACACCACGTCATTCCGCTTAACCGATTCCAATCACATTGATTTTCCAATTCAGGATGGCTTGTCAGTTGATAGTAGAGGTAAAGGATTTCATCTTCATTGTCGATGCCGAAATATTCACACTGCAACTTTGCAAGAATACTTTGGGCATTGGGAAGATTCAATTTGTTCCAAGGTCGTTTAGCCGAAAGGTCAGGACGAACTTTCAGTAATGCTTTCCAATTTAACTCCAACAGTTCCCAGTCTGCATCATTGTTCGGGAATTTGTCCCAATCACACTGTACTGCGAATTCAGGCCGCATGGAAAGCAGTTGGCACCAGTCTTTCAGATTCAGTTTATCCCAAGCACATTTGTCTGCAAACTGAGGTTGTGCCACGAGAAGCGCGGCCCAGTAAAATCCATCGAGTTTATCCCAGTCGCAATATTTTGCCAACTGCGGATGAGAGTGGAGCAAGCGATACCAATCTTCTCCACGCAATATACTCAAATCATATTGCGATGCCAACTCTGGAGTTTCTTGCAGAATCTTTTTGAGTTCCCAATATTTCATCATCCCAGTCTCCTTATCGTCTTTCGACTAATGCGTAAGTTCCCGTGAAATCTTACGCCGGAGACGGTGAAATTGGGACAAAAAAAGAGGTGCCCCAATCACACCTCATCAAGGTACCGCTAAGAACCCGTATTGGAATGCAAAAGGGACACCAGCACAAAGCCAGTGCTACCCTTCAGCGCGTCCCAATACTCAAAAATTAGCGGTTTCTGATGAGAACGTCTGCCGAAAAGTCCGAAAGACCTATATAATTTTCAAATCAAGTTTATGTCACTTCCATTTTCACGGTTCCATTTCTGTTCCTTGTTTATATCATGGAATAACTTACAGGAATATTGAGGAAATGTCAAATCCGTTCTATCAAAAAATAGATTTTTCCATTGTCTGCTGTCGAACCATACCGATAACCTGCCGATAATCGGTACCGAAGAGAACAAACAACTGGCGTAATGTTATGTTGGGCGGTTTTGAGGTGGAATGGGCTGGCTATAGCGTGACTGGAATGGGGTGGCGCATACTATTTGATTGAAAGTGACGCTTTATGACGGATGATGACGATATTATTTTTTAATAGCGTCACTCAAATATTGCTTATTACCAATAGTTTATGTGATTAGTGACGATAATGACGGTATTTTCCCATTTCTCTTATATATAATTATCCAGTATTCTAAAAGCCTCTTCTTCCCGCGCAAGAGTTGAAAAAAAAGCGTCATTACCGTCATTGCAAGTGTAAGATGTTGAAAATAAATATATTATATGATGACGCTTTTCTGTTTTGTTATCGTCACAAAGCGTCATTATCGTCACAAATGGAAAAGGCGGTCAAGGTTCGTGGCCCCGACCGCCCTGAGATTGCGCGAATTATTCCGGCTTGGTTACAATGAAGGATTTCACCTTGGCTGTTCGCGGACTGTCAATCTTATAACCTTGCAGTTCGCAATAACGGTTCAGATGTCTTTTCAGCGACATGGCAGGTTTGTAGAGGCCTTTTTCTCTCTCCCATCTCTCCTCCAATTCGCTGTTCGATATCTGCTTGCCGATAAGTCCGTCTTTTTCCCACGACTGGAAGAATTCCAGCATCTCTTCCTTGTTTTGGAATTCGGCGTGAAGGGCTTTCTGTTTGGCAAATTTCGGTTCACATTCCAGCAATCCTTCCCGCATATAGGTCAATGAGCATTCCAGCATGAAGTTGTAGAAGCGGTTCCACTCTGCCCGGTCCCAATCGTAGAAGAAGTTCCGCTTGAATTCATCTTTCGGCTGGTAATGAGCGTTGAACTTCCGGTGGAGTTCATATATCGCCATTCTTCGCTTATGGGAATCCTTCTGCATATCCTTGAAAGCAAAGTTCGTGGACATGTAGATTTTCGGGGCCTCAGCGAAAGGGATGACCTTTCGATTCTCTCCCTTTCCTTCGACCTCCATATCCCCTGCCAACGCATTGAAGAGGTAGTTGAAGTCGAAATCCTTCTGGACATCGTCCATGTGGAAGATGGAGCACCCCCATTCGACAGTCGAGAAGAAGAAGCGGTTCCGTTCGCGGGTTTTCATGTCCGCTGACTGACAGAAACGCATCTGCCCCAATGCCTGAAACAGCAGACCTTTTCCGGTGCCGCCGTTTTCATCGGTCAAAGATTCATCAGTCAAGACGATTGCTTTTACTTGCGATGGATTCTTGTACCGGTGCATCAGATAGCCAAGTGCCGACTTCAAAGCCTTGATTCGGTCCTCTTCCTCATTGCAGATGAGGGCGACGAACCTTGCGAAGTCTCCTTCTTCATCGGAGAGTTTTATATTGTGGTCAATCATCTGCCGGGCATTGATGAATCCATCGAGTCCGGGAATCTTTTCCTTCACCATTGCCGTGCGCAGACAGAAAGATGAACAGTCATCCGGGTGATGATACTTTGTTTCCTCCAGTCGGGATTCCGGCAGATAGGGAACTTTCTCAATACCGTTTGCGGTGACTTTGATAACCGTGTTCCTGAAGTAGAAGAAACACTCATCCTCGCTGTCGGTATGCCTCTCATCGGGAATGGGGTCGAGCATTTTCAATCTGGTCGGTTCCCATTTACAACGGGCGAAAACATCCACGTCGGCAGGGAAGTAGGTCTTCAGCCAATCATAGAGGAAAGTCTGGATTTCACCATCCGATGATTGATGTACGAGTTTTCCTTCCAGTCTGAAGAAAGAATCCCCCGCCTTGTTGCGCCGGAACCCGTTTTCGGTCAGAACGCGCATCATCGAGCTGAGATTCAGTTCCAATTCCGTCTCGGTCTCGTTGCCTCTCTTGATAACCTTCCGGTCAAAGATGTCGAGGTAATAAACCGCGTCTTTGCGCCACTGGTTGAAGGTCCGGTATTGCTCACAGACCTTGACCGGATATTGCATCTTGCCGCCGCGTTTCGCATAAGGGAAACGGACCCAGCGGTTGATATTCCGGGTTGCGGAGTCCACGGCAAAGCCGTTGACCTCGCAATATTTCATCAGCATTGCCGTTCTCCGGTCATACTCTTCGAGCGTCTTGGCTCCGACGTGGCAGTAGCAGTGAAGGCTTTTGTTGCCGGAGTGGACGACCGCCAGCAACGGCAGGTCCAGCGAAAGAATTTTTTTCCACTGCTCTTCCACCGTGCCCACGTCCGATTCAATCAAACACCAATCGTAAGAGATGATGTGTTCCTTCTTCACGCCCTTGGCAATTCCCGCCTCACGCTCATCCTGCAATCTCTGGCTGTCAACGGCGTTCAACTGAAAAGCACATCCCACCCAGAGTTTTTCCAGTTTCTCAAAAGCCGCAGGAAAATCCGACATCTCCAGATAATAGGAGTCTTCCTGCTTTGGACGAATCCGGGGCTTTATCAGGCCTTCATCGACGTAATTCGCCAACATGAACTTCCGGTCAATCTGAGTGAGAATCCTGATGGCGTCGGTTCTCGCTTTTTCCTCCTCAAACGGCGGCAGTTCCTCATCGACCGGCTTGTTGATGGTCCGATAACACGGAGTCAACACCACCGAAGGCAACTGGTCAAACTTCCCCTGATAGGTATAACCATACTTACGAGCCTCAACGAGAAGGCGGTTTATGGCATGTTCGGGTGATTCCGTCGGCGTGAGACTGCGGTAGCGGGCAATGGCATCCTCGCCGTATTTCTCCGGGTCGAGTCGGCACCACTCATCGAACTCCTCTTCGCCGAGTCCAGCCGCCTTGAAAACATTGGCAATATAAAGCCATTTGTTCTGTTCCCGGAAGTCTTCCGTTGGAATATAACTTGCAAGCTCTCTAATATCCATGATTACGCCTCCTCTTTTTCTACAGCGCCTACTGTAGCTGTTGCCTGAATGAAACGCTTGAGGTCATCGGGGCTGTAAAGGCAGCGTCCCCCAACCTTGTAAGACCTGAGGCCGTTTCGCTTCCAATGCCAGAGCGTACTCCGGGAAATGTCGCCGCAGAAATCACAAGCTTCCTTTTCCGTCAGAAAGCCCGCAGGAGCTTTATCCTCCACTGGTCTCATCTCAAGGACTGCCAATACGTTGTTCAACACCTCTTCGGTGAAAGTTCCATTCACCAACTTCTTCATCACTTCGTTCTGAGTCAAATTCATTTTTCTTATTCCTTGCATTTGAATTAATCTTTAAAAGGCTTATATTGATGATAATAACCACTTGTTTCTCTCCTTTCGTTCAGCGGTGAATTATCCTATCATATAGTATCAATTTCACCCTGCATTTTACACAAAGAATTTTTAAGAAAAGTTCTCCTGAGCTCAAAAGAGTTTCATTTTCTATTTCAGGAACAGAAAAATCCCCGGAAACAGATTTCTCTGTCGCCGGGGACCGATAAGTGCGGTTTGTTTATGCCGCCTGTAGTTCCTGCCGTATTTTCAGAATCTCATCTTCCGTGAGTTCTAGAGATAACACCCTGCGTGACCGGGCAAGACCGAATTTATCCATCCATTTTTTGATTGCCACATCCGACATGCCATAGACTCTGCCGATGGCGACATTGCTGTAATGGCACATCAGCCGCTCCAATGCTTCTTTGGTCGGGGAGAGTTTCGGCGCGGCGGGAATAATATTTTCCATGCTGGCCGATAAGACATTCAGTTTCTCCACTGACTGGGTTTTCTCCCGGTCACGGATATGGCTGTTGAAGTTATATTTCTTCTCGTAGATTTTCAGCATGTTCCAACTGCTCCACCCCATCATTTCCATTACGGTTCTGTACTCGGTGTCATGACTGCCGAGCAGCGAGGCAAAAGTCGTTCGGAATGACCCAAAAGTATAGATGCTGACATTTACCTTCCGGCATTCACTTTTTGGCATTATGGTATTTTCCTTGCCGAGAGCCCGAACAAATATCTTCTGGGAATGGTTGCTGACCGTGTAACCGGAATCATGCCAATACAAATCGGCAATCGCCGGAATCACATATTGACCGAAGCCCCGTGTTTCTCTTCGCCGTTCCAGCATCCGGCGAAGCTCCCCGGTAATCGGAATACGGGCAATCGTTCCATAGCGACGGGTCTTATAAGGGATGATTTCCAGAAAATCGCCTTGAACAGCCTCCCATTTCAGCAAAGAGGCATCTTTCAATCTCATGCCGGTGTACAGCCCCACAGTAAACAGGTCGAACAAATCCTCGCCCGCTTGGGCGGCACACTCCATGACCCGGCGAATCATCTCCGGTTCCAGTGGACGATGGGAGGCTTCTGAAACCAATCCCCTCTGCTTCCGCCTGATATTGATTTTGTTGAACGGATTGCGGTTGGGAAGTTTCTTCATCGCATCAACGGTCGTAAAGAATTTCGACAGGATTTTTATGTAGTCGTCGAATGATTTCGGCGCATAATGTTCTCCAGCCAATTTCTTGGCATAGTTGCGGGCGATTTCGTCGGAGACCTCATCCATATATTGTATGCCTCTGTCCTGACACCACGCAAAGAATTTCCTGCATGTGGATATGAATGACTCCCGATATCGGCTTGCCAGTTCCATGAAATCTTCCGTCGTATCGAGATAGACCTGAAAGCCCTCATCGAAAGAAATCCGTTCGATACCTTCTCCCTGTACCGACAGCATGATTGCCTGAGCTGTCTTGACAGCCAGTTCACCGCGCCGCATTTTGTTTTCCGCCTCAATTTCAAGCGCGACATACTGCTTTACGAATGCTTCCGCTTCAGACCGTACCATGGTTCCGGTATTGATAACCTTGTCTTTCCCATTCACCAAACGCCTGAAGCACCAGTTCCCATTCGCTCCCCTCTGAAAGAGCTTTGGGGTTAGAGTTTTTTTCCTTGACATAACGTCCTCCATCTTCCGGTGATGGTTGTATCACCACGTATTATATACGACAAGATGAAACAACCACACTCCGATGTACCGAAAATTTTTCGATTTTTGGTACAATTCTTGGTATAGCAAACGTTTTAAGGAAGATTACGCAGGATGACAAAAAGTCATAAGTAATTGAAAATCAAGGAAATAAAAATGGCTCCGGCAGCTGGATTCGAACCAGCGACCAAGTGGTTAACAGCCACCTACTC
>ENA-OXEG01000838-OXEG01000838.1-human-gut-metagenome-genome-assembly--contig:-NODE-838-length-16852-cov-8.641305_pt1 | contig 16852 bp, 10 predicted proteins | sample MGYA00249355_ERZ652243 | MGnify/ENA primary metagenome ERZ652243 (study PRJEB26925, sample SAMN05826944) | human gut metagenome | biome: ENVO:2100002; feature: ENVO:00000062; material: ENVO:00002003... | reverse complement strand
TGGCGGCCGACAAAATGCGGATATTGTCCGCTACACGCGTTAGTTTGGAATTGGTCATCGACATATTGCAAAGTCTTTAGTCATCGGAATCCGCATCAACGCATATCGAAATCTATGATGATCGGGCGGTGATCCGAAGGATGCCAGAAATTGCGCAATTCCTGCGGATCTCGGACAGGCGTAGTGTACTCGTCGCTTACGACCCGCGCACTGACGATCCGATCGTAAAGCGGACGGGTGCAGTAAACATAATCTATCCGGAAACGCCGGCCGGTCGTCGTCTGGAATTCGCCGGGGTATTTCGCTGCGATCACATCCACATACGGCGTGTGCTGACATATGTAATCATGGACCAAAAAGGCGGTCGTATCCTCCGGAAATCCGTACTCGTAATTATCGACACGCGATTTGGAGTTGAAATCCCCCATCATCATCCATAGTTGCTTTTCCGCGCCGGCAACCGATCCGATCGTATGGTTGCACACGTATTCGATCTCCATCCGGCGAAACCTGTCGCCCTCGCGCGCCGCGGCGCTGGCCTTGCGTTCCAGCTTGTCGGCCAGACCGAAACCGTAGACCTGCGGCCATGTATGCAGCGAAACGATATTGACCGTATGACCGTTTTTCCGAATCTGCGCCCATCCCGCACCGTGAGAAACAATGCTGTCGGGAACGGCTCCGATCAGACGAGCCACGTTCTCGATCGGGTATTTCGACGTAATGACCTGCGGGAAATTGTCGCGGTGTCCGCCCTTATACCAATATTCATGTCCGTAGCGCCGGGCCAGTTCGCCCCAATGTTCCGGCAGATAGGCCTCTTCGGGTTTTATCTTCTCATCTGAAGCCGTTTTGTAGTTGGTTACCGATTCACACCACACACAGACGTCGGGGTTCTGGGCGCTCACCCAATTGACAAAACGCGTATAGTTGTCACCCTGCCCCGACCACATGCCGTTCTGGATATTCCAATAGAGCAAGCGCAGATTCGCTTCATCCGTTTGCCGCTGCGCGCATCCCGGAAACAGGGTCAGGATGAACAGGCCGGCGGCTGCGGCCGCTTTAATTGCTGTTTTCATTGCTGTAACCGCTCCGTTCAGTTTGCCGTATGATCGAACGTAAACTTCTCCCACGGAAGTTCGGCATCCTTCCCGTTGTCGAGGACGTCGTTGGCATGTACCAGCATCGGGAATTCCTGCAGGGAGACCTGACCCAATTCCGCCTTGCGGTAAATCGCCTTTGCAACCCGGCGCGCCACGACCAGCGATTCGAGGGTCACACCGGCCAGAATATCCATCGCTTCGGAATAACTCTTCCCTTCACCGAGCAGAATACCGATTCTGCGGGTCCGACCGCCGTAAACCGTCACGTAAAGATCTCCGATACCGATGTTCTCGCAGTCTTCGGTCGCCTGCTGTATCTTAAGCAGCCGGCGCATCTCCTTGACCGCCTGATAGAATGCTCCGGCCTGCGAGTTGTAATGCAACCCGGCATCCGCGCCATGATGGCGGTTGACCAAACCGATAGTCATGGCGACGGCCAGCGCATACGCGTTTTTCAACGCTACGGCGCTCTCAAGACCGATCACGTCATGGGTCAGCGAAATGTGATAGTAAGAGGTCGAAAGCGTCTCTTTGAACAGTCGGAGGGAAGCGGTGTCCCTGCCGCAGAAAGCCACCTCGGTCTGGTCGTGGAATACCAGTTCATAAGAGGTGCAGGGGCCGCCGACCGCGCAGACCTCTCGGTCGACGCCCCTTTTCTTCAGCTCCGACCGCCAATAATCGGGATAGGAAATCAACGTTCCGTCTTCGAGATTGATAAGCCCTTTGGTGACAGACAACACCGGCAACCGGGGATCGAGATTTACCAGTATCTCGTTCAGGAACCAATCCACACCGAACGACGAAACACCGCCGATAACGAAATCGGCTCCGGCGACTGCCTCTCTGTATTCCTCGATCTGATAATATTTTACTCCGACGGGGAACGCTCTGTCGAATTTGGGATGCTTATTGCTGCGGCGGCATTCGTCGATGATGTCACGGTCGAGGTGCGTGCCTACCAAACGCACTTCATGACCGTTTTCGGCGGCGGGAAACGCCAGAGCGGACCCCATCATGCCGGAACCGATAATTGCGATTACTTTTTTCATGATAAATTTGAGTTAAGAGATTGTGTCTTATCTGATCAGATTGCAGGCGCCATTACGGGCAGTTTCCACTGTCCGGAGCGCATCGAGATACGCTTTGATCCGGTCGGGAAAATTACTCGAAATAAAACCCACATTATGTTTGACGGCCCAGTCCACAACCTCCGGATTGTCTACGATCCAGAGTGTCGATTCTACGCCGATTTCATTCATGCGGTCGATCAGTTCGGGCCGGTTCATAAACACATACATGCTGTAAGAGAGTTGAAAACCCTCCTTCTTAGCGACATCGGCATTGATGGGCGTCCAAAGCGAATTGGAAATATACAGTGTTTTGTTCTGCGGAGCCAAGCGCCGAAACTCCCTGCAGGCGTGCTCGCTGAAGGACGTGAACTCCATTTGGTCCAGCATGTTCAGTTTCTTACAGAGCGACACGATCTCTTCGACGATCCGGGTTTCGATCTCAGGCGTCTTGTGTTTCTTCAATTCCAGAATCAACTTCGTTCCGGGGTCCTTCCGACCCTGCTCCAGAAATTCGCGGAGCGTAGGTATCCGATTGCCGCCCGGCAATACGACCCGGCTGATCTCCGCATACGTGTCCCTTTGCGCGTCGAGCCGATCGCCGACTTTGGGACCGTGGACGACTATCAACTCCCCGTCAGAGGTCCGGTTGACATCGAATTCCACGCCGTATACGCCCAGCTGCTGCGCATTGATCAGACTCGATATCGTATTTTCGTCTGATCCCGGCGTCGTGTAAAAGCCGCGGTGCGCGACCAGCCGGGGTTGTGCAAACACGAGCGCCGCTCCGACGAGCGCGATGCCCGTCAACAATAGTTTTTTCATTTTTCGAATAATTTAGAGTTAGTATCTTTCCGTGCTATTTTCCGTCGTTGTAACCGTTGTTTTTCAGAGTCACCGCCACGGAGGTACCATATCCGGCAAACATCCAATCTTCAAGGTTATCGGCCGTGATCACCACTGCCGCGCCCTGTTTGTTCGTTACGGTTCCGGCGATCCGGCAATTGCTGACCGTAAAGCCCTTCTTGTTGGGACGCCCGGCAAGCATCCCCACCGACTTGCCGATGGGACAGCCGACATAGGCAGAAGCCGTGGTCCGGCAATCGTTCACAACGCTCGCGGCACCTCCGTTGTTACCGTATATGCCGCCGAAAAAGTTGTTGGCACCGGCCTGCGCAGCCGAAATCCGTCCGCTGAAAGTGCATCCTTCGACCAGCCCGACACACTCCTTGTCGGCCATGGCCATGATACCGCCTATCACGACGTCGCGTTTGGTGGCGTCCGTACTCTCGATCGCTCCGGAAAACGTGCATCCGCTGATCCGGTAAGCGCCCTGCGTTTGGGCCACGATACCCGAAGCGCGCACTTTCGACGGCCCGACAATGCTGATCGTACCCGTACTGGAGCATTCTTCGACGATAAGCCGGTAATTCGACGTCTCGCCCGGAACGAGCTGCCGGCTGATCGTTTTGCCCGCAATGCCGCCCATGAAATTCCAGCCCGAATTACTGCCCGCATTGTCAAAGTCGGCCGTGTTGTGGCAGTCGGCGATCGTGTACAGCCCGTCGTCTTCCTGAACAGCTCCGACAAAGCCTCCGATCATATAAAGAGCAGGCGATGAAAACGAGATATTTCCGGTGTTCCGGCAGTTGCGAAGCGTCACGCCGTTGAAAGCCTTTCCGACGAATCCGCTCAGGATCATGGTGCGCGGCGTAGCATCGGCAGCGTCTGCGACAACGATTTCCGCCCTGTTCGTACAATTCTCGATCGCCGCATTGTCGGTTTCGGCCGCGAACGCCCCCAGATGAATTTCGCTGTCGTCGCTGCGTACCGATTCGAAGCGTCCGGCGACGGTCAGGTTCCGTACCGTGCCGCTGAGACGTTTGAATAGACCGATCTGCTGCGCGTCGCCGCGATAACCGATCGTGAGCGTCTTGCCGTTTCCGTTGAACGTGCCCGAAAAATTCGACAAAGGCACGAACCCGTTCAGCGTCAGATCGCAATGGAGCACCACCTCGCCGTTGCCGTCGAGAAAACGGCGCCCCGTCGGATCGCTGGCGAGCGATTCCTCGAAAGCCTCGAAATCCGCCTCGCTGCGAATGCCGTCGTACACCTTGTAAGCATGGTCGATCTTCCCGATCAGCCACTTGGGATAATTCGAACATAACGTGCGGAAACGTTTGTAATTCGCAATGTAATAATTCACGGCAGCGGTCGAATAAACGGCATTGCCGTCTCCCGCCCGCTGGTCAACATTGTAGACCGACAGAGCCACACCCGCCTTCTCGTACTCTTCGAGCGAGCGGGCCCCCTTTCCGCCCGCCGCATCCATTCCGCTTGCCGCCGAAAGGTTGGCCCACCCGAAGCCGAGCGTGCCGTACTCCTTCCCTGAACGCGACGAGTTCATGCCGATAGGCACTTCGGCGATTACGGCGCAATTGTGCGCAGCCTTCATCGCATCAAGGTTGAATCCCGTGCAGATCAGTTCGACGAAATGCTTCGCCTTCATTTCAGTGACGATCTCGCACGCACGGCGCGCCGCATTGATCACATATTCGGGCTGGGCATAGGGTTTGTCCACACGCTTGACGTCGAGCACCAGACGCGTACAGTTGCCCTCGACCATCACCCGGCGGATAAACTCTTCGAGCGTGGGCAGTTCCTCACCGTTCGACAACCGCCCTGCAGCGCGCAACTCTGCCACGGTAGCCGTCCACGGCTGCAGGTTATTGACCTTGCAGTCGCCGTTGGCATGCGCCACGATGATGTCGTTGTCCTTAGTCCAGTAAATGTCGCATTCCATGCCGTAGCATCCCAGACTCATGGCGTACTCCAACGCCGCCATCGAGTTGTCCGGCGCACCGCATTCGGCAGCTCCTCCGCGATGGGCAACGACCGTATTGGAACACGCCGCCGGCTTCATGAATCCGTCGTCGACCGGAATGCTCGGATCGGGAATCCTGCTCCAGTCGGGCTGATCGGGCCATTCGTCCTTCGTACAACCGACGAAGGCGGCGGCCAATGTCAACATGCATATGATTTTTCGTATCATGATTCTTTTTTTGATTTGTTCCTTATTTATAATTCTTCACGCAGCGTATCGCAGCGCCCGAACCGTTGCCCAGATCGAACCCGTCGTTCAGCGTCATGTCGGTTTTGGTGTGTCCGCTGATGTATATGCGCCAGAACGAAGTTTTCTTGGAGGTATACTGCCCCAGAAGCGGAATCCACGCATAAAACCGGGGATCGCCGGAGGTAGCGCCGTAATTATATCCGGTATCGTAGAGGCGCCATCCCTGAATGAACATGTTGAACCCGAAATCGGGCGCCAGCGGCGATATGGGCGATCCGGAGGAATAGGTATTCCATGAAGCGTCGAACAGAATCGTAGACAGATTGGCGATCGAACCTCCGCCGATGGCCTTATAGCTGGCCGACGACTCGGCGATTTCGTACCGCGAACCCTTCGAAGCCTGCGCTGCGGCCCAGATCAGATCTTTCCAGTCCTGAAGGTTGGCGATATGCCAGCCATAGGGACAAATCCCCTGTATCTGCATCTTCAACACGGGATGCTCGGCCTCGGCCTTCGCATCGTCGTCCGCCGCAGCGAGCGTCGCCATAAGGATGTTTTCGATCGTGACGGCGGTTCCGGTCGCATCGACCAGCACGGCACCCGGCTCGCCGTAAGGCGAAGCGATCTGATAGGCCTTGTTCAATGCACCGTTGGGCTGCCCCGTAACAGCCTCGAAAGAGGAATACAACCGGCCGTATTTGGAAGCCAGCGGGGTTCCGTCATTCGCCCGAAGTTCCTCGATGCCTCCGCCGTTTTCGGCCGTATCGTAAGCCGGATTGCGAACGTCGTAGGGCACGGTCGTATCGCTGGGCTTGCCGTATCCGCCGGTTTTGGAGCCCCCGACGAGTCCCGAACCGAGCTTGACGGCTCCGATGCCGGGCCCGCCGTTCCAATGCAGGCTGACGGTCATCCATGTCTTGACTCCGCCGGACGCCGTCGGGTAATCCTTCGTAGGATAGTTCGCAAGTTCTTCGTCGGGCATGCAATTGGGCGTACTGTTCTGACGTATCCAGTTCCACGTACCCGCAGCGAAATCCACCGTCAGCGTACGATAACCGTTCGCTTCGATCTTCAGATCCGAAGCCGTAACATTCCGGGCCCAGTTCTTCAGCTCGCCGTCGGCACCGAGATACCAACTCGGATCGCCGGCCCGTGAATCCTTGTTGATGCAGATCAGATTGTCCTCCGTGGCGAAGAAGAATCCGCTGACACGATAGGAGTCGTCCGACTCGCGCTTCATCTGCAACGCCGTAGCAGCCTCCTCGCCCAGCGCAGAGCCGTAAACATAATAGTATTCCGCCTTCCTAAGCTGCACGACGGGAATGTCCACCGCCGCTTTGCTCGTTTCGTCGTCGCCCACGGTGATCGTCAGCGTCGCCCGGCGATCCCGTTCCATGTCGTCCCACGGCTCGGCGGTCAGCGTCAGCAAACCTTCACCGCGGTGCTCGGCCGTCAACCAGCCCTCGGCGCCTCCCTCCTCGTAAGCGATCGCATAGGCATACTTGTCGCCCATATTCGTGGTATAAGCCAGATCGACAGGATCGCCCTGAAAAGATATCTCTACCGATTCGAGCGCCGGCACCACCTCAGCATCGGCCAGCTCGCCGTACTGGAACAGTTCGTAATCCTGCACCGTACCGTCCTCGGCCGTAATGCGCACCGTACACCGGCGTCCGTATCCCGTATTGGGCAATGCAGTCAACTCGAAACCGGATTGCGTCACGGCGACGGTATTCGGTCCGGCAATCTCCGTATACTGCGAAACGACGGGTACACGCTGGATCGTCGCCCACGGCCCGGTCTCATCGACCGAGGGCATCCAGTCGACGAGTTCCGCCTCCCACTCCATGCGGGATACGCGGGTGCCGACCTTGACCAGCACCACCGACGTGACATTGCTGTTGCCCGACACGGACGCAGTTCCGTCCGCTTCGAACGCTTCGATTTCAGGACTGATGCGAATCCGCGTCGTCCGGTCCTCCAAATCTGTATGATCCTCGTAGCAGGCTGTCAGAAGCAGCGTCGCCGCAGTCGCCAGCCCCGCCATATATTTCTTGAAATTCAGTCTCATGTTCCGTAATTTTAGGTTTTCGATCAATACCATCCCTCCGTTTGGGCAAGGTTCGAATTTTTGTCGCGGGCACTCTTGCTGATGGGCCACAACAGGATGTTGGCGGCATCCTTGCGCGCCTTCAGGTCCGCGTTGTACTCCCAAATCCGATCGAGGCGGATCAATGCCCACCAGACAACGCCTTCACAAGGAAACTCCAGCAAGTATTCGTTGCACAACGCCTTCAAGACATCGCCTTGCGTGGCGGAAGTATGGAAGTTCTCCTTCCCGTACGCCCGTTTGGCGATGATGTTCAGCGAAGCCAGCGCCCCTGCATAGTCCCTGCGGTAATATTTCAACTCGGCATCCAGCATCACGGCAAGGGCATAACGATAGTAGAGGATGTCGCAATCCCGAATCATCGGACTGCTGTCCGCATTGCCGATGAACTTGTTCGGCCACGTAACCACCGCCCGGTTTTCCTTTCCGTAGGGTCCCTCGCCGAGATTGGTCTTCACACGCGAGTCGTTGTTTTCCGTCTGACTTTTGTGCAGCAATTCAAGGTACTCGTCGCCATAGTCCAGATATTGCACAGTCGTATTCGTCGGCACGGTCGCTTGGGCATTGGGATCGATCGCACCGTCGGAGAAGGCGAAGTAGGTCGAAAATCCCCCGGTCTTGTTTTCATCGCGGCTGTTGTAGAGCGCGAATACTACCTCGTTCGAATTCTTATTGTTCGAACCGTAGCCATCGAAGATCTTGGCATAATCAGTCAGCAGCCGGTTGTCGCCGGCCTTGACTCCGACGGCAGCAAGCGCCTCTTCGGCCATTGTCAGATAGTCGTCGCCGCCCTTCTGCACCGCATACATCCATAGCGCGTATTCGGCCTTGAGCATGTTGACGGCATCCGCGGTCGCCAAGTATTTATCCGTACCGAGACTGCCCGCATTTTCGACAGCCCGGTCGATGTCGGTCCCGATCTGGGCGTATACCGAGGCTTTGGGTGCACGAATCGGATAGGCTTCGGGCTGTGCGACCGACTCGATGGGATTCAGGTTCAAAGGAACGTCGCCCCACAACCGCACGGCCCAGAAATAGAGATAGGCGCGGGCGAACGACGCCTGTCCGATCGCCCAGCTTCGTTTCGTATCGGTCATGGCGACCGCAGGCGCGTATTTGAGCACGGCATTGGCCTGATCGATCGCCGTATAAAGTTTCGACCAGCTGACGGCGTTCGTCGTGGAGGACATGGTATTCTGCACCACGCTCCGCAGGTCCGCGAGCCAGATCGTCTCCGTGCGGCTGTTCCGCCACATGTACTCGCCCACGCGCAGCTCTCCCCAAGTCAGGACGTTGACCTGATCCTGAACAAAGTTGTCCCGCATGGCGGAGTAGATGCCGTAAGTGGAGTTCTCGACCTGAATGGACGTCTTCCACATATTGCTCACGGATAGTTTGTTGTCCTGCATGATGTCCAAATCGCCGTGACAGGAGACAACTCCCGCGGCAATCCATACGAGCAGGAGCGATCTTATGTTTTTATAGTTCATGGTTGGTTGTTTTAAGGTCTGAAACGTTAGAAAACCAGTTTGAGGCTGAAGATGATCTTGCGCGGAACCGGCATCATATTGGCGGTGATGTCGGAGTTGGAATTGCTGGTCGACACGGGCGTATACATGCCTGCACCCGCATTGGATCCGATACCGCTTTCGGGGCTGATGGCCCCCGTAACTCCCGTCCAATAACAAAGCGTATTCCCGGTTACGCCCACCGTCACTTTCCGGATGCCGATTTTGCGCAGCCAGTGTTCGGGCAGGTCGTAGTAGAGCGAAACGTCGCGCAGACACAAATAGTCGGCTTTTTCAACCATGAAATTCGATTGGCGCCAGTTGCGGTTGCCCCAGTCGGAATCGTTGGGGAAAAAGCGGGCGTACTTGGCATCCGTATCGCCGGGATGCTGCCAGCAGTCGTACGCGATACGGCCGATCGTCGAATTGCAGTTGCCCATGGTGTTGCGCAGCAGATGGGCCTTCATGCCGTTGATGATCGAATGTCCCAGCGCAAAGTCGCAGTAGACGTTCAACGAAAGCCGTTTGTAGCGGAACGTATTGTTGATACCTCCCGTCGAGTGAGGCATGACATTGCCCAGATAGAATTGGTCCTCGTCGTTGATGATCTCCTCGCCGTCCCTGCGCGCGGAACCTTTGCGGTTGCGCCATTCATAGTCGCCGGCATCCTTGCGCCCCTTGACCATACGTCCGTCGCCTACGCGGTAACCGTTCGACTGTTCGTCGTAAAGAGCCGCATCAGCCTCGGCCTCCGTCTGGATGATGTGGTCGATCTTATAGCCGTATATGCGTCCCAGCGGTTCGCCCACGGCAGTACCGCCGAAGCGGTAACCGCTCTCGGAAGCTTTGTATCCGCCGATACGGTATGCACGCCGCCCCGTCGCACGGCCGTCCGCATCGATCTCGTCATAGGCATATTCTCCGGGCAGCGACAACACCTTGTTGCGGGTAAACGAATACGTAATGTCGGTCGTCCAGCTGAAATGCTCCCTGCGGATATTCACCGAACTAAGCTCGACTTCCACGCCGTAGAACCGGGCGCTGCCCACGTTCGCCTTGACCGACGAATAGGGTCCCGTATCGGGTACGGAGATGGAAAACAGCATATTGTCCGTATGTTTGTTGTAGTAGTCGAACACAAACCGCAGCCGGTCGCCGAAAAATCCCAAATCCATACCGAGATCAAGCTGCGTGGTAGTCTCCCACTTCAGGGCCGAATTCGCCATGGCGGACGGCAGCAATGTAGTGTGCCCGTGGTACGTGCCGGTCGCGAATGCGCCGTATGCATCGTAAAGCCCGATGCCGTTGTTACCGGTCTGTCCGTAGGAGGCGCGCAACTTGAAGGTGTTGGCCGTCTTCTTGGCATTGCGCCAGAACGGTTCCTCCGAAATGACCCATGCCACCGAACCGGCCGGGAAATAGCCCCATTGATTGCCGACAGCAAATTTGGAGGACCCGTCGGCACGAAACGTTCCCGAAACGATGTAACGGTCGTCATAATTGTACGATGCCCGCGCGAAATAGGAGATCATCGCCTGCTTCTCGTCCTGATTGCTCGCCGTGAAGATCGAACCGGAGCCGAGCACAGGCACATCGTCCGACGAAGCCCCTTTCGCATTGGCTTTCACCTTCCAGTAATTCTGGGACATATACTCATAACCGCCGGTAACGTTCAGCGTATGCACGTCGCAGAACGTCTTGTTGTAATTGAGATGAGCCGTAAAGATGTCCCGGATGGTTTGTTCGCGGGTTTCGGTGGTGTTGCGCTCCAGCGAGACGTTATTGGGAGTGCCGTTGCGCTCTCCGTAGGCATAATAACTTCCCCGGTAGGAGTTGTCGAAATAGTTGTACTGCGCGAAAGCCGTCAATCCGTCGGTGATGTTCCATTTGAGTCCGAACGTCCCCGAAGCCCGGTTGATGGCCTGCTCGCGGTCGTAGAACGACTCGTACCATCCCGCACTATGGGCGTTGCCGTTGGAACTCAGCTGACACCAATCGCCGTTGTCGTCGAATTCGCGCGCCGTGGGTGCGGCTATGATGCCCCGGCCAATGGCCTGATAGTAGTTGTCGATGAGCGGATGCTTTTTCTGGCGCGACAAGTCGAACGTAGTCGACGCCTCCAGATTCTTCGTAATCTTGAACGACGTGCTGCCGTGCAAGGTGAAGACCTTGTAGCTGCTCATCGCAACCATGCCGTCGTCGCCGTGATAACTGACCGACGCGGCATATTTCAGTTTGTCGGTTCCTCCGTTTACACCGATGTACTCCTTGTGCCAGAATGCGTCGGTGAACCACTGCGACTGCCAGTCGGTATCGGTGAAGATAATCACCTTGTTAGCATCCAGCGGATCGTACATCCATTGATAACCTGCCGGGACCGGCTGCCCGTAATCGAGATAACGGGTCGAATAGTTGGCATTCGGCGCCGTGTTTCCCGTACCGTAGGCATTGGGACCCGAAAGCATGGTCTTCGCATTGTGCTCAATGCCGTTCGCATAGGCTTTGCTGATAACGGGACGAAGAAAACTGATGTATTCGCGGGCATTCATGAAATCCCATTTGCGCGAAGGAGACGAACAGCCCAGCTGGAGGTCGAACACGATCTGGGGACCCTTTGCCAACGAACCTTTTTTGGTCGTGACCAGAATTACGCCGTTGGATGCCCTAGCGCCGTAGATACTGGCCGAGGCGGCGTCCTTGAGCACCTCCATCGACTCGATGTCGTTCGTATTGATACCGGTCAGGTCCTCGCGCAAAGCCCCGTCCACGATGTAGATCGGATCGTTGCCCATCGTGATGGACGATCCGCCGCGAATCATCATGCGGGGAGACTCTCCGGCTATGGCGTTGCTCGTCTGTACGTGCAGTCCCGCAACCCGGCCTTTCAGCGCATCGCCCACGGTCGCGGCCGGTGCATTGTCGAGGACCTCGCCGCTGACTTTAGAGATGGCTGTCGAGAGCGTACGGCGCGACTGCGTGCCGTAACCGATCACCACCACTTCATTCACCAGCGTCGAGCTTTCGGCCAGCGTCACGTCGATCTCCGTCCGGACTCCTACCTTTTCCCGGCGCTCGTCGTAACCGATATACGAGAAGACCAGCGTATCCCCGGACTTCGCCCTGATCCGGAAATTTCCGGAGGCATCGGTCGTCGTCCCGACCATCGTACCGTCGATCAGCACGGTGACGCCGACGAGCGGCAGTCCGTTCGGACCTTTCACCTGTCCGGTTACGGATGATTCCTGCGGCGAGTCTTCGGACGAAGGCTGAGACGGGACTTTCGTAATCAGAATACTTTTATCGTTGATGATGCAGTTCACGTCCTGCCCTGCAAAAATACGGTCCACAACCGCCTGCAGCTCTTCGTTCCGGGCATGGATGTCCACCGGAGCCTTCATGTCCACATCGTCGGCCTTGACCGAGAGTGAATATCCCTGCTGCTGCAGGGCGATCACCGCCTGCTGAATCGTTGCGTTCTTCAGGTTCAGGCTGATCCTCCGCGTTTGGGCATGCAGCGGAACGGCCCATACCATGCACACCGCGGCGCAAAGAATCCATAACCGGCTCCGGGTGTGAAAAGTAAATGTTTTTTTCATAGATGAAGTTTTAGGTTTATAGGTTGTGTTTTTCAGATGGTCATTTCTTATAAAGGTGGATGATCTCCCCTTCGCGGCGGTGTTTCATATCGCCGTTCTGTTCCAGAATGGAGAGAATCTCGTCCAGCGTTTCGTGATTTATGAAAACAGAATAATAGCGTTCGTCGGCCAGCTGCTGGCTGTCGATAACGATCTTCACGTCAAACGTGCGTTCGAGCTGCCGGGCTATATCCGAGAGCCGCGAATTGATGAACGTCAGGTGACCGTCGTCTATGCCGTTGGCGAACGTCCCGCCGGGGAACCGCATCGACGTGACGCGCCCCGACCGTTTGTCGACCTTGACCATGTCGCCCGGAGTCATCTGGATCTTGCAGTTCTGCTGCAGATTCTTGGTCTGCATGTCTATCGCACCCGAAAGCAAGGCGACTTCCACTTCGCTGTCATTCACATAGGAACTGACCCGGAACGAGGTGCCGTGCACCAGAATATCGACGTCGTCGGCCGAGAGCACGAAACTGCGCTTGGGATTTTTGGCGATATCGGCATAAGCTTCTCCGCAGAGAAACACCCGCCGCTCCTTTCCGGCGAACCGGTCGGGATAGATCAGCCTGCTCCCGGAATTGATGACGATCTGCGAACCGTCGGCCAGAACCACGCTCCGGGTCTGACCGTAAGGGGCGTAGATTTCCTGCCACTTGGGAGCGGAGTTCATATGCCCGATCAGCGCATAGAGCGCAACGGCCAAAACGGGAATAGCTATCATTGCCACCATGACTGCCGCTCTTCTGAACACCGGACGGACACCCTGCGGCGACGGCAGCGAGACACTCCGGAACCCGATGCGTTCCCGTACGCGGGCATATGCCTTCTGCACCCGGTCCTGAGACATTTCGGGAGACAGCGCATCCCAGTACTCCCGCATCAGCCGTTGTTTCGTCTCTCCGTCGAACGGAGCTGCGAACCACTCGGCAAACTCTTTACGCGTACTGCGGGGCTGGCGATAACTCAGATAAATACTGATGATTTTTCGGATTCTCGACATAGTGGTATTTCGATTGTTTGGGTTTCAAATTCTCCTGCGGAAAGAGAAGCGGGCGCTCCCTGCCGCTTTCCGGGGGAGGGGCGGAAAAGCCCGGTTCCCGTCTCTGTTTATAAGACACACCGGAACGGTTCGACACACAACGACAAACACTTTTTTTCGGGATTACCCGGCGAATGAGATCAGTGCATAAAGAAAAGAAGCGAGAAAACGGCTAATGCCTCGCGTAGTTTTTTCAATGCGAGCGTCAGGTGGTTTTCGACCGTTCGTTTCGATATCTTGAGTTCGTCGGCAATGGCCTGATTGTCCATCCCCGCATAACGGCTCATTTCGAATATCCGGCGGCGTTGTTCGGGCATCCGGCAGACGACAAGCCGGATGAAAAGCTCTTTTTCACGGGAATAGTATTCCCTTTCGAACGATTCGTCCGGCAGCGTTTCCTCGATCTGAATATATTGTTCCCAATCAATATTGGTCATCTGGCGAATAGCATTGAGAGCGGCGTTACGCGCCATGCGATAAACATATCCGTTGAACGAAGCGACCCGCCCCTGAAAGATGTCGCGCCGTTCCCAAATCTTCAGAAAAATGTCCTGCGCAATGTCTTCCGCAGTGCTCTCCTCCTTGACGATACAGCCGACGAACGCGCAGACACGGGGATAATATCTCCCGAACAACTCTCCGAAAGCATCCTCGTTGCCTGCGGACAATCGTTGCATCAGTTCGTATTCGGAATCCAACGGCATCTGTTTTCCGGGATAATGGTGTGAAGGCAAACAAATATAAAAAAAATTATCGACTCGAATTCCTTTCGTATTCGGCTGTGAATTTTTTTGCCGCACCGTAACCGTCGGGAGCGGCTTTCCAGATAGTCGTCAACGTCAGCAACCCCAAAACGGCGAAAACAAGAATTACGGCGTAGATGGAATTCCACCCGTAACGGTCGGCGATAAACCCCAGCCCGACGCCGGAGATCAGCGTACTGGCGTAACCGAATACGCCGAGTATCCCGTTGGCAGTGGCCGACGCCTCTTTGGTCGCCTGATTCGACATGGCGATACCGAGCAGCGCCTGCGGTCCGTAGATAAAAAAAGCAATCAGCATGAAAGGAACGGCCATTACCCACGGAGAGACGGTATCGGGAATGCACCAGAATACGATCGTCATGACGATGGTCCCAAGCATACAGAAAACACATGTGCGGTGTGCACGGCTGCCGAACAGCCGGTCAGTCGCCCATCCTGCGATCACCATGCCCAGATTTCCGCCGATAAATTCGAATGCCGCCACCATGATTCCGGCTACAGCGACCGATATCCCTTTGGTATGAGGCAGAAGCATCATCCCCCAGTCGAGCAATGAGAACCGGACGATGTAAACAAAAAAATTGGAGACTGAAAGCACCCAGACGATCGGATTCCCGAATACCATACGGCGCAGGAAGGCCGCATGATAGGCCTTGTCCGATTTCCGGACAGGTTTCTGCTCTTCGCCCGGAACCTTCATCTGCTCAAGTTCGGGCAGCCCCACCGAAGAAGGTTTGTCGCGCAGTGCAAGGTACAAAGCGACCGCTCCCAAAAGCGAAAACGCCGCAGGAATGAGAAAACAAAGCCGCCATGCGCTGTTGTCGAAATGGTGTACCAGCACGGCGCCCATTACAAAGATCAACCCAGCCCCGATCGAGTGCGACATGTTCCAGATCGACATTTTGCGGGCCAGTTCGTTGGCCGGCACCCAGTGAGTCATGAGGGGCGGGACGGGTGGAACTCCCATGCCTTGAAAATAACCGTTCAACAGCAAAATCGAACCCATGATGATCGTAAGCGCCGTAATGTACTCCTGCCCGCCGGCCGTTCCGGCGACGAGCATCGCCATTTTATCACTGAATCCGAATCCGATATTGACCAGCGCACTGAGCGCAAGTCCCAGAGACATGACCTTCCGGGCGCTTACACGGTCGGCGATGAATCCGTTAATAAAGCGGGACAGACCGTAAATAATACCGTTCAAGGTCAGAAACAGCCCCAGTTGGGCCTTGGTTATGCCGAATGTAACCTCGATGCTCGGCATGGCGGTATTGAAATTCTTGCGGACAAAATAATAGAGCGCATAACCGACCATCGTCACGACGATTGTGCGGGTCTGCCAGTACTTGAATTTCTTCGTTTGTTCGGGAGTCATTGTGTCTTGAATTAGCAGGTTCATCCATCATGTCTATATATAGGACACATGAAGCACACACTACACACAAAGACTTCTGCCATTTGAAGTATGAAAAATCATCACTCCCGAAGAAAGCCGCATCTTCGACGAGTCGTGTCTGACAACGCCCCCTTGCCGAAAATACATTTAACGATAAGACAGTTGAAGTCATGCTCCAATCCGGCTTCGCAGAGCAGTTCATTGGAATTCATTAAGCCGGAAAAGAATATTTACAAACCACATTTTTCAATATTTTGGTCATTTCCGACTGTCGATTTGCGGTTGGTATTCATATATCTAAAAAACGCGATTTGAAAGCGGCTCCAGACTCGCTCGCTTCAAATGAGCAAAAAATCCGCACCGGAAAATTCCTACCCAAAGGTTTCAGAATTCCTCGTTACGGCTTCCGAAAATGAAACGGTTCCTGATGGAATATTACAACTGTCCCGTCCTGAAAAGGTTTACAGTGATAATTAAATATGAGCATTTTGGTTCAAAAAATATTGTCCTGATATAAGTTTACATATGACTTCCGAATTTTTCGGCACCAATGATGTTTGAACTTCCCGGTTCTAGGTTCCGCTTCAAAGGGCGTAAGCCAATCGCAACTGGCATGAGGTCTGAGTGAATTGTAAAGGATAACGATCTCATCGAGGCGTTCTTATGCTGCCTGAAAACTTTCAAAACATTCTTCGTCGATCCATTCGCTTTTCAGAATACCGTTCACCCGTTCTGCAACAGCCTTCTCATACAGATCGCCCTTTTCAGTCATGTTGATGCGAATCCCATTATCGGTCAACAATTTCACATATTCTTTCGAACAATATTGGCATCCTCTGTCCGAGTGATGGATTAACCCTTGCCGTTTTTGCTACGGAGTGTGGTCTATGGCCATCCTCAGAGCACAGAGCGCTCCGTCCCGTTCCAAAGTCGTATTCAGATCATAGCCAATAGGCATCCGTTATCAGAGCCAGATATGCAAATCCCTCTTTCAAAGAAATATACGTAATATCTCCGGCCCATAAACGATGCGTCCGTTCGAGGCCGAAACCTCGGATCAGATTCGAATATTTGCATCCAGCGCCGCGAGCAGGTCGTAAGCTATTTCTTCCGACGTTTGACCAGAAGATTGTTTTCCGAAAGCAGCGTAAATAACC
>ENA-OXEG01000788-OXEG01000788.1-human-gut-metagenome-genome-assembly--contig:-NODE-788-length-17548-cov-7.279598_pt1 | contig 17548 bp, 10 predicted proteins | sample MGYA00249355_ERZ652243 | MGnify/ENA primary metagenome ERZ652243 (study PRJEB26925, sample SAMN05826944) | human gut metagenome | biome: ENVO:2100002; feature: ENVO:00000062; material: ENVO:00002003... | reverse complement strand
AGATGTAGCTCCGTCTCGTGGGCTCGGAGATGTGTATAAGAGACAGTTGTTATCCCGAACTTTCAAATGCCGCAGATAATCCAATGCAGCATTTCGTGAAGAGGTATATAACCAGGATTTAATATTTACCTCTGAGGAAAAATAAGGATAACTCTTATATAATTTCAAAAAGACATCCTGCACCAAATCTTTAGCCAGTTCCCGTTCTCCGACATGCCGTTCCACAAAAGGCAGCAATACCGGATAATATTCCCGGAAGATCTTTTCAAAAGAGGCTGTATGAGGTGAAATTTGCCGGTTTGTCATATTTTACAATGGTCAACGAAACGATTTAGTGCGAACAAATATACCACATTTATCTAAATTTTTGACAAAATAATCATAACTTGGCAAACAAATTATAATTGTATCCTTGTTATGCAGAATATCCTTTTCTTTTTGCTTTGTGCACTTCTGACCGGTTGTCATGCCGGGACTTCCCGACCCGAATTACCTGAAATGGTAGAATATAGCGGGCCCAATGCTTCTTCGCTAAGGACTTTTATCGAATCGATAGAAGTGATCAAACTGGACCACCGGGAATCGATCACGGTGGGGGCATATAATGCGATTCGTTCGGACAGTAATAGTTTTTATGTCGGTGACATGCTGAACGGGAGTAATCTTGTTTACCGGTTCGACAGGAAGGGAGAATTTTTAGATTCTATCGGAAAAATCGGAAGAGCACCGGGCGAATACCTGGGATTGAGCGACTTTTACAGTGATCCCGAAACAGACGAGCTCTATATTTTGTCGGGACAAGATGTGCAACTCTACCGCTATCATAAAAACGGTCGGTTCATAGACCAAAGAGAGGTCCCGGACAGAACACAGAGTTTTATCAAACTAGGTCCGCAATTCTGGTTTTACGAGGGGTATAACAATGGAAAATATCCTGAACGACTGACACAGACCGATTCGGCTTTGCAAGTGATGGGGAAATACCTTCCGATGGAAACCAGGACACTGGAAGCCAGTATCGGCCCTTTGCTCACCCAGCATCGAAACGAAGCTTATCTTTTCACCGCCCTCGAACCGGTGATTTACCGGATTATCCCCGGCAGTGCCGTTCCTTTCCTGAAATTCGATTTTGGGAAATATAACGTCCCGGAAAGTTATTGGGAAACGGAAAATGCCATGCAGGCATTTACAGATTTAAGTCAGAAAGGATTTATAAGTATCGCCGGTTTTATGATGAACGACGATTATATCGTCACGGAACTCAATCAGCAAACCGGGATGGAGGATTCGGAGTGTTATTACCTATTGGGCATCAAGGAACGGCATAACGGTAAATGGAACTGGATCCGCCAACGTGCAGAAGAAAATAAACTGATCGCCGACAATCAACCCGCCCCCAAGGTAAGCAATCGTCCGGAATGGTATGCCAAAAAACTCAAAGGCTTCACACAAGACGGTAAGTTGATGATCTTTTTATCGGGTTACGAGCTGGAACGTTTGACAGCAAAAGACAGGCAGTTGATACAAAATCCGGAAATATTGGAAAATGCCGACCCGGAAATGGATATGTTTTTATTTCTTTGTAGTTTAAAATAATGAAAAATCAAACCGATATGGAACATGATGTATTTATCAGTTATTCGAGAAAAGACGAAGAATTGGTGAAAAAGATCAGAGCTGCATTGACGCAAGCGAATATATCTTATTGGATAGATAAAGAGGAGATAAAAAGAGGGACTTCTTATGCCAAAGCGATCTCACAGGCTGTGTATAATAGTAAGATTTTACTTTTTATATGGTCGGAGCATTCGAATAATTCCGAGAATACGGCGAACGAGATTAGCCTGGCACTGGAATTCGAGAAAAATATCGTCCCGTTTAAGATCTCCAAGAAGTTGGGACCCAGCGATATGACCTATCACTTATTGAAATTGGACCGGATAGATGCTTGTCCATTCGAAAGCCATCATATTCAAGAGCTTGTCGCCTCGATCGCCCAATGCCTCGGACGTGGGTTAACTCCGTCTTCGACAACATCCGGCACTTCGGGAAGCACTCCTATTTCGAATACTTTTACCTCCTCCTCTACGGCTTCCAATACTTCAAAGATGGAAACCCATAAGTTCGACAATGGGAGCTATACCGGAGAAATGGCAGATGGAAAATTCAACGGACAGGGGACTTATTGCTGGACCGACGGGGGTAGATATGAAGGACAATGGAAAAACGGGAATATGCACGGACGGGGTATTTTTTATTATGCCAACGGAAGCAAATATAAAGGAGATTGGGTAAACGATAAGAAACAAGGCTGGGGAACTTACGACTGGCAAGACGGAAGCAGGTACGAAGGGCAATGGAATGGTGACTATATGCATGGTCAAGGCGTTTTTTATTATGCCAACGGGGATAAATACGACGGACAATGGGAGAATGATCACAAACAAGGACCAGGCATTTATTATTTTGCCGATGGCAGTAAATACGACGGACAATGGGAGAACGGCAAAAAACAAGGACAGGGAACTTACCAGTGGAAAAGTGGAAGCAGGTATGAAGGGCAATGGAAAAATGATTGTATGCACGGTCAGGGAACACTTTATCATCCCGATGGTAGCAAATATAAGGGACAATGGGTGAATGACAAACAACAAGGAGAGGGGATTTATTATTATGCCAATGGTTGTCGGTATGAAGGACAATGGTTCGACGATAAGAAACAGGGACAAGGGACGTTCACGTGGGTCAATGGGGATAAATACGTAGGACAATGGATGAATGATCGTATGCACGGTCAGGGTATTTATTATCATGCCGACGGAAATAAATATGAAGGGCAATGGGTAAACGATATGAAACAAGGACAAGGGACGTTCACCTGGAATAACGGAGATAAATATACAGGCCAATGGATGAATGACAGACGACACGGACAGGGGACCTATACCTGGGCCGACGGTACCCGGAATTCGGGCATCTGGAAGGAAGGTAAATTTATCGGATAATCCGGGGAAGATAACTATATTTACTTTATTTATCCTTATTCCGGCATTTTTATTCGACTTCTTTCTATCTTTGCGGCAGGATAAAAAGAACAGAGGGGCAGGAAAAAGAAGGGGGAAAGATGGATTTAAAAATTTTCGACAGATAAAAAATGATTTCAGTAGACGGACTTACGGTAGAATTCGGTGACAGAGCCCTCTTTAAAGATATTTCCTTTCAGATCAATGAGAAAGACCGGATAGCCCTGATGGGAAAAAACGGTGCAGGGAAATCCACCCTTCTGAAAATCCTGGCAGGCCAGCGCAAACCGAGCCGGGGCAATGTATCGGCGCCGAAAGATACCGTGATCGCCTATCTCCCGCAGCATCTGATGACCGAAGACGGACGCACCGTATACGAAGAAGCTTCGCAGGCTTTTGCCCCTCTTTTCGCAATGGAGAAAAGGATCGACGACCTGAACCGTCAGCTGACCGAGCGTACCGATTACGACTCACCCGAATATTATAAATTGATCGAAGAGGTTTCTGCTCTGAGCGAGAAATATTATAGTATCGATCTCACCCATTTCGAAGCAGATGTCGAAAAAACACTGCTAGGACTGGGGTTCAAACGGGAAGACCTGCAACGTCAGACCAGCGATTTCAGCGGAGGCTGGCGGATGCGGATCGAACTGGCCAAAATGTTACTCAAAAATCCGGATGTCCTGCTTTTAGACGAACCCACCAATCATCTGGATATCGACTCGATCCAATGGCTGGAAGAATTTCTGATCAGCAACGGAAAAGCTGTCGTCGTTATTTCTCACGACCGTACATTCGTCGATAACATCACCACCCGGACCATCGAAGTCACGATGGGACGGATCTACGATTATAAGGTGAATTACTCCAAGTACCTGGAGCTACGTAAAGACCGCCGGGCCCAACAACAAAAAGCCTATGACGAACAACAAAAAATGATCGCCGAAACCAAAGATTTTATCGAGCGGTTTAAAGGCACTTACTCTAAAACCCTGCAAGTGCAATCGCGGGTAAAGATGCTCGAAAAGCTAGAGCTGATCGAAGTGGACGAAGAAGATACCTCTGCCCTGCGCCTGAAATTTCCTCCTTCTCCCCGTTCGGGCAGCTATCCGGTAATCGCCCAGGAATTGTCGAAATATTACGGGGATCATCTGGTGTTCAAAGAGGCGGGGTTCACCATTCAAAGAGGAGAAAAGGTGGCTTTCGTAGGACGCAACGGGGAAGGAAAATCTACGCTCGTAAAATGTATTATGGGGGAGATTACGGATTATACCGGTAAACTCACACTCGGCCACAATGTACAAATCGGTTATTTCGCCCAAAACCAGGCCTCTCTTCTGGACGAAGAACTGACTGTTTTCCAGACGGTGGATGACGTTACCCCTTCGGAGCTGAAAAGTAATACCAAAAACCTGCTGGGCGCTTTTATGTTCAGCGGAGACGATATCGACAAAAAAGTGAAGGTACTTTCGGGCGGAGAGCGCACCCGTCTGGCTATGATCAAACTGCTTCTTCAACCGGTCAACCTGTTGATCCTCGACGAACCGACCAACCACCTGGACCTGAAAACGAAAGATATACTGAAAAATGCTTTGATCGATTTCGACGGCACACTGATCGTCGTATCCCATGACCGGGATTTCCTCAACGGACTGGCCCAAAAGGTCTACGAATTCGGAAACGGTAAAGTCACCGAACACCTGGAAGATATCAACGGATTCCTGCGAAAGAAAAAAATGGAGAATCTCCGGGAGATCGAATCCCGGAAATCCTGATCAGGGGACACTCCCGATGTACATTTTTTTGACATCCCTATGAACAACCGCCTCCCAATACCTGATACAATTGTACCGTAGCCAGTAATTCGTCGCGGATAGCCGTATTGAGCCCGATCTGGGCATCGAAATATCCACGCTGGGCATCCAATACATCGAGATAACTGATCACTCCGTTGATGTATTGCAAAGTAGCCAGATCGAGATTAGAACGGGCCGACTGTTCGAGATGTTCGCGGGATTCACGGATTTCACGACTTTTACGGGAGTTGACCAAGGCATTGCTCACTTCGGTGAAAGCCTGGAGCACCACTTTCTGATAATTGTAGGTTTCCTGTTCCTGCACAGCTCTGGAAGCTTTTAAACGCGCTCTGTTTTTTCCCAGATTAAACACCGGTGCCAATAATTCACCACCGACAAAAAAGTAAGGTGCTTTCAGAAAATCGGTCAGATCGCTGCTCTCGAGGCCATAATGTCCGGTTAAAGTAAATTTCGGGAACATGCTGGTATAAGCCACACCGACTTTGGCATGAGCCGCTTTCAACCGATATTCGGCCTGGCGGATGTCGGGCCGTCTTTCCAGGATTCGGGAAGATAATCCCACCGGCAGAGCGGTCATCAACTGCTGCTGACCGATACTTTTCCCTCTCGCCACTTCTCCGGGATATTCTCCGGCCAGTAAAGTAATCTGATTCTCTTTGAGGCGAATCTCCCTCTCTAATCCCGGTACCAGGGTTTGGGTTCTGGCCAATTCGACCTGTGCCTGACGCAAGGGATTTTCGGAAGTCAATCCTCCCTCGAACCTGAGCTTTGCCAGACGTACTCCTTCCTGCCGGGCCGCCAGTGTCTGCCGTACGATGGCCAGTTCCTGATCTAAAGCGATCAACTCGAAATAAGCCTGCGCCACTTGGGCAACCAGAGCCGACTGCAAAGCCTGCCTGCCTTCGACGCTCTGCAAATATTCGGCCAGAGCGGCCTGACCGGCCCAACGTAGTTTTCCCCACAAATCGACTTCCCAGGATGCCAACACTTTTCCTTCAAAAGTATTCCCAGGCGTTTCATCGTATTCCCGCTCGGCAGACACGGTAGCCTCTGCCTTGGGGAAAAGGTCGGCTTTAGCGATACGACGGAGTTCCATCGATTCTTTCACTTTGGCCGCAGCGATCATCAGGTCTTTGTTTCCTTCCAATGTTTTCCGGATCAACTGCCGGAGTACCGGATCGGTATATAAATCGGTCCATCGGATATCACCGGCCGAAACCGAATCGGGCACCGTTCCTTCGATCTGTTCCGGCAAGCGGAGTTCGGGCCGGGAGTAATGCTTTCCCAGTTTACATGAACTCACTCCCAATACCAGCAATACAATAGCGAGGGTATAAATTTTCTTCATCATTTTACGCTTTTCGTTTTTACTCTAATCTTTTCTTTGAATTTATAGACCATTACAAAGAAGAAAGGTACCAATACTATTCCGATGGTAATGGCTGCAATCATACCGAAGAACACACCGGTCCCGATCGAATGGCGGCTGGCCGATCCCGGTCCGGATGCCATGACCAGAGGCAACATACCCAACACAAAGGCCAGCGAAGTCATCAGGATCGGACGGAAACGCAACATGGCCGCATTTTTGGCAGCGACAACCACATCGACCCCTTTGTCGACTTCCATCTTGGCAAACTCCACAATCAAAATCGCATTTTTAGCAGCCAGACCGATCAAAGTCACCAAACCGATCTGGAAATAGATATCGTTCTCGAGCCCAAATCCCAGAATGCCCAGATAAGCCCCCAAAGCAGCAACGGGCAACGACAGCAAGACAGCCACCGGCACCAGCCAACTTTCGTATAAAGCAGCCAGAAAGAGGAAGACGAACAGGAATACCAGAGTCAATACCAGCCCCAGCTGTCCCTCGGCTTTTTTCTCCTGATAAGACAAACCGCTCCATTCGACACCGATATTCTCGGGTAAATGAGTCCTGGCAATGTTTTCCATCTTACGCATCACCTCACCCGAACTATATCCCGGAGCTGCCGCCCCCCGGACAACTGCCGTCGTGAACATATTGAAGCGCCGGATATTTCCCGGACCTGTCGTATATTCGGCATCACCCAAAGCAGTCAGAGGCACCATATCCCCTCCCGCCGTCTTTACAAAGAACATATTGATATTGTCTTTATGTGCCCGGTAAGGAGCTTCGGCCTGAATATATACCTTATAAACCCGGTTAAACATATTGAAATCGTTCACATAAACCGATCCGGTGTAGGCTTTCATCGTCGAAAAAATATCGGACATCGGGATACCCAGGAATTTGGCTTTGTCCCGGTCGACATCAAAATACAGCTGAGGAATTTCGGCCTGTAACGAAGACGACAGACCGGTGAAAGCTTTACTCTCGGCAGCATACTTCATCAGGGTATCGACCGCTTCGACCAGATTTTCGAAAGTAGCTCCATTCCGGGCTTCGACCTGCATCTCGAATCCACCGGCAGTACCTAAGCCTGGAATAACAGGCGGTTTCGACAAATAAACCCGGGCCTCGGGATATTGCTTCAACTCTTTGCGGGTATCTTCCATCACCTGATCGATCTCCATACCGTTTCCTTTACGCTTTTCCCACGATTTCAGAATCACCGTCAGTTCGGAGCGGGCCTGGTTGGTTCCTACCCGGGGACTGGAACCGGTCACATTCTGTACATAACCGACTGCAGGATGAGCTTTCAGAAATTCTACCGCCCGATCCGTCACCAGGCGTGTACGCTCGAGTGTAGCCCCTTCGGGTAATTCCAGTTCAACCTTGAAATAGCCCTGATCTTCTTCGGGCATAAAACTACCCGGAACCACCCGGTTCAATACAAAGATGAAAACAAGTACCATCCCGAAACCGGCCAGGATACGGCGGGGATTGGTGATCGCTTTACCGATTATCCCTACATATTTCCGGTTTCCGGTAGCCAGCCAACGGTTGATCATTCCGAAAATACGGTTTTTAGAGGGTGCGGAAGGACGCAGCAAGAGCGCACACATCGCCGGGCTCAGCGTCAAAGCGACCACAGTCGATATCAACACCGAAACGACAATGGTAATGGCAAACTGCCGGTAAAGCAAACCGGTAATCCCCCCCAGAAAACTAACCGGAATAAATACCGCAGCCAGCACGAGAGAGGTGGCGATCAACGCCCCGGTCAATCCCCGCATAGCTTTCTTCGTAGCCTCGTAGGGGCTCAAACCTTCTTTTTCCATATAACTCCCGACCGCTTCGACAACTACAATGGCATCGTCGACCACGATACCTATCGACAAAATCAATCCCAACAGAGTAAGTAAATTGAGCGAAAAGCCCAAAACCAACATCACCCCGAAAGTTCCGATCAACGATATCGGCACAGCAATCAGGGGCACCAGAGAAGCGCGCCAGTTCTGGAGCGAAAGAAACACCACCAACACCACCAGCAACAGCGCTTCGAACAAGGTTTTATACACTTCGTGGATAGACTCGGAAATGTAGCTGGTGATATCGAAAGGGATTTCGTAATCGAGCCCTTCGGGAAAATTCTTACTGATCTCTTTCATCGTTTCGCGCACCTGCCCGGCCACTTCGACGGCATTCGCACCGGGAAGGGTATAAATCCCGAGTACTGCGGCATTTTTACCGTTCATACCACTCTCGGTGGAATAGGAAGAAGCCTCGAGAGAGACCCGGGCAACGTCCCTCAAACGTACGATAGAACCGTCTGGATTCGCTCTGACCACAATCTCTTCGAATTCATTGACTGTAGACAAACGCCCCTGGGTAGTGATCGGAATGGTAATATCCTGTCCGGAAATAGGCTGCTTGCCCAATTCGCCGGCCGCCGACTCACGGTTCTGGTCTTTGAGGGCATCCTGCAAATCTTTTACCGTCAGTCCGAAATTAGCCATCCGGTCGGGCATCACCCAGATACACATACCATAATAACGGCTTCCGATATTGGAAACCCGTCCTACCCCGGGGATACGCCTCAGGATATCCAGGACATTGATCGTCGCAAAATTACTGAGATAGATTTCGTCGAAACGGGGATCGTCGGAAGTCAGGGTCAGGGTCATGAGCTGATTCGAAGATTGCTTTTCGACGGAAATACCGTTCTGCACCACCTCGGCGGGCAAGCGCGACTCGGCCAGTTTCACCCGGTTCTGGATTTCTACGGCAGATAATTCGGGATTGGCCGAAATGTCGAAGGTGACATTGATCGACAAACCGCCGGAATTGGAACTGCTGGATTCCATGTAGAGCATTCCCGGCGTCCCGTTGAGTTCCTGCTCGATGGGGGTCGCCACAGCCTGCGAGACAGTCTGTGCACTAGCTCCGGGATAGGAGACCGAAATTTTCACCATAGGAGGTGTAATCTGCGGGTATTGATCCACCGGCAACAAATAAAGGCCGATACATCCTACCACGACAATCAATATGGATAATACCGCCGAAAAGATAGGGCGGTCTATAAAGAATTCAACTTTCATCTTACTTCGTTTATTTCGTCTGTATTTTCTTCTTTTTTAGCCACCGTGCGGGGAGCCAAAAGATCACCGGGAGAAAGTTTGTGTTGTCCCTCGGTCACGACCATTTCATCAGGTCCCAATCCCCTCTCTACCACCACAAAATTACCGACTTCGGGTCCGGTTTCGATAAACCGTTTCTCGGCAGTACTATCCCTGCGCATAACATAAACATGAGCACCTCCCTTCTCGATAATAATTGCGCGGGCAGGTACCACTACGGCGTTTTCGCGCACATCGAGCAGCAATTTGACTTTGGTAAACTGTCCGGGCAGCAGTTTCCGCCCGGGATTGGCCAGTTCGGCTCTCACCCCGAAAGTACCTGTCTTGGGATCGACCTGAGGCTCGGCAAAGTCGACCAGGCCCTTCTCCGGATAAACAGAATTATCGGCCAGGGTGACCGTAATCGAGGGCTGCCAGGAACGGGTAGCGTCCTGCTCGCCTAATCTCACATTACGCTGCTGGCTGCGGAGATAATCGAGGGCGGTGAGGCTAAAATCGACCAACACGGTATCGCTGGCCACGACAGTCGCCAATAGCGACTTGGAGCCGGGGCCCACCAAGGTACCGATATCGGCATGCCGTTCGCTGATGTATCCCGAAATGGGCGAACGTACCGTCGTATATCCCAGCTCCATCTCTGCCTGTGCCAGATCGGCTTTACTCATGGCTACGTTCGCTTTAGCACTTTCGTAAGCGGCAATGGCATTATCCAGGTCCAACTGGCTGGCTGCATTCTGTTCGTATAAAGGACGCAAACGCTCTACATCGCGTCCGGTTTTCAACTCCTGGGCTTCGTCTTTTTTCAGCTGAGCCGCAGCTTTATCGGCCCGCGCTTTATATAAATCGGGATTGATAATAAACAAGGGCTGATTACGCTCTACCCGTTTCCCTTCCTCAAAAAGCATCTTTTCCAGATAGCCTTCTACCCGGGCATGTACTTCCACAAATTGCCGGGCCCTGATCCGCCCTACATAATCACCGAATATCTCTACATCATCGACCCCCACTTTCTCAACTACTACGGGAATTCCTTCACGTATCTTATCTTTTTTACAACCCACCACTCCCAACAGGAGCACACAGGCAAAACCACTCAGCCAATTATTAACCCTCATATTTATCTGTTTAATTTATTTATACTTGCTATTTCCTCGCTTATGAAAAATATATACCATTTTTCAAGTATAAAAGTTATGCATTGGCTGTCAGCATACTATATATTCAAATCTTTTCCCCGGGGAACTTGTTTTTGTGGAATAATTCCACAAACGAGCTGAATTATTCCACAACATTCGCTATTTCGTTTTCGTATAGGGATTTGTAATTTAAACGATATTTTAACCGATCCGATATGAGACGAATCTTATTTCTGTTATTTTTAAGCCTGATCTTAGGGGGCCGGTCAAAAGCCCAGCAAGACCCGGTACTCGATCTGCAACAAACGATGCCTTCAGAAGACAGTTGGTGGCAATTTTTCGGAGATTCGACACTTATCCGTCTGATCGACAAATCTGTAGCCAATAATTATAATCTGCAGAATGCAGTAAAAAATATCCAATTGGCGAAATCGCGCTGGCGGTCACAACAGGGCCATTTTTTCCCGAGTTTCAGCGCTTCGGCCCAATATACACCGGAAAAAAGCAGTCTGGGCATCGACCATGCCGATAATTACTACCACATCGGGCAGGCCGGTATAGAAATGAATTGGGAAATCGATGTGTTCGGCAATATCCGGAAAGGAGCCAAAGCCCAAAAAGAATATTACCTGGCTTCACAGGAGGATTACCGGGGTACAATGGTCTCGCTCGCCTCAGAAGTGGCGATGGCTTATATCCGTCTGCGCACTTACCAGCAACAACTGGAAGTTGCCCGTAATAACCTGGAATCCCAGGAGGAGATTCTCCGGATCAATGAAGCCAAACTGGCGGCCGGACTGACTTCCAACCTAACGGTGGCGCAATCGAAAGGCCTGTGGCTACAAACGAAGGCAACCCTTCCCGGACTGGAAGCCTCGGTCTACTCGGAAGTGAATACACTGGCTGTCCTGACCGGAGAGTATTCGGATTCTTTACGGCAAGCTTTACTGCAAGTGCACCCTCTCCCCCAAGGCAACCCGATCCTTATGCAAGGAATCCCGGCCGAACTGATCCGGCGGCGCCCGGATGTCCGCTCGGCCGAACGGACGATGGATGCACTGGCAGCCGCAGCAGGCGCAACACGGGCAGACTGGTGGCCGAAATTCTACCTAACGGGTGCTTTCGGGTATGGTAACGAATATTACAAACAGTTTTTCAAGAAGGAGAACATGACGTGGCAAATCAGCCCGAGCATCAAATGGACGATTTTCAGCGGGCGCCAGATCGCCCAGGCTAACCGGCAGGCCCAAATCCAACTGGACGAAGGGATCAATACGTATAACCAAACTCTGCTCACAGCTTTGCAAGAGGTAGACGATGCCTTATCGTCATATAATAAATCACTCCAACAACTGGATGCAGACCGGCTTGCTCTGCAGGAAATTAAACTGACACTGGAATATGCAATGGACCTGTATAAGAAAGGACTGACCAATTACCAGAATGTACTGGACTCACAACGCAATGTATTGAACTACGAAAATGTGTATGTGAATTCGCAGAGTGCAACCCTGCTCTATATGATACAGGTGTATAAGGCACTGGGGGGAGGAGTGGAAAAATAAAGTTAAAGGCTAAAAGCGAATTAAAAAAATCATTGTTATGAAAAAGATGATCGTTCTGATGATTGGTTTGGGAGTGATATTGGGAGGTTGCAGGAAGAAAGAGAAACAGGAAGCCGCAAGCGGACAAGCGGCCCCGGAGATTTTAGTGAACAGACCTGCCCAACACGATGTCGTGTATACGTATCAGTATCCGGCTTATCTGGAAGCCGTGCAAACGGTGAATCTGGTGGCCCGGGTATCGGGATTCCTGGAAAAGATGAATTATATCCCGGGAGTGCCGGTAAAAGCAGGCCAGTTGTTGTTTGTCATCGAACCTCAACCCTATCAGGATCAGTTGAAAGCGGCACAGGCCGAAATGAAGAGTACAGAGGCACGTCTGGCTTACGCCAGGGCACAATACGAGAAGATGAAAGAAGCGATGCCTAGCCGGGCTATCAGTGAGATCGACTTCATCCAGGCCGAATCGGATTACCATTCGGCGATAGCGAATCTTCAGAATGCCCGGGCACAATTGAATACTGCTCAGACCAATCTGAATTATTGTTACATCAAAGCTCCTTTCGACGGACGGGTATCCCGGAACCTGGTGGACCTTCAGAACTTTGTCGGAGGAGCGGTACAACCGGTCACCCTGGCTACGATGTATAAAGATAAGTATATGTATGCTTATTTCAATATGGCTTATGCCGAGTTCGAACAAATTCCTCCGGTGACCAATCCGCTGGTATCGAAAGATTCGGCCCTGGCGCTGACGGTCATCAATGCTGCGGACACCAGCCGTTATTGGAAAGGCGAGCTCGACTATACTTCGCCGAACGTCGATCTGCAAACCGGGACGGTGACCGTACGGGCCATTCTCGAAAATCCGAAAGAAGAATTATTAAGCGGGATGTATGTTAAAATCCGGCTTCCCTATAAAGTGGTAAAAGATGCTTTACTGATACCGGAGGCTTCGATCGGCACGGGACAGGCAGGCCGCTATGTCTATCTGGTGGATGAGAACAACCGGGTGGTGCAGCAAACCGTCAAAGTCGGGGTATTGAGTAACGACGGCATGCGGGAGATCGTCAGCGGTGTCACTCCGGACGACCGTTATGTCGTGGAAGCCCTGATGAATGTGCGTCCGGGCATGACCGTGAAACCAGTGAGAGAAAAAACAAAACGTTAATCTATTCCTATGTTCAGTACATTTTTCATTAACCGCCCTATATTCGCTACGGTCCTGTCTATCCTTATCGTGATCGCAGGACTGGTATCTTTACGTGGTCTGCCGGTAGAACAATATCCGACGATCACTCCTCCGACAGTCGTTGTCCGGGCCTCCTACCCCGGAGCCAATGCCAGTACAATCGCCGACATGGTAGGTACCCCGATCGAGCAACAAGTGAACGGCGTAGAGGGTATGCTTTATATGTCGTCGACTTCGTCGAGCACAGGCAGCTACCAGCTGACCATCACTTTCGAAGTGGGAACCGACCTGGATATGGCCACCGTGCTCGTAGAAAACCGGGTGAACATGGCCCTGAGCACTTTACCGCAGGAGGTGACCCAGATCGGGGTCACTACGACCAAGGAATCGACCAACGTCGTGATGTTTCTGTCACTGACCTCGGATAGTCCGCAATACGACGCTCTTTTTCTCTCTAATTATGCGGCCCTGAATATCACCAACGAATTGGGCCGGGTAAAAGGAGTAGGTAATGTGGGCTTGTTCGGCATGGGCAAATACAGTATGCGTATCTGGCTGGATCCGGATCAGCTGACTATCCGGGGCATCACTCCGGCGGATATCGTATCGGCCATTCAGGGCCAGAATATCCAGGTTACAGCGGGCAGCGTGGGATCGGAACCCTTAGTCCGCAAAGAAGCCTACCAATACACCCTCGAAACCAAAGGATTACTGATCGATGAAGAAGAATTCGGCAATATCATCGTCAAGGCCCTTCCCGACGGCAAATACCTTCGCATCCGTGACCTGGCCACTATAGAGCTCGGACGTGAAAGCTACAGCTCCACCGCCACCCTGAAAGGCGGAGCCGTCGCAGCTATCGCCGTCTATCAGCTTCCGGGAGCCAACGCCCTGGACGTGGCACAACGGGTGAAAAAAGAGATGGACAAACTGGCCTCCTATTTCCCCGAAGGGGTGCAATACAGCGTGACCCTCGATACGACGGAATTTATCAATGCCTCGATTTCAGGAATATACGAAACCCTGATCACCGCCTTTATCCTGGTTTTACTGGTTATTCTGATCTTCCTCCAAAACTGGCGGGCGATGCTGATTCCGCTGATCACGATTCCCGTCTCGCTGGTCGGGACTTTCACCTTCATGGCGATGCTGGGATTTTCCATCAATACGCTGACTCTCTTCGGACTGGTACTGGCTATCGGGCTGGTAGTAGACGACGCCATTATCATCGTAGAAAACAGTTACCGGCTGATCGAAACCGGCCGGTATCCCACCGTAAAAGAGGCGGTGATCCAGGCCATGAAGGAAGTGTCGGGAGCTGTTGTGGGTATTGTGCTCGTACTGTTGGCCGTATTTATTCCCACGGCCTTTATCGGCGGCATCACCGGCCAGTTGTACAAACAATTCGCCCTGACGATCGCCATCTCGACGGTAATCAGCGGGTTCAACGCCCTCACCCTGAGCCCCGCACTTTGTGCCCTGTTTCTGAAACCCAAACAGCCGGCCAAATTCTTTCTCTTCAAAGCTTTCAACCGGTTTTTTGAAAAGACAAACCATGGTTATACCTGGGTGATCACTCACTTCATGCGTAAATCGCTGATGACTTTTATCGTCTTTTTGATCCTTTCGGTGCTGGCTTTCTGGGGATTTATCAAATGGCCGCGTACTTTTATCCCGGAAGAAGACCAGGGGTATTTCATCGCTTTCATGCAACTGACCGACGGTGCTTCGTCGAGCCAGACGGCTACAGCCCTGCAAAAAGCGTCGGCCGTACTGAACCAAATGGAAGGCATCGAAACCTATATCACGATCAACGGCTTTTCAATGATGAGTAATGCAAACGCTTCGAATGCCGCCACGCTGTTCGTGATGCTCAAAAACTGGGACCAACGGAAATCTCCGCAGTTAAGCGCCCAAAGCCTGGTGAACCAATTCAACGGTATGGCCTATGAAGCGATACCGGAAGCCAGAACCTTCGCCGTCTTACCGCCGGCCATCCCGGGATTGGGCGAAAGCAGCGGGTTTGAAGTCATGCTGGAGGATATCAACAGCTACGGCCCGCAAGAACTGCAACGCATGACAGACGAACTGATGCTCGCCGGCAACGAGACCCCGGGTCTCTCTACCGTCCAGTCGATGTTCAGCGCCAGTGTACCCCAGTATTACCTGAATATCGACCGGAACAAAGTAGAGCTGATGCAGATTCCGCTAAGCGAGGTGTTCAATACGATCGGCACATACCTCGGTTCCACCTATGTCAACAATTTTGTGAAATTCGGCCGCACTTACCAGGTGAAGGTCGAAGGTGCCCCCGACAGCCGGGCTCTGGTAACCGACCTACGCCTATTGAATGTCCGCAACTCCAAGGGCGACATGATTCCCCTTTCGGCCTTTACTACTATCGAGACGCGGATCGGCGCAGAGAGCCTGACGAAATACAACACTTACGTATCCGCCCTGATCTCGGGTGCCGCAGCAGACGGTTATAGCTCGGGAGAGGCGCTGAATATTATGGCCAAACTGATCCGGGAGAAAGTGGGACGCTCCTTCGGTTATGAATGGACTTCTATGGCATATCAGGAAGAAAATGCGAGTTCGTCCACCTCCATCATCTTTATACTGGCCATCGTGGTGGCTTTCCTGATCCTGGCAGCCCAATACGAGAGCTGGACGGATCCTTTTGCAGTGATCATGGGTTTGCCTATCGCCCTGCTGGGAGTAGTGATCGGAGTGATGGTCATGAATCTTCCGATCAGCGTTTACACCCAAATCGGAGTAGTGCTTCTGATTGCCCTGGCGGCGAAAAATGCCATCCTGATCGTAGAATTCGCCCGGGATTACCGGGCTGCAGGCAAGTCGACCGAAGAATCGGCGATCGAAGGCGGACGCGTACGTCTCCGCCCGATCCTGATGACCTCTTTTGCTTTCATCCTCGGCACTTTCCCGCTGGTGATTTCGACCGGAGCCGGAGCTTCGAGCCGGATCTCGCTCGGTATCGCCGTTTTTGCCGGTATGTTGATGACCTCCCTCGTAGGCACCTTGTTTATTCCCAATTTCTACCTGATGATGGAGAGCCTGCACGAACGGTTTACCCGCAAAAAGAAAAAAGACAAAGACACGGAAGAGAACCTTCCCGCCGTATACGAGGAACAACTCCCGATGAAGCGGGAGTGAGACAGGGAGAGGGATTAGCGTCGCTTCGTTCCTGATCAGGGGCGTCATTCAGGCTCCGGACCGGCAAAACCTCTCCGGTTTCTGGCCAGCGAACCTCTGGTTCTGACTGCAAAGCCGACCGGAAAGACTGTGCCGCCGGTCAGCCAGGCATTCATCAGCAAGCGGGAATTGCACCGATCAGCATCGAAGAGATGCCGACCGATAAAACGCTAATCGGTAACCTCCGGTTACACTGGTCAAGACCGAAGATGTGCCAGGAAGCGGAGCCGCTCCGCACAAAAATCCCCGACAACTTTTTCGGTTTTCACCACACAGTCCATACAACAGGCAAGCAAATCCGAATCCACTGTGAAAGGATAGCTGTAACGGGCTTTATAGCTGAACGACTGTAACCGACCGAACAGCCTCCATTCCGAAAGCTCTCTCTCCCCTTTCCACAAACCCGCCATTCCAGCCGAACAATGCCGTATGCGGAGATAAGTCATGAGCAAATCTTCCTTCTGTTCCGGGATAAAACCGTAATGGACGAACGCGGCTGCCCGAAAAAACTGGGTAGCGGCCTGGCTGAGATAAAAAGCAGACATGCGTGGAATACCGCTCTGTTGCTGACGACGGGCATCTTGCAAAAAGGCCCGTCCTAAGGCCAGGCATTGGTCCGAATAGCCCTCCGCCTGACGATAACTGCGGACCGGCTTGTAACAGACTTTGTCTTTCAGCTTACAAGACTCGTTTTTATACAGTAAAACTCCCTCCTTGCGAATAGTATACAAAAAATGGCTTTGGGAAGAATGGTGGTGAACGAAAACAACGGTCAACAAATGAAGTGAAAGATAAGGCTCTTTCCGGTCTTTCTCAGGGAAATTCATGGCAAGATACCCCATCACTTCTTTAACACCCACCGCCAGTTGATTTGCGGTCAGGATCAGCAGTTCATAACCTCCCCGGATATCGTACGAAGGCATACCTGCATACCGACCGAACAAAACAATCATTTCGGGATGAATGAAATCGGTTATCAAAACGGCGAGTTTCTGAATCTCCTCCATATTCTGGCAGGCTGGAACAAAGGGAATTGTTTTCATAATGGTATAGTTTCTGTCTCTTATACACATCTCCGAGCCCACGAGACGGAGCTACATCT
>ENA-OXEG01000758-OXEG01000758.1-human-gut-metagenome-genome-assembly--contig:-NODE-758-length-17947-cov-13.773474_pt1 | contig 17947 bp, 10 predicted proteins | sample MGYA00249355_ERZ652243 | MGnify/ENA primary metagenome ERZ652243 (study PRJEB26925, sample SAMN05826944) | human gut metagenome | biome: ENVO:2100002; feature: ENVO:00000062; material: ENVO:00002003... | reverse complement strand
GAGGGACTATTTGATTAATATTAACTTCGTCCCAATTTTAACGGGACACTAATGAAAATCGTGTAACACACGAATCGCATTTTGTTGCTTGCGTAATCCGTAAAGATTATGACAATCAACGTCGTATGTCGCAGAGACGCTATCAACAGAAACCGTTTAGCCCCTCTTGCTCTTGTCTTTACCCATGACCGCCGCCGTAAGTTCGTCGGTCTGGGCATTTCGGAAGCTTTGGTGCATTGGGATTTCGACAAGCAACAACCTACCGCCGACTGCCCCGATAGAGCAGAAATACAGTTTCAAATAACCTCCAAGATACGTGAATACGAGAAGAAAATCAAAAAGTTGGAGGTGCTGGAAATTCCCGTTACATTCGATACGCTGTTTGAACAGAACGGCAAACGAATCAACTGCACGGTCGGGGAGTACTTCAAACAGATTATCGAACGCTTGGAAAAAGTCGAAAAGTACAGTTCCGCCAGCAAACATAAGGTAACGTTGGTCCTTGTGTCGCAATTCCGCTCGGTCAATATGCGTTTTGATGAATTGGATTTGACGTATTTAAGGGAGTTTGAAATCTTCTTGAGTCAAAAGGGTAATGTAAACAACAGTTGCAATTATGCAGCATTCCAATACTGCCGGTTGTATCTTATTGAAATTCTACATCAAACCACAACACACTGCAAATGTATACAATTTACTTTATGTTGTATCTTATCGAAATTCTACATCAAACCACAACTTCTTCTCACAGTGTTACGGAAATCTTGAAGTTGTATCTTATCGAAATTCTACATCAAACCACAACACCCTTCGAAGGTTTTTGCCCGCTATCAGAGTTGTATCTTATCGAAATTCTACATCAAACCACAACGAGGGTTACGATGAAATGAAAGAGCTTTATGTTGTATCTTATCGAAATTCTACATCAAACCACAACGGCGGGGATTGCGCAACCTGCGACATTCGAGTTGTATCTTATCGAAATTCTACATCAAACCACAACGCGAGATACTACGTTAGTAGTAGGGTAGTGGTTGTATCTTATCGAAATTCTACATCAAACCACAACTGCTCGCATAGCTTTAGATAAGGCGATTGCGTTGTATCTTATCGAAATTCTACATCAAACCACAACTTCTCGACGCCTCCTATAGTTTTGCTTCAAGTTGTATCTTATCGAAATTCTACATCAAACCACAACTTTTGATTTTCGCCCTCGATTTTCGCCTATGTTGTATCTTATCGAAATTCTACATCAAACCACAACTGTGCAGGTTATTATGAATCAAGCCGGAACGTTGTATCTTATCGAAATTCTACATCAAACCACAACGACCATTGGTTCACGGCATCCGAGGCGAAGTTGTATCTTATCGAAATTCTACATCAAACCACAACCGCGCACGTAACATATATCGTCAAGTAAAGTTGTATCTTATCGAAATTCTACATCAAACCACAACTTGTTCGAAATTATTATAGCTATTCGCAGTGTTGTATCTTATCGAAATTCTACATCAAACCACAACTGTGTGAAGCGAAAGTTAGGCGAGAGCGGTGTTGTATCTTATCGAAATTCTACATCAAACCACAACAGTATCATTACGCCAACGCAACGCACCATCGTTGTATCTTATCGAAATTCTACATCAAACCACAACTCGTAATGCTGCCGCTGCTAATCGCGATAAGTTGTATCTTATCGAAATTCTACATCAAACCACAACTCTCGCGCGGCCGGCACTATCTCAGCTGGTGTTGTATCTTATCGAAATTCTACATCAAACCACAACAGCCAGTTCCGGATGCTTTCGGAGCACGAGGTTGTATCTTATCGAAATTCTACATCAAACCACAACAATTCCGCCGTATCCCGTAGAGCGTCGTATGTTGTATCTTATCGAAATTCTACATCAAACCACAACGGCTTGTCGGCCGGCAATCCGCGCCCTTATGTTGTATCTTATCGAAATTCTACATCAAACCACAACAACGTTCTTTACAATACTATTCGTTCCGCTGTTGTATCTTATCGAAATTCTACATCAAACCACAACTCTCCCGCCGCCGTTCTTGGTTCTTCGGGGTTGTATCTTATCGAAATTCTACATCAAACCACAACTCAATGTCAAATCGCTTGTCCCAATTACGTGTTGTATCTTATCGAAATTCTACATCAAACCACAACTTCTGAGTGATTCTTATTCTTTTGCCTCTGGTTGTATCTTATCGAAATTCTACATCAAACCACAACCTCCTATTGTCAATGACACTCCTCACCGTTGTTGTATCTTATCGAAATTCTACATCAAACCACAACTCGCTCGTCAGTGGCTGATGGTCCCGTGCGGTTGTATCTTATCGAAATTCTACATCAAACCACAACTTCGATTAGAGCGCGAGCTTGCTCGTTGTAGTTGTATCTTATCGAAATTCTACATCAAACCACAACTCGCGAGCTTATCCTAATTCGCTCATGTCGTTGTATCTTATCGAAATTCTACATCAAACCACAACTGTACTCTATTGCATGGCCTGCTAGCTGGTGTTGTATCTTATCGAAATTCTACATCAAACCACAACCCGGTCAATGGCCCTCTTGGTCAACAGGGCGTTGTATCTTATCGAAATTCTACATCAAACCACAACGTCGGGCCTCATATTGATTGATAAAGTGTTACTTACGGGCTGTCTGCCACTATAAAAATACGATCGGGTGTTCCGACGAAGCCAGTTTGATGCATTTTCCGTATTTCAAAGAACGAAAATAACGATTTATCAGAAAAATTCCAATTGTTGCGGAATTTCCGGTTTTGCTCGTTCGCTTTTACCCCAAAAATTTAATATGTCTCCATACTGTTTGTCCGTTACAGCAAGAATACTTGTAAATCCTGTCGGAGGCATCGATCGTCGAACCCGCTTAATGTGAACCTGCATATTCTCCTTCGATGCACAATGGCGCACATAGACTGAATACTGCATCATTGTGAAACCATCTTTTTCCAACGCCTTGCGAAATTGCACCGCATGACGTCGTTCCGTTTTTGTATTGGTTGGCAAATCAAAAAAGACAAACAACCACATGATTCGATAAGCATTCAAGCGTACTTCTGACATTCGACTACTCCAATAAAGGATATGCAATCTTTTTTTGGGTTCCAGCAAAGCATTTAGCCAGGGAAGAGGCTGAAAACATAAGTCCTACTTCGAGAGGTCGCACAACCTTGTCGAAACGAGTATCGACAAACAGGAGCCGCAACAGTTCGCCTTTCACCTTTTTGGTCAGTTGTGTATTCCCGTTTCTGTAAAGTTGGTAGACCAATTCGTCGACATACGGTCGATAGGGTTCCATTACGTCATCGGCCAGCGGAAAGGAGTTGTAACGATTCCGATGGAAGATCCCGAATGCTGGGAACAGTCCGGAGCCCATGATCGCACGGGCCACGGCGGCTCGCAGGATCGTATAGCCGTAATTGAGCAGGTTGTTGGGCGGCGAACCTTCGCGGGAACGGTAAAATTCGGCACCGAACAGTTCTGACCAGTAGATTCTCGCTGCTATGCCCTCCCGGTTGTCGGCGTCGGCGCTCTTGACATTCATGTAGCAGGGTTTCAGTTTGTCTCCGTCATACCCCAGCTTCCGCAGCAAGGCAGCCTGGTTGCGGATTTTGGTCTCGACGATCTGTTTCCAAAGGCCCTTCTTCAGCGGTTCGGATGCAGCGATCTGCATCCGATAATGTTCACCTTGCGTTCTGTTTGAATCCAAATTCATCAACAAGGCGTTCGGCATTCGGTTCTCTCCGCACAGGATAACTGCCACGTTGTTGTCCGACAGCGCATTCAAGAGCGGCAGCGTGATGGAGGTCTGCTGGTCCTCCAGCACCACGAAGCCGATATCCTCGATCGGGATGCTTTTCCGTTGGTCGGGGGCCTCGCGCGTGTGGATGATCATCTGGCCGTTGCGCAGGCTCAAACAGTAGGGTGTCGAAAAAAACAAGGTTCGTTTCAGCATGGCCGGTCATCTTTGAATTTTATCTCGCCCGTTACGGTCAGTTCGAAATCATAACCTTCCACCAACATGTTAAAATTGGAAACGCTGAGGCGCAATTTCGGTGATGGATTGGATTGGCAGAATTGAGAGGTCCCAGCTCCATATAAGGAGGTAAGTGTTTTCTGATCTCGGGCCTCCTGATGAAAGAGGAACTGTACCCGTCCTTCTGCAGCCATTGCTGTTACCTTGTAGAGTCGTTTTACCAACTCCTTGCGGGTACATTCATAAAGTTCTGCCGGGGTATTTTCATAAAACAGGACCATGGTCCCCGTTTTTAAGATGTATTTCAAGGGGAAACCGTTCGTGTCGGTCTGCGGTACCAGATCGGGGCGGGCTTCCCGGTCAGCGCTGGCTTTGAAATATTGGGCAGCTTCGAGGTTGCTGACGAGTTCAAAGGTGCGTTTCGTTTTGCCCTTTTTGTCCTGGCCCTCATAGATGACCGTGCAATAGTTCCCCTCATTTACGACATGATAATCCCGCTTGTACTCTTTTGCAGATAGGTCGCGCTGTTTTTTTAGCGCGATCGGATGTTTGACACTCGGTGTGAAGATCCGCACCTTGCGGATGGGAATGCCCTTTTCCCGGTTCATCCAGATCGTGTATTCATCGGGATTCATCGCCGTCTTGAATCCGACCTCGTCGATTGCCTCCCGTACGCGATCCCGGACTGCATCGTCGATAATCTTGTCGATGTCCGTCGGCTGTAACTGCGCGAGCGATTTGCGGATGACATAGCGGATCTCTCCATCCTGCTTAATAGCGCCGTAGAAGGTATCCTGATGCAACCGGCAGCGAGCCGTGTCTCCTTGCTGGTAGATTGGTTCCCCGTCGGCATTCAACTTTATCCGGCCGCGAACCCGTAACTTCCTGCGCATCTGTTTGGTCATGTTGTCGGGCGTGTGGTGGGCAACGAGCAGTTCGTCGGCCGCCGCCTTGACATCTTCGGTAAAGGTCGGCCAGGGTTTCTCGAAGCGGGGTTTGCCGCTTTCGCCGTAGCCGTATCGCTCCTCGTCGGCGACATATTGCGCCCAGCGGTCGTACTCCCGGCGGCCGATACAGGCGATCGTGATGGCGTCGATGCAGTGGTGGACGTGGTTCGTGCGCTCCTTGCGGGCATACTCCTCCTGCAGTCCCCACATCTTGCGGAACGCGGCGGTCGTGGAACCCTTGACCGTATAGATTCGGTCAAAAACCGTCTTCAGATAGAGCCGTGCATATTTGCCGATGATGCCGATGTCGACTCCCTGCCGATTGCTGAATCCTTCGGGAATCTCGGCCATGGTGAAGCGTTCGTATTTCCCGCGCCAGTAGTCGAGTTGCATCTGCAAATAGTGACGGCGCTGAATGGCGTCGTCCTTTTCGGATTTAATCGCTGCGCTTTTGCTCCTGCGAACCTGGGCTTCAATCTGCTTTTGCAGACTCTCCATTTTTTCCCGCCAGCCAAACGATTCGATCCGCTCCATGATCTCGACATGGTTGGACAACTCGGCCGGCAGTTTCGCCCGTTTTGTCTCCCGGTTGAACCGGTTTTCGCAGAGCGTCTTGTTCATCTGCGAGTCATCGCCGCCGCGAGCCTGCGGGAGCGTGTGCTCGATGTCGAAATCCGGAGCCGACCCGACGAAGTCCGAAATGCGGATTTGCCGCCCGGTATAGGGACAGACGTGCTGCTGTTCTTCCCACAGCCGGTATTTCAGCACTTCGTCGTCCGAGGGTTTTATCTCGCGGCCGGTTTCGGCGGCATACTGGCTGTGGATCTCTTCGGCATATTTCCGATTCTCAACCTCCCGTTCCCGCTGATACTGCTCGATGGCCTTCCGCCTGTTCGCATCATTGAGTCCGCGGGCGAATTCAATCCGGATCTTCGTGTCTCGGTCGATCCTGCCTTCGCGTAACAGCGTGTTTATCAGGTTGCGCAATCGGAACAGGGCCCGCATGGCCATCGGGTTGCGAATGGTCGCAGTACGTGGAGAGCCGAGTTGCAGAATGCCATTTGCCTTGGGTTGCGCATCCGGATAGGTCTCGATTTTCGAGGGATGATAAAGACGGATCAGACGAGAGGCATCCAATCCATGATCGCTGAAATAGTCGGCAATGCGGTGCTCCTTTGAATCGAACTTGTTATACGGATTTCGCTTGTAGTCAAGCAGCAGCGAGGCGATGTCCTGTTCGATTTCATGCCGACGGCTTTCGTCGGCATAGACCTCCTTCGGAAGTGCCGCCCGCAGGTTGGCCAGGAATACCGCCTCGTCGTACCGATAGCCACAGCGCAGATAGACCAGAATCTTGCCGATGGCATTTAGGCTCAACGCCGCGTAATCCTGCGGGAGTTTGATGGCTGCAAACGCTTTGGCTTGTTCATCCGTGAGTTGCAATTTTTCGCAGGCCCAGCTACGCAGCCGACCTTCGTCGTTGAACGAAAAGAGGGCGTGCCATACGTCATTCAACATCTGGTCCTCGTTTTTTCCTGCTCCAAGCAGGTAAAGGCTGCGAATCTCCGTAATCCAGTCGTCTCCGAAGATCGCTTGCAGCGATGCCGTGACGGGGCATCCCGATACGGTGGCCGTGCGGGCGAAATTGAAACGATAAGGAGCTTCTGTACGCTCCTCTTTGCAGGCATATTTCCCTTTGCCGGCGATTCTGCGGGCGATCTCTTCGAAATCGAAATAAGGCTTGCTTTTCCGGAAGAAGAGCGAACGAATCGTCTCGAACTCTTCCTGTGTCAAAGGTCGTGGAGCATTGTCGCCCGGTCCTGTAATCCGGATGTTGTTGACGAACGACAGCATCCGGAACTCCTCAAAACGGGGATGCGAAACGGGGCACCGACTCTTCGTCGGCTCGAAGGTGCATCGGCCGACTGACCCCTTCTGCGATTTGAGGTCGCGCTGGAAAAAGATTGCCCGATGCAGCGCCTTACGCCATTCGTCGGGCAATTGCTGCCGGTCGCAGATGGCATTGAACTCGGCCAGGTAGTGTTCGTTGCGCGAGGTGTATTTGTCGCGGATTCGTTCCTTGTGTTGGTACAGTCCGTAGAAATATTCTCCGAGGTACCGACACCCTGCCGCTGCTATTTCAGCCGACAGATTTTTGATACACTCCTTGACCGTGCCGTCTTCTTTCTCATTTCCTGCTTCCTTGCGATTGCTGAGGAATCCGCGTCGCTGTGCCAAATGATAAAGCGCCCGGCCAAGCAGCCAGCGCTGTGTGCGATTCCCGAGATCGAGCCGCTCGGACAGGGCTACATAACGATCGTGGTAAGGATTTCGATCCCCATTGTCGTCGGTTCGCTGCCAACGGAGGAATTCATTGTCCTGCGGGTAACGTTTCTCTTTTTGCCAGGCGGTCAACAGCTCCTCGGGCAACGGCGGGCAAAGGTCGTAACGGATGAGTATTTTGAGCAGTTCGATTTTTCGCAGACGCCGCCGGAAATAGTGGCGGCGCAGTGCCCGGGCGCTCGTCCGATCCTGAACGGCAGGTTTTTCATTGTTTTTGTCGCGGGCAACTCCCTCCTGGAAAATGTCTACACCTTTGTCAATCAGCGTATATTCGTTCTCCGATTCATCGACAAGGGCCCATCCCAGTGAGTTGGTGCCAAGGTCCAAACCCAATACTTTTGCCATATGAAGAAAGTGTTTTCTGTAAAATTAAATAAAAAATTGCAGAAATTCATCTTTTTTTACTATATTTGTGGTGTAAGAATTCTACATCTTATCACAATAAGGCTATATGCCGAAGGTTTTCAACCTATTGTCTCCGCGTACTCCGTGGAGACTTTTTTATATTTCGTGAATAATTTAAAAACCCTCGGTTGCTATTGCGGAGTGTGCCGGCGCTGTGGCTTTTTGCCTTCGGGAGTTCATGGTGCCGAAAACAGAAGGTCGCATGTCGGACCGTCCGCCACTCGCCGTGCGACGCACCGACATGAAGCATCTCCAATTGCAGCGTTCATCAAGGGCATATCGTTGGAATATGCAGGAATACTTTATATCGAGACTCTGAAACCGGGAAAACACGCGAATAGAAATTCAGCGACGCCTTCTGTTTCCGGGCGCATTCGTGCACGAGGCTCTGCCGCGGGCGGACGATGACGAACCGGATAAAAAGCGCACCCCGAAATCCCTTTCCGGATTTTCGGGGTGCGCTTCATTCGGGCGGGCGGCTGTCCGGCGCGTTATCGGGCGGGATGTTCCGGGCGTTTGCTGAAAATGGCCTTGATCCGGTCCATGTCGAACTTGGCCGAGCGGTCGTAGCAATAGATGCCGTTCTGTTCCTGTTCCACGTCCGTGAGCTGGGTGTAGCAATAGCCCCACACCTGTCCGGAGAGCGAGAGCAGCGCGTCTACCTGGCCTTCGAGCCGCGTGTAGAACTCTTCGAGCGTACGGGGCGCCTGTCCGTAACCCCACGATTCGGTCTGGGAATCCGTGGCCTGCTTCTCCTGGTCCTTCACCCATTTGATGCCGCCGAATTCATCGACCAGGTAGGGGCACGAGCCATCGTACTGCGGCCAGGCGTAGTTTGCGGTCGCCTTCACCTCGTTGAATCCGATGTTGCGCGTCTGGTCGCGGGTCGTCCGCAGGCGGGGATGGAAGAACGTGCCGTCGCTGAAGATTTTCTCTTTCAGTTTGGCCGGGTTCTGCTCGTAATTGTGGACGGCCCAGATGTCGGTCCTGACGACGGCGCCGCCGCTGACGGTGTTGACGGGGCGCGTCGGGTCGAGGCGCCCCGTCAGGTCGTAGACGTCGGAGGCGAAGCGCGGGAACTGCGTGTTGTCGGGCCACCACTCCTCGTTCATCGGCGTCCACGTCAGCAGCGAGGGGTGGTTCCGGTCGCGGACCACGCATTCGGCCCATTCGGAGAGGAAGTTGCGGGCCGTCTCCACGTCGTTGGCATCCATTCCCCAGCTGGGGCTTTCGCCCCAGGTGATGTAGCCGAGTCTGTCGGCCCAGTAATAGTAGCGTTCCTCGAAAACCTTCTGATGCAGGCGCGCGCCGTTGAACCCGGCGGCCAGTCCCAGTTCGATGTCGCGGCGCAGGGCGTCGTCCGATGGAGCGGTCCAGATACCGTCGGGGTAGAAACCCTGGTCGAGCACCAGCCGCTGGTAATAGGGTTCGTTGTTGAGGTAGATTTTGTTGCCTTCGATGTGGACCTTGCGCATCCCGACATAGGATTTCACGGCGTCGAGCACCTGGCCGTCGGGGGCGACCACCTCGTAGGTCAGGTCGTAGAGGAACGGGTCTTCGGGACACCAGAGCCGGGCCTTTTTGACCGGGATGACGACGACGCTGCTGTTCGACGCCCGGACCTGCCGCGTGCCGACGACCTTGCCGCCGTCCCGAAGGGTCACCCGGAGCGTGTTCGGGCTTTCCCGGAAGAACTGCGGGGCGACGATCAGCTGCTGCTGGTCGATGTCGGTCGTCATTTGGACGCGTGCGAGGGCCTCGGGAGCCACGGCCTCCATCCACACCGTCTGCCAGATGCCTGTCGTGCGGGTGTAGTCGCAACTGTGCGAGGCGTATTGCAGCGACTGTTTGCCGGCAGTCTGTTTGCCGCTGCGCAGGTCGCTCGTGGCGAAGACGACCAGACTGTGGCTGCCGCCCGGCTTCACGAATGCGGTGATGTCGTAGGAGAACGACGTGCTGCCCCCGAAGTGGCGTCCGACGAAGCGGCCGTCGACATACACCTCGGAGGTGTAGTACACGGCTCCGAAGTTGAGCATCACGTTGCGTCCCGACCAGTCTGCCGGAATGTCGATCGTACGCTGGTACCAGATGCGGCCGATGAAGTCCGTGTGGCCGACGCCCGAGAGCTTGCTCTCCGGGGCGAACGGCACGATGATTTTGCCGTCGAATCCCTTCGAGCCGGCGTAGCCGCGTTCCAGGCCGCTTGCGCCGAAATCGAACGTGTAGGTCCATTCGCCGTTCAGGTTGATCCAGTCCGTCCGCTCGAACTGCGGGCGGGGATATTCCGGGCGGGGGATCTGCGAAAACAGACACGCGGCCTGAAGCAGGAAAAAGAGGGTGATTGCGGTTTTCTTCATGGTTGTTTTTGGTTGGTTTGCTTGTTTTCGGGGTGGTTATTCCGGTGCGATGTCGAACCGGCCGGGCGGCTCCGTGCGCTGCGCCCCGGCGAGCGGCGGCAGCATGCCGCAAGGGAGCAGCAGCAGGATGTGCGCATGTTTCATGGCTTCGTCTATGGGTTTGCTGTGCCGAAGTTACGAAACTTTTTCGGAATACGGAGCGGGTCAGAGGTTAATTTTGCAGGGGAACAGGCTGAAGACCCGAAAAAAATAGACTATATTCGTACGATCAAAACTGCCCGACTGATAGGAAAAAGAGACTCTTGCACTGTTGGGGACCCTGCACCTTCGTCGGAGCGCAGGTCCCGTGGCCGACGCTTTTCAACGGCCGGAACCTGAAAGGCTGGAAGACGGTCGGCGGGACGGAATCGTTTTTGTGTTATATTTACGGATAAAACGAATGCGGTTATGGAACGGGAGAACGTCTTTTATATCAAAAACATGGTTTGCAACCGCTGCATTCTGGTCGTCACCCGGCTGCTCGAAAAAGCGGGGTTCACGCCCCTCGATGTCGGACTGGGAACGGTCGTCGTGCAGGAGAAGCCCGGCCGGGAGCAGCGGGAGGCGTTCCGCAAACTGCTCGAAGCCTACGGGTTCGAACTGATCGACGACAGCCGGATGCGCCTCATCGAGCAGATCCGGACGGCCGTGATCGAATTGGTGCATTACAGCGAAGATGCCTCGAAAGTCAACCTGTCGGATTACCTGCGCGAACGCTGCCACCGTGATTACAGTGCGTTGAGCAAGCTCTTTTCGGAGGTCAACGGCATCAGCATCGAGAAATACTTCCTCGCCCAGCGGATCGAGCGGGTCAAGGAACTGCTGGCCTACGGCGACCTGACCGTCAGCGAGATCGCCGACAAACTCCGTTATTCGAGCGTGGCGCACCTCAGCGCCCAGTTCCGCGCCCAGACCGGGATGTCGCCCACTGAATTCCGCCGGCTGAAAGGACGCGGCCTGAAACCGCTGGATGAAGTGTAGGTATAAATCATATCCATAATTCTGTAACACCCGGAGCGTGTCGGGACCTTACCTTTGTTCCCATGGAAAAGAGTAAGATCATCACGAATACGTTCCCGGTCGCAGGCATGAGCTGCGCTTCGTGCGCAGTCCGGGTCGATAAGGCGCTCAACGGCCTGCCGGGCGTCGAGTCTGCGCATGTGAACTACGCTTCCGCTACGGCGCGGGTGGACTACCGTTCGGGGGAGTGCTCTCCCGGGACGCTGAAGCGGGCCGTGCAGGCGGCCGGTTACGACCTGCTGACCGACGCGGAAGGCCCGGCGGAGGACGAGGCGGCGCACGTTCGTGCGGCGCATTACCGGGCGCTCAAACGGCGGACTCTTTGGGCGGCGGGGCTTTGTCTTCCGATTGTGGCCGGAGGCATGCTGTTCATGGACGCTCCGGCCGTGAAATACGCCGTGTGGGCGCTCTCCACCCCGGTCGTTTTCGGACTGGGACGGGAGTTCTTCGTCAACGCCTGGAAACAGCTCCGCCACGGGGCGGCCAACATGGATACGCTGGTTGCCGTCAGTACCGGAATCGCCTATCTGTTCAGCCTTTTCAACCTGTTTTTCCCGGAATTCTGGCTGTCGAGGGGCATCGAGCCGCACGTCTATTTCGAGTCGGCGGCCGTCATCGTCGCCTTCATCCTGCTGGGGCGGCTGCTTGAGGAGCGGGCGAAACGCGGCACGACGACGGCCATCGCGAAACTGATGGGCCTGCAACCGAAAACCGTCACGGTGATCACCCCTTCGGGCGAACGCTCCGTGCCCGTTGCGGAGCTTCGCGCCGGGGATCTGGTCGCCGTGCATCCCGGCGAACGCATCGCCGTGGACGGCACGGTGGCCGAAGGCGCGTCGTATGTCGACGAGAGCATGCTCAGCGGGGAACCGCTCCCCGTCTGCAAACAGGAGGGTGCGGCGGTGTTCGCCGGAACGATGAATGGCAACGGTGCGTTCCGTTTCCGGACCGACAGGGTGGGGCAGGACACGGTGCTGGCCCGGATCATCCGCATGGTGCGGGATGCGCAGGGCAGCAAGGCCCCCGTGCAGCGGACCGTCGACCGGATCGCCGGCGTTTTCGTTCCCGCCATCATCGTCCTCGCCGTGCTGACCTTCGCGGCGTGGATGCTCTTCGCGCCGGAGGAGGGCTTCACCCGCGGGCTGCTGGCGCTGGTGACCGTGCTGATTATCGCGTGCCCCTGTGCGCTGGGTCTGGCGACGCCCACGGCCCTCATGGTCGGGATCGGCAAGGGCGCCGGACAGGGCATCCTCGTCAAGGACGCTGCGAGCCTGGAGGTGGCCCGGAAGGTCGACACCGTGGTGCTGGACAAGACCGGAACGCTCACCGAAGGCCGTCCGTCGGTCGTGGACGCTGCGTGGGCCGAAGGGCCGGAGACGGCGCGGCGGATTCTGTTCAGCCTCGAAAAACGCTCGGGGCATCCGCTTTCGCAGGCCGTCGTCGAATCGCTCGGCGGGGAGCGGGACGTTCCCGTGACCGGGTTCGAAAGCATTCCCGGACAGGGTGTCCGGGGCGTCGCGGAGGGGCGGACCTGGTATGCCGGGAACGACGCGCTGCTGTCCCGCCACGGCATCGTGCCCGACGCCCGCCTGCAACGGCTGGCCGAAGGGTGGATGCAGGAGGCGAAGACCGTGGTTTGGTTCGCCGACGAGGAGCGGACGCGCGCCGTGCTCGCCCTTGCCGATGCGCTGAAACCCTCGTCGGCCGGGGCCGTCGCCCGGCTGCACGCGCTGGGAATCACGGTCTGGATGCTGACGGGCGACAACGCCGGTTCGGCGCGCGAAACGGCCCGGAAAGCCGGGATCACCCGTTTCCGGGCGGGCGTCCTGCCGCACGAAAAGGCCGGATTCGTCCGGCAGTTGCAGTCCGAAGGCCGGACGGTGGCCATGGCCGGCGACGGGATCAACGACAGCGCGGCTCTCGCGCAGGCCGATTTGAGCGTCGCCATGGGGCAGGGGAGCGACATTGCGATGGATACCGCGATGGTGACGATCCTCTCGTCGGACCTCCGGAAAATCCCGGAGATGATCCGGCTGTCGCAACTCACCGTGCGGACGATTCGCCAGAACCTCTTCTGGGCCTTCATTTACAACCTCGTCGCCATTCCCGTAGCGGCCGGGGCGCTCTATCCCCTCTGGGGGTTTCTGCTCGACCCGATGATCGGCGGGGCGGCCATGGCCTTGAGCAGCGTGAGCGTCGTGGCCAACAGCTTGCGGCTGAAACGCCGGCGGATCGGCGATGAGTGTGAACATGACGAACCGGTTGAAACCGAAGAAAAGATGAAAAAGGAATTTATCGTGGACGGCATGACGTGCAATCATTGCCGGATGCATGTGGAACATGCGCTGAACGCCCTCGACGGCGTGAAGGCGGTCGTGACGCTGGACCCTCCGGTGGCCGCCGTGGAGTTCTCCGGGCCGGAAATCGGCCTCGGGGAGTTGCAGAAGGCCGTTACGGAGCGGGCCGGGGAGTATACCCTGCGGGCGCGGTGACGACGGACGCCCCTGCGCAGGCGGGGCGTTTTTTTCGTGCCGCGCCGTATCTTTCCGGCGAATGTCCGGCGGAAAATGCGTTTTAGCATTAACTTTGCTGTCGGATCGTGTAAAGTATGCTGATGGAGACTATTTCCCGTTGGATCGGCGGCGTGAACGACGTGCTGTGGACCTATGTGCTGGTCGCGGCGCTCTTGGGGTGTGCCGTGTGGTTCACCCTGCGCACGCGGGGCGTGCAGTTCCGCCTGCTGGGCGAGATGATGCGCGTGCTGGGCGAGTCGGCCGGAAGCGGTCCGGAGGGCGAGCGGCACGTCTCGTCGTTCCAGGCTTTCGCCGTGTCGCTGGCCAGCCGCGTCGGCACGGGGAATCTCGCGGGCGTCGCCACGGCCATCGTCGTCGGGGGACCCGGCGCGGTCTTCTGGATGTGGGTCATCGCCCTTGTGGGCGCCGCGAGCGCTTTCGTCGAGTCGACCCTCGCGCAGCTTTACAAACGCCGCGGCAGGGACTCTTTCATCGGCGGCCCGGCCTACTACATGGAACGCGGTCTCGGGCGGAGGTGGATGGGCGTGCTGTTCGCCGTGCTGATCTCCGTGACCTTCGGATTCGCCTTCAACTCGGTGCAGAGCAACACGATCTGCGCCGCGTGGGAGGGAGCTTTCGGCGCCGATCGTGTGTGGGTGGGCGTCGTGCTCACGGCGCTGACGCTGCTCATCATCTTCGGCGGCATACGGCGCATTGCGCGTGTCAGCGGCGTGATCGTCCCGATTATGGCGCTGGGGTACATCGTGCTGGCGCTGGGCGTCGTGCTGTTCAACCTCGGGCGGCTGCCCGAAGTGCTGGAACTGATCGTCGCCGACGCTTTCGGCTGGGAGCAGACGCTGGGCGGCGCGGTCGGCGCGGCGTTGATGCAGGGCATCAAGCGGGGACTTTTCAGCAACGAGGCCGGTATGGGTTCGGCCCCGAACGTCGCCGCCACGGCCCACGTTTCGCACCCCGTGAAGCAGGGACTTATCCAGACCCTCGGGGTCTTCACCGATACGCTCGTCATCTGCACCTGCACGGCCTTCATCATCCTGTTCGGGGGCGTTCCCGACGCTTCGCTCAACGGCATTCAGCTGACGCAGGCGGCTCTGGAGAGCGAGATCGGTCCTGCGGGCGGGGTGTTCGTCGCCGTGGCGATCTTCCTGTTCGCCTTTTCGTCGATCATCGGCAATTATTACTACGGCGAAGCCAACATCCGCTTCATCACTCCGCGGCCGTGGGCGCTGACGCTCTACCGGATGCTGGTCGGCGCGATGGTGCTCTTCGGATCCTTGGCGACGCTCGATCTGGCATGGAGCCTGGCCGATGTGACGATGGCGCTGATGACGCTGTGCAATCTGGCGGCGATCGTGCTGCTGGGCCGTCAGGCCTTCCTGCTGCTGGCCGACTACACGGCCCAGAAGCGGCAGGGCATCAAAAATCCGGTCTTCACGAAAGACCGGATTCCCGAATTGAAAGACAAGGCCGAGTGCTGGTAGCGCATTACTCCACCAGCCGGCGCGTTACGCTCCACCGCTGCATCAGCCGCACCACCGCCCAGCTCACGGCGAAGGCCCCGCAGGCGATCAGCGCGATGCGCGCCAGCGCGGGAAGTCCCGGAATCCGCTGCACGAGGTCGTAGCCGGCCTGAACGAAGATGAAGTGGCAGAGGTAGATGCCGAACGTCGCGCCCGCCAGCCGCGAGAGCCATGCGCGGGGCCGTGCGGCGGCCTTCTGCACGAGGATGAAGACCGGGGCGGTCATCATAAAGACGTTGATGCCGGCGAAATACCAGACGATTTCGAGGTAGGCGTAGTTGCCCGGGAAATGTTTCTGCATCACCACGTAGCCCAGCCCCGTGGCGAGGTATCCGGCGAGGAAGGTCGGGATGCAGATGCCCAATGTCCTGCGCCAGTTCCATGCGGGCGGGAATTTCACGAGGTAGAAGGCCAGCACGAGGTAACCGGCGAAGCCCGAGACGTAGTGGAACGTGCCGAACTCGTTCCAGTCGCAGACGCCGTAAAGCCCCGTGTTGCCGTAATTGCCCGTGTAGCCGAGCGCCGGGGCGAGCATCTTCACGTAGGGCAGCAGCAGCGTCACGCCCCAGATCGCGAGGACGCTCTGCAACTCGCGCCGCGAGGCCCGCTCGAGCCACGGGCTGATCAGCGGCATGATCAGATAAAGTCCTATCAGCATATAGAGATACCAGAGCGGCGTGGTGTCGTAGCAGAAGTTGAAGACGAAGGTCCACATTTTGTGCAGTGTCGCTTCGCCGGTGAACAGCGCGGGGTCGATCGACGGGCTGGAGGTCCCGACGTAGCGCATATACAGGTAGTAGAGCACGGGTAGCGTCAGCGACCAGAAGACCAGCGCCAGGAGGACGCGGCCGATCCGCTTGCGGTAGAAAGCCCCCGTTCCGGTCCGCACGGGCAGCAGCAGCACGCCCGACATCATCACGAACAGCGGCACGCAGGCCCGGACGAAACTGCCTGCCAACGCTCCTTGCAGGAAGGTGGCGCGGTCGCTGTCGAACACGGCGACGAAGGCGTCGCAGCTGTGGGAGAAGACCACCAGAAAGCAGGCGATCACGCGCAGGAGGTCCACCCAGCCGATGCGTTCGCGGGCCGGGACGTTCAGGTCGGGAAGTCGGTTCTTCATTGTCGCAGAAATGGATTTCCGGCGAAGGTACGAAAAAAATCCGGGACCGCCGTGCGTTTTCGCCGCGGCGTCCCGGATTTTTCGTTGTCCGCACTCCCTCCGGCGGACGTCCCCTTCGGGTCAGTTGACCACCACCGTCGGGAAGTATTCGCGCAGCAGGGCCGCGGCGCGGTCGAGCTGTTCGGGGGTGTTCTCCCGCACGTCGCGGAGTTTGTACTCCAGCCCCATCGCCTCGTACTTATGCACTCCGAGGGTGTGGTAGGGGAGCAGTTCGACCCGCTCGACCGACTTGTAGCCGCCGAGGCGTTCGCCCAGCGCACGGATGTCGGCTTCGGCGTCGCTGATGCCCGGAACCAGCACGTAGCGCAGCCAGAAGGGTTTTCCGTGGGCTTCGAGCCAGGCGGCCGTGCGGAGCGTCTGCGCGTTTTCGCGTCCGGTGAGGGCGCGGTGGCGTTCGGAATCGGCCTGCTTCACGTCCAGCAGCACCAGGTCGACCAGCCCCAGCAGCTCTTCGACGGCCGGGTTCCACACCCCGCCGTTCGAGTCGATGCAGACGTGGATGCCGGCCTCCTTCAACGACTTTACGAGCGGAACGAGTTCCGCAGCCTGGAAGGTGGGTTCCCCGCCCGAGAAGGTCACGCCGCCGCGCCGCCCGAAGAAGGGCTTCTGGTCGACGGCCATGCGCAGGATCTCCGCAGGGTCGGTCAATGTGCCCGCTCCGGCCTCGATCGTGTCGGGGTTGGCGCAGTAGAGACAGCGGAAATTGCAGCCTTGGAGGAAAACGACGAGCCGGAGTCCCGGCCCGTCGAATGTTCCCATGGATTCGTAAGAATGTACACGAAGCATGATTGTTCCTTGTTTTTGAATAAGGGGGTTCGGGCGCAAACCGGGTTCCGGTATGCAAATCCTGCGCCCGCCCCTAAAAGCGGCTTTTCAAGCCGTTACATCCTTTCGTGGAAGCTGCGGCTGATGACTTCGAGCTGGTGTTCGCGGCTCAGCTTGGTGAAGTTCACGGCGTAGCCCGAGACGCGGATCGTCAGCTGCGGATATTTCTCGGGGTGCTCCATGGCGTCTTCGAGCATCTCGCGGTTCAGCACGTTGACGTTCAGGTGGTGTGCGCCCTTGGTGAAATAGCCGTCGAGCATCGTCACGAGGTTCTCGATACGCTCTCCGGCCGTCGGACCGAGCGATTTGGGCACGATCGAGAAGGTGTTCGAAATACCGTCCTGCGAGTCGCGGTAACGCATCTTGGCCACCGAGGCGAGCGAAGCGATGGCGCCGCTCTTGTCGCGGCCGTGCATCGGGTTGGCTCCCGGGGCGAAGGCCACGCCCTTGAGGCGTCCGTCGGGCGTTGCGCCGGTCTTCTTGCCGTACATCACGTTCGAGGTGATCGTCAGCAGCGACAGCGTCGGGCGGGCGTTCTTGTAGACGGGCAGCTTCTTCAGTTCCTCGCTGAAGTAGTAGACGAGGTCCACGCCCAGGTGGTCGACACGGTCGTCGTTGTTGCCGTAGCAGGGGAATTCACCCTCGATGTCGAAGGCTTCGGTGAGACCCTCGGCGTTGCGGCGGGGCGTCACGCGGGCGTATTTGATGGCCGAGAGCGAGTCGAGGGCGATCGAGAGACCGGCCACGCCG
>ENA-OXEG01000752-OXEG01000752.1-human-gut-metagenome-genome-assembly--contig:-NODE-752-length-18026-cov-64.424202_pt1 | contig 18026 bp, 21 predicted proteins | sample MGYA00249355_ERZ652243 | MGnify/ENA primary metagenome ERZ652243 (study PRJEB26925, sample SAMN05826944) | human gut metagenome | biome: ENVO:2100002; feature: ENVO:00000062; material: ENVO:00002003... | reverse complement strand
TTTGGGCGTGTCGTTTTGTGGTTTTCTGTGTTTTCGGGTATATTAGTTTATGTCAAGGGAAACGACAGACTTGAAAGGTTGGAAAACAAAATGACTACTTACGTTTTTGATTATGCGGCGGATCGGTTCGATACCGAGCAGCCTGTGCAGACGGCTACTCTTGAGTGGAGCACTGTGGATGGCGAAGGTTGTTATCATCGTCACTCGCTCTGCATGGAGCACCACCACAGTGGGGGACGGCTTTAAGGCCGCGAAGCGGGCGGCGTTGGCCGTTGTGGGCGCGGATTATCCGGGCGTGGTGTATAGGGTGCGTGATTGTTGGCGTAGGGGTAAGGTCTATGCGTCGTTCCTTGTTGACGTTATTGATTAGGGATAAGTAAGCCCCTAGGTGATGAGCCTAGGGGCTTTGTTGTGTCCTGGTTGTGTTAGTCGTTGAGTCGTTTGGCGAGTTCCGCGGCGACTTGCTGGCCGAGAGTGTTTTTTAGGCTGTCCGCCAGTTTTCCGACTTGTTCGTCGGTCAGTGCCTTGCCGTTGTCGGGTTTGAGGCCGTTGACTGCAAGGTAGGTGCTTTCGACGTTGTTGAGGATGGCGGGGAGGTAGTCGAAGGGGAATTGTTTGCTGATGGGTCCGAGTCGTTTTGCGATGGAGTCCATGCGGTGCTTGAGGTCTTGTAGTGCGTATTCGACTGTGACGTTCTGTCCGTCCCATGTGATCGGATCGGTTTTTGCTGGCATGTCGTTGCCTCCTAATAGTTCGTTTGCTTTGTTGATGACGTAGTCTACGTCAAGTCCGTTGATGGTGTTGTCGGGGCACCCGTAGTGGTCGGTGCCGGGGACTTCGCGGTGTAGCCATATGTTGCCGTTGAGGCCGTCGTGCCATAGATGCGTCCATCCTAGTCGTCGTGCTATGTCGGCGCAGAGTCGTGCGGAGGCGTCCATGCATGTTTGTGTGCAGGGTATTCCGGTTAGGCCGCCTTCGTGTTCGATGCTGATCGTGCTGTTGTTGCTCGCATAGTTTGCGTCGCTGTAACTCCCGTCGCCTTCGTGCACGTATTGGTGTATGGTGCCGTCCGCGCCGATGCCGTAGTGGGCGCTCGCCTGTGAGGCGGGGTTTTTGAATACGCTGTCGGTTCCGGTGAGGTGGCCGACCATGATGTGGAGGGTGATGTGGGTGATCGTGTACCCGTTGCGTCCGTTGTAGTGGTTGGGTGAGCCTACCCATGTGATGCCGTCCATGTCACTCACCATGCCTGTGGTCGGTGTTGGTGGTGCTGAAGATCCGCATGAACGGTACGTCCTTGAGTTCGGGGTTGATCTCGGTGATGTTTTCGATGATCGAGGTCAGCTCGATGAGGCAGATGCCGCCGGCTGTGACCAGGTAGACGTGTACGGGTAGGTTGAGGTCAACGTGGGTGCTGAATACGTCGATCATGTATGAGGTCAGGATGAGGGCGAGGTAGGCGAATTTGTGGCCCAGTCCTTCGCGCATCTTTTTGGATGATAGGTTGCCGGCCATGATCGCCTTGACTATGCCGGTCATGTAGTCGGTTGCGACGAAGAACAGCACTGCGATGAGCGCCCACACGTCGGGGTCGGTGAATGTCATATGGTCATATCCTTTCTATTTGCCTAATAGTGTGCCTATGATGAGTGCGAAATCCGATTTGACTTGCGGTGTGTCGAATCTGAGTTTCCCGAGCCTGTAGCCTGTGGTGAGGCGGCGTATCACGTCGTCCGATTTTTTGACGTACCACGTGTTTTCGTCGACGTGGTTCGCGTCCAATGTGTAGACGGGGCGGTTGCTGTCCTTGGGGATGCGCCGTGAAACATATTGTGAGACGCTCCCGTTGCTGGAGTCGACCGTCACCCAGATGCCGAAACGATTGTAGTCCTCCGTGTCCAGCACGTAGGACAGTTCGCCGTCTGTCGGTATGTCGGCTATGAGCGTGTCCGACTCGTCGCGGAACTTGTTGCGGATCGCATAATCCGCATAATCCTCGTCATACGCCTCCAGGAACCTGCCGAACCTTGATTGCGCCACCTTGGCCGAGAACCCTCCATAGTCGGCCAACTCCAAGCAGATGAACCCGCCGCAATAGAGCTTGTATTGCTGGGCGTTCGCCTGCTGGGAACCGATATCAAGCCTGTATTTAGCGAAATAGGGATTAGCCTTCTGGACCGCGTTGGACAGAAACAGCACCTTGGTTCGGTCCTGCCAACGGTCAACCGTGTTATAGAACTCGGAGAACGAATTGACCTCATTACTCAGGAACCGGAGGTTATCGGGGAAAATCTCATCGAATATAATGAGATGCACTTTTGGATAGGCCACCGACTTCAACCCCCCGGCCTGGGAGAGGGCGACGAAGTAGCAGCAGGTGCGCCAATCCTTCTCATCCCACGAAGATTTGTGCAACTGGCCTTTCTCGCCATTGATGCGAAACGTATACTCGGGGAAAAACCCCTGAATATCCTTGAAGAACGTTTCCTTGCGCTTCTGTTCCACGTCGGTGCGACGCAGGTAGATGAATTCGTGGCCGTGCTTGAGGTATTCGCGGATCCCGTACCGTTTCGCGGCGAACGTCTTACCCAGGCCGCGCGCCCCGACGATGAAATTCCACGAAGCATTGCGGGTCAGAAGGTTGTGCAGATCGTAGTAGTCGCCTTCGTCCAACGTCTGCAACACCACTGTACTCACCTGCCCTTGATATGAGACGGCCGTCACACGTGCTGAGCGAGGGTACGTGTGGCGGCCTGTCCTGTCTCACTTGCCGGACGCGACGGGTAAGGTTGCGAAGCCCGTCACGCTTATCATTGATTATACCACGTTAGAACGCTGGGGGGTTGCTCTTGCCGTCCCACACCGACAGCAGGGAGTAGGCGGTGTTGTATCTCGTCGTGTATGGGCCGAAGGGATAGGTGGCGAGGATGTTGGCCTTGAGCTGGGCGAGGTTCGACGCTTTCGGTACGTTGAGCGCGTTCGCAGGCGACTGGTGATAGGCCGTCACCCACAAGATCTGCATACGATCATCGTCATAGGTTTGGGGGTAGCCGGCGTAATCCTCCGAGAACTGCTCGCGCTGACCCTCCCGGGACTCCGGACGCCCCGCGAACACTCGGAACGCCTCCGCCTCACCGGCGGTAAGAGGGCGGGTGAACGTGCCGCCGCCCGATTCGACCAGCGCCGCAACCTGCGGCGCCCCCGCCCTGAACGCGCTCCACCCAGTCGGGTCGGCGTCCCTCATCTTATTGAGCACCTGCAAACGTCTGTCGAAACTCCATTGCGCTATCCCGATGCCTTGCAGATTCGACTCGACCGCGTCCCAGCGCAACCCCGCCTCGACCGTCCCCACGACGTAAAGCGCATACGAGTTCTCCGCGCTCAGCGACGCGCTGGGCGTGGATTGCCCCTTGTCGCTGGACGGCTGTGATTGCGATGCTTTTTCCTGCCAGTTGTTCGCCGTCGATTTCCAAAATATCCGAGTGCGCGACCCGCTGTTATCCGACTCATGCAAACAGAGGTTATCACCCTGCTGGAGTATCCACGCGCCACCACGGGACGAGTCCGGGGATCCGGGGCTGTTGTCACCGGTCGGGTTTGATTCGGAGGAAGAGGTTCCACCGCCCTCGCCCAGCGCTTTGGGGTGCAGGTATCCGAGGAAGGCGGTAAGGTCGAACGTCATGCGTTGCGCGGGGTTGGGGTTCTGCGACAACACTGTAATGCGCCCATTATGCACCCCGTCCTCCATCACGATCGAGACGTGCGACCCCGTGTGCTGACCGGAGAAATTCCAAAACGCTACATCCCCCTTCACGGGGATATAGTCGGCGGGTTTCTTTTCGAAAATCTCCGCCATTTTGGCGTTCGTGGGGAACCGGGTGTAGTTGCCTTCGGCGTATCCGGTTGGGGTGATGCAGTCGGACACGGAGCACCCGTACAGGTCCATGCAATACTTGGCCCATAGGTCCCAGCATTGCGCCCCGTAAGCCCCGTCCATGTCCCAGTATCTGCCTTGTGTCTGGGTTATCCAATCATCGAAAGTAATGGCCATATCGCAATTATATGCGATATGGCCATCACGTTGGATGTGCATCACCATGCCATGGTGAATACGCCGCCCATCAAACCATTCGGGGTGCCATGGACCCCCGTCGTGGTAAATGGCTGAATACCCACGGAGGAGGCGGTGCCGGCCGTATACGTGTCGACCTTGAACAACGTCGCCTCGTTAGCCGCATTGGATGCCATCAAGCACCACGGCCTCGGTTCGTTCGTCGTGTCGCCGTTCCGTTCCGCCCACTTCGGCAGGGCGTTCTTGATGGTGGTGAAGTTCGCGGGGGTGACGCCTCCCGCCATGTTCCAGCCGTAGGTGATGAGGCCGCCGGTGGCGTTGACGGTGAACAGCGCCTGCACGTTGGTGGAGTCCCTCCATGACCAGGATTCGGTGCGCCCGGTGTAGTTGTGGTGGATGTAGTCGAGCATGTAGGACACGATCACGTCGGTGCCCGTCGCGTTCGGGTGGATGTCCCCGGATGCGAAAAAGTTTTCGTTGCCGAGGTTCCATGTCCAGGCCCACGGGACCGCCTCGATGCCGGTCTCACGCGCCGCCTCGAGACATACTGCGGAATTGTACCGCCAGTAGTTGGACACGGGGGTCCAGTCCCACAGCACGGGGATGGTGATGATACGCGCGTTCGGGTATTCGCGTCTCACGTCGGCGTAGAAGGTGGTGGCCGCGGCCTTGAGGGTCCCAGAGTAGCCGTCATTGCTGTTGCGACTGCCGGCGATGACCACCAGTCCGACCGAACTGTGATCGTAGCTTGCGTCCGCCTTGGCCGTAACGAGTTCGCTCTGGTATGTGCTGTTCGGTGCGATGTACCCGGATCCCGCGACGCAATAATTGTGCAGCACGCTGTCCTCGCCGAGTCGGCTGTTGAGGACGGTCGGCCATTCGCACGTCTTGTCCGAGTTGATCCCGTAGGAGTCGCCGAAGGTGACGAGGTGGCCGTTGGTTTCGGACAGCGTCCTGAGGATCCGGGCGATATCAAGGTTCGCGGCGGCCGCTTCGGTGCTCGCCCTGTCCCACTTGGCTTTGGCCGTGGCGGCCTTCGCCGCGGTCTCGGCACCGAGCGCAGAGAGCGCGTCGGTGTTCGCCGTGGCCTTGCCGGTTGCGGTGGCCGCGTCGGTGATCGCCCTGGCCGCGTCGGCACTCGCCTTATCCCACTTGGCCTTGGCCGTGGTCGCCCTCTCTGCGGTCTCGGTGCCGAGCGCGGTCAACGCGGTCATGGAGTCGGTGGCGCCCGTGGCCGCATTGTCCCACTTGGTTTTGGCGGTGGTGGCGGCGTCCACGGTATTGTCACCGAGTAGCGCCCTCACCACTTCCTCGTTGTGGGTTTCGCGTGATTCGACGCCTTCGATGCGGGTCAGGTGCGTTTCCAACGTCGTGTCGAGGATGTGCATGGAGCCGTTGTAGCCGTCGCGCAGGTCGGCGGGGTCGGTGTCCCCGTAGAGGTTGAGGGCGTAATGGTCCGTTTTGGTGTATGTGGTCATTGGTTGCCTCCGTTTGTTTCGCGCACCATGATTTCGAGCTGGTGTATTTTTTGGTCGATGATTCGCATGGCCTCATTGTATCCGTCCCGCAGGTCCATTGGCGTGGTGTCCGTGTACAGGGGGAGGGCGAGGTGGTGCGTGCGCTCGTATTGTCCGTTGTCCGTCATTGGTGTTGTCCTTTACTGTCGTGGGGTGACCCTCGGCTCGGGATTGCCGAAGATGTCCTTATTGCCGAGCACCGCCCAGGTGATGCAGTCGTGTTGTGCGGCCTGCGTGGTGGTCATGGTGGCCATCTGATCGACCCGCGCACCATATACGGCGAGCTCACGGTACATGTCGCGGTTGGTGTTCTCCGAGTCCTCGTATCGGCCTGTGGTCGGGTTGTAGGTGATCTCGCTGTCCTCGTATTTGTCAAGTTTCGCGGCCAGATCATCCAGGGCGGTGTCGACGGTCGCCTGCCATGCGCCGAGTTGGGCGATCACCTTGTTGATCGCCTCGACGTCATTGGCCTCGTCCTTGGCGAGATCGTCGATCGATTCGCGCAATTCGTCCAAGTGGCCGGCCATCTCCTGCACCATACCGAGCACGGTAAGCGTGTCGCGGTAGCTGAACGGCTGAGTCGTCGTGTAATACCGTTGCCGCGGGTCTATGTCCAGCGGTGTGATGGTGGAATTGAGCCCATACATATTATTGCCTCCTGTCTCTCGCTATTTTACCCTCAATGCCCGAGATTCCACGCGAGCATGGTGCCCCATGATTGCGGCATGGGGGTCATCATGTCGCCGCTCCCCCACATACCCAGGAACAGGGGTTCGAGCGCCTGTATCACCATGAGATCGATGTTCAAGAACGTCTGGCGGTACTCCTGCAAGAGCGCTGACCTGGATCCGCTGAACCCGCTGGTGTGCATCGTGGCGTTGCCCTTGTCATTGGAGTGCTGGTAGTCGGTCATGCTATGAGATTGCGCGTCCTGCGTGGAGTCCTGCGAGCTGGTGGTGTGAGTGTTGCCCTTGGAATCCGTCTGGGACGCGGACGTGGCGTACTTTTTGAAGTCGTCCAGTCGTGTCTGGGGGAATTCGCTGTTTACGGTCATGGCGCTGTTGTCGGCCAACGTGTCCGACTCGCTGGACGAATGCGACGTGTTGGACTGGTTGCCGGACTGTTTGCCGCTGGATTCGCTCACGTTGTTGCTGTCCGTGGTCTGGGTGATGTCGGACGTGAGGAATGGGTCGAACTTTGATTGCGCGGATAGGTACAGTTGGTTGAAGTAGTCCATCTGCTCGCGCATGGTGCGCCCCAGGTAGGTGATGAACATGGGGATGGTCTCGCTGCCGATCTCCCTCAGCTGGTAGTGCGCCACGATCTTATCGTTGAGTCGTGCGCGGTATGTCTCGTCGAAGATCGGATACCACTCCGAACTGAGGTGCAGTTTTTCGTCGGTGTCATACCCGGCGGCGATCACCCCACCCAACGTCATGGTGTAATCCGCCATATTGTCCTTGATCGCATAATCGCTGAAGTCCTGTACCATTTACTCCTCACTTCCCGTCAAACCGTCGGCGGTCAACAGTCCGCCGCTGGTTTCGTCGTTCCATTCGATGCCGATTGGCTCGGTGAAGTCCCATAACCGGTTGATCGTGTCGCACGCCTGCTGCCGCGCCTTCAAATATGAGAGCCTGTAGACGTTGGTTTTGCTGTTGCCTGCGGCCACCTCCGAGGATATGAGCCGTTCCTTTTTCTCGGTGGTGCTGTTGTCGATCCCCAGGAAGTTGACCAGCTCGTTCCAGATCTGCGTCTTTGCCTGAAGAATCTTGTCACATAAAAACGGAGTGGTGTTCGGGAACGTTTGGAACATCCCGGTAATATCCGCGCTGTCGTAGGCGTAGATGTAGGGGTCGCCGTCCTCACGCGCCTTCATCAGGTTCTGCGCGGTCAACTTTGAGGTTTCGGATGTGGCGATGATGAGCGGGACGCTGATGTTGTCCAGATTCACATCCAGCGCCCTGTCCGCCAGGGCGAGGCGTCGCGCATAGTTCCACACAACGTCGATCATGGTGCACCGCAACTGGTTGTCCCAGATCGGAACGCACTCCTTCGACCCGATCTGCGGATAACTGTAGCCCGTGGCGACGGGCTGGAACGTCGTGGGATTATTGTAATAGTTGACCCCGCCGATGTTCCCGGCTGTGACCATGAAAATATTCTGCCTCTTGTCGGGGTAGAACAATACGAGGCCGTTTTCGAAAAGCGTCAATTCCAAGAATCGCTCGTCCATGTACGGCGGGAGATTCCTCCATTTGAACCGGCTCACGGCCAGCATCTCGATCAGCTTGAAATACTGGTTGATGCGCATGGCCTGCTGCGTCTCGGGGAGATTCATATTGCCCCATTGGCTGCCTAAAACGTGCTGGTTGTCCCATGCGGCGGCCTTGCGTGCGTTATTGCGTTTACGTCCCATGACAGTATTCTACCTCTCTTAATAGGCGATTCCGGGCAATGGAGTATTGTCGCCGTAGTCGGTCACGCCGATCTTCGCAGGATCGGTCCACACGGTCACACCCGATTCGAAAATACCCTTAATGGTCAGCCGGTACTCTTCGGGGCATGTGCTTGAGCGGATGTACATCTCATGTACCTTCCAATAGGTGAAATTGGACATGCACACCAACGTTTGTGGTATTTTGAGGAATCGCTGGACGTAATACCCATATCGCAACCATACTTCACCGATTGCCGTCATGGCCGCCGGGGCGATCTGGCGGAACCGCACCAACACACCCATGATCCCGTTGGCAAGGTTGAACGAGTCGCCCCCCAGCGCGCCCGACGTGGTCGGAGGTACCGTCTGCGTCTGCTGGACCTGCGCGTTGATACCGGCGATCACGTTCTCGTAATCGCCTTTCATGACCGCCGTACTGAGTTCCTTGTTCATGTCGGCGATCTGCATGGTTTGCTGGTTGCCGAGATTGGTTTGCGCCAGCGCGTAGGCGTTGGCCTGCGAGGTGGTCGCGTTGTTCGTGGTCTGCGTGTTCGAGAGTTGCTGGTTCGCGCTGGACACGTTGTTTTCATAGGTCTGTTGGTTCGCCCATGCTCCGATCGCCGTGCCTGCGGCGGCTCCGATCGCCCCGCCGATGTTCCCGGTGAGCGCGTTGCCCACGACGTTGGCGACACCTGACCCGATCGTGTTCAGCTGGCTCATTTGGTTGTTGAAGTCAAGGTTCTTGAGGGCGAGGTCGGTGCTCATCTGGGCGGCGTTGTTGCTGATCGCGTTCATCGCGTTTCGGTTGGACGTTCCGAGCCGGTTTTGGGCGGTGGCGTACTGCGTTCCGACCAGCGCCTGCGCGTAGGCGTTATTAATGCCCATTTGAGTCTTTTGCTGAGTCCAGTCCGCCGACTGCTGGGAGTATGCGCGCGTGTATGCGCTGTTCGCCAAAGCCAAAGCGCTACCGTTGTTGACGGCCATGAAGGTTGGGAAGTTGGTGATCCCGAAACTGGCGTTGAGCATTTCGCCCGAGTCGATCGGCAGGCCGGAATTGTTCGGCAACGGCGACGTTTCACTGACGTTGGTGGCGTTGTATCCGCGCGGGTAGAAGTTGAGCCTGGGGGATGGGGGCGCGTAGTCCCATGCCTCACGGATGACCAGGTCATTGCTGGGGATCTGCTCGGGATTATAGGTGATGACCGTCCCGTTCAAACATGAGCACTCCAATACCGCGTATGGTGCGGTGCGGAACTTTTTCAGATGCTCGTAGCGTTCCGGAAGTCTGAAATTATCCCGGAAATTGGCGATATGGATGATGTCGGCGCACCGACTGGCGGCGTCATTATGACGCACCTCCAAACGGTAGCAATCACCGCGCCAATCGATCAACTGATTGAAAAATGTGCCCGGGGTTTTCTGGTTTTGCAAGAGGGCTTCAGGGAGCTGGGGGATTGCATAGATGCCGCAGATCCCTTGCGTGACCCACGGGTATTCCGCGCCAGCGCCCATGACGGCTAGGAAGTCCAGGGCGTCCGAGAAATAATACAAGGCGGTGCCGTTTGCATGGTTTTCGAATGCTCCGCCGTCCGCGCACGTGGTTTTCGGGGCGCTCGCCGTGCCAGGATCCGCGTCCAGCTTGGTGGTGGATACCACCAACAGGCCGAACGTGGTGTAGCCGTTCGTTTCGCTGATGAGACTCCTGTACCGTTGTCCGGCGACTATCATTGATTTGCCGGTGTCCAACCCTTCGGGAAGGTCCAGGTAGGTGCGCCCATAGTCCCGCCATTGGTTTTCGTTGGCTACGCCGATGTGTCCGCGCTCCACGTACGCGTTGCCCAGCGTCACGTCGAACTGGTACGACTGCCATACATCCAGTTGGATGTTAAGCTGTGACGTGGTCGCGTTGACGTAATCCACGTTTTGGACGAAGTAATACCAGCTTCGCGGCGTATCAAAATCATAGGTGTTCGTGGCGATCAGGTAGTTATACTGACTTGCTTGGGCGAATGGGATCGGCAAACGTACCGGCAGGCCGTATTTCGCCATGCTCGCCCCGGTAAACGTCAAGCCGTCCAGACTCTTGAAATAGTTTTCCTGTGTCGCATGGTCGGGGAATCGCACGATATCCCTGTACCCGTTGTCCCACGTCACATTGCAGAGTTTGAAGCTCGTGTTAGGTGTCCAGCGCGCATAGGAAAAGTTGATCGGTAGGTCGTTCGCCGTCATTGTTGCTCCTCTAAAAAAAAGAATGGGATGCATGTATTGCATCCCATCCTACTGCATCAGATAAATATCAGGCGGTTACGCTGACGTTCTTGGTCCCCGTCTTGCCTGCGAACTTCACGGTGACCTTGGCGGTTCCGGCGCTCGTACCGGTGACCTTGCCCGTCTTGTCGACGGTTGCGTGTGCATCCACCGACCAGTCCGCAAAATTGCTGACATCAATGGAGTTGCCGTCGGTCATGACGGCCTGCGCGGTCAGCTTGATGGACTGATTGACTTTGACGGTATCCGCACCCTCGACAAGCAGGCCGGACAATGCGCCCACCTTGATGCCGCCGACCCACGTACCGACCACGGGCACGTCCAGTGCGGCGGAGACGGTCTGGTCGATTTCGGGCGTGGCCGGGTTGATGTAGGTGGCCTGGGCGGTGACCTTGAGGCTTTCGGCGGTTTCATCCAGACCGCAACGCAGGATACCGTCGTTGTCGATCGAAGTGAACTGGGAGCTGGCTCCCTCGACCGCATACGTGATACCGACCGGCTGGAAGCTTGCGGTGGAGGCGTTGGCGCTGGAAATGGTGGATACCACCTGCACCAGATCGCCGCGGGATACGTTCTGCGGGGTGATGGCCGGCTGACCGTACTTCTGCACCTTGAGTTCGAACACAGGCGTGGAGGTGGTGAGCGTGTCAGGCAACACCACAGTGCCGGCGGAACCGGCCCCGGTCCAGAACAGGATAGCGTTGGCGAACGGGTTCGGGGTGATCGAGCCGCGGTGCTTGTAGAAGATGTTGCGGGTCCCGTCGATCGGGTTGACCGGGCTGTTGGTCGTCTCCAGCATCTCATCCCACTGGAAGAAGAAGTCCTCGGTGGTGAGGACGGCCTGCACCTTGCCGGCCGCGCCGCCGATCCCGAACATGCTCCCGGGGATGGGGATGATGCGATAGGGGACGTTCGCCCTGTCGATGTGGAAGGCCGCGGCGAGGGCTTCGACGTTCAGCGCGGCGATCACGGCAGGGGTTGCGAAGAGGATCGCCTCGGAATCGCGCCACGGGGTGACCCAGCTTTGCGCGTTGTACTTGGGCATGGCCGACATGGGGCTGGCCTTGAGTTCGTTGGCTACCTGCTGGATGAGACGCAGAAGAGTCTTCGCGTCCGCCTCGGTGCTGTTCGCGCTGCCGACGTCGGGGGTGTTGACGCGGTAGAACCCGCCCTTGCGCGCGTATTCCGCGAAGCACTGGGTTTTCATGAGATACATGTCGTTCCGGTCGCTCAGGATCGGCGCGTTCATGATCTCACTGATGTAGTTGCTCATGCCCGCTTCGCCGTCGAACGCGGTCAGCAGAGCGTCCTCGGGGATCGTGACCGGGTAGTAGTGGTCGAACGTGAGCGGGTGGAACACGCTGGCGGTCGGGAGGCTGTAACGCCCGTACACGTCGTCACCAAGGTATTCCTTGTCGAAATTGCGGGTGCGTGCCTTGACGAGGCCCACCGCGGCCTGCTCATAGGTGGAGCCGTACCGCTTGAGGGTGCGGGGGGAGCCGATGAGCTTGAGCGGATCATCCCAGTCCGCGTGCTGGACATACAGGCCAATGAGACGCTGGATGAGAACGCCGGTGAATTCGTCGCGGAGGTAGGGGAAGTTGCGCATGGTGTCAACCGCGTTGCGGATATTGCCCTGCGTGGCGGCGGGGATGCGCACCTGGAACTGCGGGGAGGTGGCGGAGCGTACTGCGTTGAAGATCTCAACGTCGCCCTTGTCGGCCAGTGGCCTTACATCACTCATAATATTTCATCCTCTCTTAAAACAGATCTTCGATCGTGATGCTGGAGGCTTCCGTCTCCGGCTTATCGTTGTCAGCGCCGTTGCGGTCGGCCCGCTCGAATCCGAGCGTGTCCATCATTGCCTTCATGGCGCTCACCTCTTTCTCGAGGGTTTCGAGTCGTTCGGCCAGACCATTGTCCGGTTCCGGTTCCGGCTCCGTTTTCGGCGGGTCGTTCGGGGTTTCCGTGGCCTCCTCTTTTTCGGTCGGCGGCGGCGGTGTGGTGTTTTCGTCTTCGTCGGGTTCGTTGTTCACAGTTACCTCCAATTGGATAGTAGGTTACCCGTCAATCATACCACTGTGCATGTCGGAAATAATAAAATAGCCCGGCAATCACACCGGGCCAAAAATCGCCTTATGAAAGTATCCAAATGGCTAATGTAGGGTACGGGCACCACACCCATAGCGCATGACGTTGGCGGCATTCTCAGCCGTGGTATTCCAACATCACCAATCCCAGTCAACAGCCGACACTTAGAAGACATGTTGGATTATAGCATGATGTGTGTACCGTAATCATCCACCACTTCCACGCCATGACGGAACTTTTCGTAAGGTATCGGGCGGGTGAAGAGACTGCCGGCCATGACCACGTCCACCCCGCCATCATCCCGCCACCCCTGATAGCGGTTCATAGCAAGGATAGTCAACTTTTCATACTTTGCACTGATCCTCCATTTACCTAATTCCGTGGGGTGCAGTTCGCAACCCTCCGGCATATCCCAACCTCGTAAAATACACCCGTCTGTGTTGGCGTAGATCAGGCGGTCACGGTTCGCCTCGCACACCTTCAGGAGCTTGCGCCGCGCGTAGGTGTTGACCCACATCGGGATAGGCAAATAGTCGGTCTGGAGGCTGTTCGGTTCCCGTTTCGACGGCTTCCAGTCCAACGTGCGCCCGTCCCGGCTAATGGGGAGCAGTACGGCGCCCTTCGGCAATGAGGCCATTTTGCCGACCAGCGCGTTCATGACGAGTTTGGCCATCTGCCGTCTTTCGCCGTGCTCCCGTTGCTTCACGTCGCCCCACTGGCCGATAAACCCGGTGAAGAACCCCTTGGAACGTCTGAACTTCCAACCTCTCACGTGCTTATATATGGACACGTCATAGTTCTCACGCAGTAGCTCCTGGTCTATATCGGTGAGGCACATGGTCACGTATCCTCGTGTGGTGGTGAGCCGGTTTACCCCACGATGGTAACGCGCATCCGATAAAAATGGGTAGCCGTTCGGCTTGAGATCTGCGCGAAACGTGATCTCGTCACAGTGCGACGGCATGTCCTTGTCCGGCTCGTATTCGCCCTCGTAGGGTTCGGGCATCCCATATGGGAGCCATTCGTCGCGGAGGATGCTCGGATACATCGAATTGCAATCGATATCAATACATTGATCGTAGCGGCCCTCGTCGGCCATCATGAACCCGCCAATGTACCCCTCGTGCAAGGTCTTTTTCGTCTCTTCGTCCAGTTGCGGGAACCTGTCCAAGTACCATCTGTAATCATCGCCGTGATAGGCCGCCATGCTCGCCGCGCCCGCCGTGATCTTGCACAAACCGCAAGCCTCGTACAATGCAATGATGTCCAATAGTTGCATTTCGTCGCCCAATCGGATCCGGTAGCCGTCACGCAAGAGATTGGACAGCTCGTAAAAACGAATGCGGTTATCCTTGTCGATCTGCACGGAAAACGAATAGAAACGCCCCTGCTTGGATACGATCGCATCCCACGACATATAGGCGCGGTGCTCATTGTAAGGGAGATGCGCCACGACGTGGGCCATGAACCCGTCCAACACGTCCGGGTCGGTGACGTATACCGTTGTCCTGCCGCCGCCCATCGCATGGGACAACAATGTCACGGGATCATCACACCCGCCCCACGTCGCATGATCGGTGAACCGGATCACGTTGTCGTGGCACAGCAGTCCCACGTGTTCGTCTTGAGTCATAATGCAACCTTAACCCACGATCTTAGGCCAATTGTTTGGCCAGCTTCAAGAATCCCTCGAACCTTCTGGCCGCGTTCGCGTGCGCCGCCCTGTCCTGCCCGAAGACTGAACGGATGCGCCCCGTCGGGGACTCGATCCAGCTGAACACGATCTGCGCCATGTCCGTTTGCTCGATCAATGCGCGTTTCTGCGCCGACGTCAGGGCGCGGAACCGTTTCAACCGTTTGGATCCGACGGACGCGGCGATGGCCTTCTCGAACGCCTCATATCGATGTTGCTTCATGTACTTCGGCCACGCGCCTTCATCGTACAGTCCGGTGCGTGACGGTTTCCGGACCGGTTTCGCTGGCGTGCTGTCAGTGCGTAGTCCGAGGACTTTCGCCGCATCATGGATATCCCTGATCACCTCATTGCGATGCCCCGAGCGCAATTGCGCCTCGATGTACGCGCGGTCACCCAACGTGTTTGACATGGTGAGCAGGTCGGTGAGTTTCGAGGCCGTGATCCCGGAACGTTCGTATGGTTCGCCGGTAGTGCCCTGGATCTCGCTCATGCGCCGCTCCAGTACGGACTGCTTCGGCATGGCCTGCACGCGGTTCCACTCGTTGATATGCGCCTTCGCCGTCCTGATCTTGCGTTGCTGTTGCCTCAACAGTTTGCGCCGTTTGGATACCGGTTCGGCGGCGATCATCGCGTCAGTGATGTCCGGGCGCTGGGCGTACATGCGTTCCCGTTTGGTCGGGCGTTCGATGGGGGAGGGGTGGAACGTGGTTTGCGACGCCTTCGCCATCTCGGCGCGTTTCTGCCTGTCCCATTCCTTCGCAATGGTGTGGGCGATGTTCGCAAGTTGCCTGTCCGCGGTTTTCGCAAGGTTCGCGCGGGAATATGCGCCCAGTTGGTTGATATCCCGTTTTGCGCGGGCGGCGGCGGCCTGCTGCGCCTTTTCGTGTTTTTTGGCGAGACTGCGCCGCCTGCGCTCAAGCCTTATCGCGTCCCTGTCACCCCTGTCAATCGGGGCTATCATATTTGCGGGCATTCCCACGCTGGCCGCCGCGCGACGAATCTGGTAATAGTCCAGCGGTTGCACCGCCCTGGATGCGGTTTTACGTCCTTTTTTTGCCATTTGACACCGCCTTCGAGGATAGGGAAGCCCCACCGCCCATGACTAGCGGTGGGGCTTCCGGCTTCGATTATATCAGACCAATGTCACTCTTCGGTGACGGGCTCGATGCTGAAGAATTTGAACCCGCGGCGGGATCGGCGTTCGACCACCTTGACGGCCAGAGGCTCGGTCCACTTGTCGGGGGTGCCGAAGATGCCGAACATCGTATTGAGTCCTGCGGCGAGGGTGGGGGAGGTGGCCGAGTACGCCTTGTTGTCGGCGGTCACGATGATCACGCGCACGGTGTTGCTGATCTCGCCCGTCTGGTCGTCGGTGACCTGGACGGCCTGGGCGATCGCGTTCACCATGTCCAACGGTTCGTTCAGGTGTTCGTCCAGCTTCTCGGCGTTCTGGAGCGCGGAATAGAGCTTGATCTTGCCGTCGCGGGTGCTCGTATCGATGAAGTGCTGGACGGTTCCGAGCGCCGCTTCCTCGGTGCTGAACGCGACGAGCTCGGTGTTGGTGGTGTTTTCCATGATTCAACCTTTCTTTAAGGGTTAATATTGTTTATTTTTTTAGGGATTGACCCCTAAAATCTTTTATACTCTCACGCTTCGGTTTCTTCAACCTCAGTGTGTCGTTTGTGCTCGTCCGGGTTCCACGGCTGGGGGGCCTCGAACGTCGCGTGAGCGTAAAAATCCTGCTCGCTCATGACGACCTTCTGCGACCACACCTCGACGGAGCGAGCGACGAAGTTCGGCCACCGGCGCTTCGCCTTGACGGCGTAGGCATCCAACGAGCCGCAACGCCCGTCAATGACGTGCTCGGCGCTCATGAAATCGCCGTCCACCAACTCCATGCCCTTCAACACGGCGTAGACCCGTGTGCGGTAAATGTCAGCCATGATTACAACCTTCCCAGTAGATTTTTTTCAACTTACTCTCATCATATGTTCTGATATCAAGCCTGTCAAAATTTTTAAACACGGCGGCGATCACGTCACCCGCCCCACCATCGAACCACTGACGGCAATCGAACGACTGTGCACCCTTCACCGCGCACACAGCGGCCCAGCCGATAAGGTTCGGCAAATCAACCCCACCATCAATCAGTCGCACGTCGCACGGCATATCCAGCACGCCCCCAAGACCCGACTTCGGCGTGATCATGTGGCATAGGCGGAACACCTGAAGCACCGACCCTGGGTAAAACTCCCTGCAAGACAGATCATAGAGCTCGTCCAGCATGGTCAACGCGCGGCACAACGTCTCAAAATCACCGCGGCCTTGCGCGTAATCCCTCAACCCTGCGAACCTCATGTGACCTTTCAGGGCTTTTTGCACACGATACGAGTCCACCACGCCCTCGTCGAAAAGACGCATACGAGGGACCGGCTCATACACATCCTCCCTATACCTGCTCACTGTGGTACATCCTTTTCTCTACCCGGAAGTACGCGACAGGCTCGCAACTCCCGTACTTGGCAAACCGCCTCACAGTACGTTCCGCGTCGCCATACGATTCGCCCGAACCTATCTCAATGACATTGCCGTCACGGCAGACGGCCACGGCGATGAACCTCACGATCAAAACCCCACCTCATCCTGCTCGGATCTCCAGTCGTGGCCCATCACCCACGACGTACGCCACAAATCGATATCAGGGCAACGGAGGGGCGCGTAGTATTCGCGGTCACAATAGCCGCACCAGAACGCGCGCATCACCCAATACCGCATAGCATGGTAACAGTCCTTAAACAGCAATGAGTGCACCCAGTCGAAAAAATACACGTCAGCCCCTCCGATTCAGCGGCGTTCTTGCGATGTCCATCGCATCCATGACCATCGCCGCCACCTCATCATACAGGGCGGCGGATACGCAGAACTGCGCCCCGAGCTTTGCGCCATTGTCGATAATCTCGTAAGCACACCTGTACTCATCCCCATGCGGGCAATACCACAACCGCACCTCACCATGACGATACGGCGAATGAAACGACGCCACCAAAACATCCTCAGCCATTACATAACCTCCAATTCAAAAAAACATTATTCACATTTTTCAAATGGGCGTAAAAGCGTTGATGATACAATCTGAGTACGCACACCAATAGGCCAATCAGCAAACCGCCGTGACATAACAAAATCGTGCGCAGCAAGCCAACACATCATCATTTCACTAGCTTCGACACAGTTCCAATAACTCGCATCGAGCCCACAGTCATTAAGATAATTGACAAACGCTCCACAACAAATTGCCTTATTAATCATTTCATTTCCTTTCACTCGAAATTGTGTAGTGTTTCAGCGACTTCAATCAAATATCTGCAAGCTGCTTATAAAGCTCTCTAAAATCAATCGCATTACAATACCTGACACCTTCATCCAGGTCAATAAAGTCCTTCAACCCCACCCACCTGCCATGAATCCCACTGAACACCTGGAACCGGTAATCAGTGCCGCAGTAGTCACATAATGCCTCACGCCAACGAAAACGGACCTCAAGGCCGGTATAATCATCCGGGACCGTGAAATAATGCCATTTCATAAACACGCCTCCTATCAACGTTCCACGAAACGGATATGACCAACGAGCGAATAATCACCCTCGGAACCAACCACACGGACACCACACAGCAGTGCACGGTAATAATGGAGGTAATGACGCTCAGCACTGTACATTACGCCCTTGAGAGAGCTGCTGAAAGAGTCGGTGATAACGCGGCCGAGATCCTTCACGGTGCCCCCTGAGATGACCTTGATCCGATAGCCATCATTGTCAATGGTAAACAGCCACTTGTCGGTAATCTTACGCATTTCGTTTGCAACCTTCCATATAGAGCGTTTTTGCTTACATAAAATAATATACACGACCTTTTTAGATAAAACAAAACGACACGCCGG